>Ga0209648_10003835_pt1 | contig 12712 bp, 10 predicted proteins | sample GraSoi2013_115cm_FD_185830 | JGI IMG/M metagenome (GOLD analysis project Ga0209648, IMG submission 185830) | Grasslands soil microbial communities from the Angelo Coastal Reserve, California, USA - Sample 9_17_2013_115cm (SPAdes) (version 2) | ecosystem: Environmental > Terrestrial > Soil >...
GAGCGGCACAACCCGTCCGCGACAGCACATGGCATCCGCGCATGACCGTAATTGATCATATTTATCAAGAGGATAAGGCACCACGCCCGGCCGGTCATCCGCGTATCCTGGCGCTGGCCAACCAGAAGGGCGGCGTCGGCAAGACCACCACCGCGATTAACCTCGGCACCGCGCTCGCGGCGATCGGCGAGCGCGTGCTGATCGTCGATCTCGATCCGCAGGGCAACGCTTCCACCGGTCTCGGCATCGATCGTCGCAGCCGCAACTGCTCGACCTATGACGTGCTGATCGGCGAGGCGCCGCTGCGCGACGCGGTTGTGCCGACCGCGGTGCCGCGCCTGCATATCGCAGCATCGACCATGGATCTTTCCGGTCTCGAACTCGAACTGGGGTCGACGCGCGACCGCGCGTTTCGGCTGCGCGATGCGATCGCGGCGCTGAACACCAACGCTACGCCGGAATCCGATTACACCTATGTGCTGATCGATTGCCCGCCCTCGCTCAATCTTCTCACCGTCAACGCCATGGCCGCTTCCGACGCGATCCTGGTGCCGCTGCAGTGTGAGTTCTTCGCGCTCGAGGGTCTGTCGCAATTGCTGCAGACGGTGGAGCAGGTGCGCACCACGCTCAATCCAAATCTGTCGATCCACGGCATCGTGCTGACGATGTTCGACTCGCGCAACAATTTGTCGAACCAGGTTGTCGCCGATGTCCGGCAGTTCATGGGAGCTAAGGTCTACAACACCATGATCCCGCGCAATGTGCGCATCTCCGAGGCGCCGTCCTACGGCAAGCCGGTCTTGGTATACGATCTCAAATGCGTCGGCAGCGAAGCCTATCTCAAGCTTGCGACGGAAGTCATCCAGCGCGAGCGCGAGTTGCGCACGCATTGAAACGAAGAACCGTAGGGTGGGCAAAGCGAAGCGTGTGCACCAAGAAATGCCTTGCGATGTCATGGTGGGCACAGCGCAAAGAGCGCCTTTGCCCACCCTACGATCTACGATCTACCTCCAACGAAACCTTAAGATTCTAATTCCGGAGTATTGCTAAGTGAATCCAAGGGAGCTGGCGATGGCCGACGAAGCGCGTTCGCGACTGGGCCGCGGTCTTGCAAGTCTGATCGGAGATGTCGGCGGCGAGGCCGCGCATGTGGATCGGCCGCGCGCGCAGCGCAAGGTGCCGATCGAGTTCCTCAAACCCAATCCGCGCAATCCGCGCCGCGATTTTCCCGATGCCGAACTCGGCGAACTCGCCAGTTCGATCAAGCAGCACGGTGTGATCCAGCCGATCGTGGTGCGGCCGGTCAAGGGCGTGCAGGACCGTTTCGAAATCATCGCCGGCGAGCGCCGCTGGCGCGCATCGCAGATCGCCGGTCTGCATGAAGTGCCGATCGTGCCGGTCGATGTCAGCGACTCCGACGCGCTCGAAATCGCGATCATCGAAAACGTGCAGCGCGAGGATCTCAATGCGATCGAAGAGGCGCAGGGCTATCATGCCCTCGCCAATGAATTCAAACGCAGCCAGGACGAGATTGCGAAGATCGTCGGCAAGAGCCGCAGCCACGTCGCCAACATGATGCGGCTGACGAAACTGCCGGCCGAGGTGCAGGCCTATATCGCACTGGGCCAGTTGTCGGCCGGCCACGCGCGCGCGCTGATCGGCGTGCCCGATCCGACGGCGGCCGCCAAACGCATCGTCGAGGAAGGCCTCAACGTGCGTCAGGCCGAGGCGCTGGCGCATGTCGAGGGTGTGCCGGAGCGCAAGCCGCAGAAGGCGCGCGGCGGCAAGGTGAAAGACCCCGATACGGTCGCGCTCGAGAAACGGCTCAGCGATGCGCTCGGCCTTGCTGTCAGCGTCGATCACCGCGATCCCGGTGGCACCGTGCACATCCGCTACCGCGACCTCGATCAGCTCGACGAGATCGTGCGAAGGCTGGATAAGGGGAGCTGAATTTCTTACCTCACCCCGCCTGCGGGGAGAGGTCGGATCGCTCTTGCGATCCGGGTGAGGGGGCACCGGCCTCACTTCATCCCCAGCACTCGCGGATATAAGAGCCCCTCACCCCAGCCCTCTCCCCGCAAGAGCGGGGCGAGGGAGAAGAGCGCTCACCCCCGCCGCCTTGCATTCACCGCGATCGACAATAGCGTGCGCTGCGCGATCACGGCCGCCAGCGGCGCCTGTTTGCGCATCTCCAGCGCAGCAGTCGCGAGCTGCTCGATGATCGACGCCAGCCGCGCCGCATTGAAATTGCGCAACGCGGTTTCGACATTTCCCTTTCGCGAGAAGTGCAGGCGCGGAAATCCGCTGTCGAGCAATGTCGATACCGGCGTTCCCTCGGCAACCGCGAGCGCCGACTTGTGCAGCCACGCTGCTTGGCGCTGCGCGGCGGAAATAATCATGCCGGGATAGATACCGGCGACCACGGCCTTGGCGAATTCGGTCTCGACCAGGTCCGGCTTTCCGGCAAACGCGCCGTCCACGATCGGATCAATCTTCAGCTCGGAAGCGTCAGCCACGACCGCCATCACATCGCCGAGCGTGATCTCACCTTCACCGTGCGCGTAAAGCGCGAGCTTGCGCAATTCGTTGCGTGAGGCCTGGCGGTCGCCACCGAGCAACGCCGTCAGCGCCGCGCGCGCGTCCGGCGCGATGCGTAAATTCGAGACTCGCAATTCATCGTCGATCAATTTCGCAAGGTCGCGCTCGCCGTCAGGATAGCAGCCGATCGCGACCGCGGTCTTGGCGCGCTCGCAGGCCTTGCGCAGCGGCGATTCCGGCCGCAGCTCGCCGGCCTCGATCACGATCCGGCAATCTTTCAGAGGCGAATCGGCCAGCGTGTCGACGCCGCTGGCGAAACTGCGAGAGCCGGCACGGACGCGTATCGCGCGACGGCCGCCGAACAGCGGTACCGTCATCGCTTCATCGACCAGCCGCGACGGCTCGGCGGAAAGTTCGTCGCCGTCCAGCCTCACCAGCGAAAACGGATCGTTCGGGTCGTCGACCGCGGATGCCAAGAGCGCGTCGGCGCGTTCGCGCACGAGGCCCGCATCGGGACCGTAGAGCAGGATGATGGGACGGCCCGGATCGGGCCGGGCGAGAAAAGCGTCGATTTCTTTTCCGCGAAGCGCGACCACGATCAGACCTTCTTTAAATTTATACAGTCATTCCGGGACACGCGTCTTCGCGTGGACCCGGAATCTCGATCTGATTCTAGATTCCGGGTTCGCGCTAAGGCGCGCCCCGGAACGGCAGCGTCAGGTGCCGGCGACGAAGAACGACGCCAGCCGGGTCTGGATATTCTCCGCGATTTCCTGGGCGGCGCGATCCTCAGCATCGCGGAAGGCGCGGGAACGGGCGAAGCGCTGGTAGGAGCCCGGCATGTCGTAGGAGACGCGGGAGAATGTGGTGCCGGTCATGACCGACTTGTTCGAAGCGATCTCGATCAGATTGTACTGTGCATCGATGCCGACGTTCTCGCTGGTGGGCAGCGCGGTGGCAGGATCGATCATCAGCGACGAGCGGGTGGTCGTGAAGCGCAGCACCAGCCGGTGGGTCGGCGGCATGCCGGTGGCGTTGCCGTAGAGCTTGAACGCCAGCGCGTTGCGGATTTCCACCCCGATCCGCGCCTCGCGCGAGGCGTTGGGCTTGTCGACGGGCGGAACTTCCACCCCCATCAGCTTTTCGCGCAGCCCGGGCGTGCCGTCGGTATGTTCGGCATACATCGGCTGAAAGCAGCCGGCCGTCAGCGCCGCCAGGGCGGCCACGGCGAGAAGCCGAGCGGCGATGCGGGTCCTAGCCAACGACATTCACGATCCTCATGGGAACAATAATCACCTTGCGGACGGCTTTGCCGCCGAGAGCCTGTTTTACCGTATCGAGGGCCAAAACGGCAGCCTCAATTTCCGGATTCTGGGCATTGCGGGCCACTGTGACCTCACCCCGTTTCTTGCCGTTGACCTGAACCACCAGCGTCACCGTGTCTTCAACCAGCAAATCACGTTCGATTTTGGGCCAACCGGCCTCAGAAACCAGACCCGGCTGCCCCAGCACCTGCCAGCATTCCTCCGCCAGATGCGGCATCATGGGCGCGAACAGTTGAACAAGGATGACCGCGGCCTCGCGAACAGCCCACGCGAGGTCCGGCGACGGCTGCCCCGGAAGCGCGAGCACGTCGCCCAGCGCGTTCGAAAATTCCCGGATATAGGCGAGGCAGACGTTGAAATGCAGTTTTTCGATGCCGGTGGAGACCTTGTCCAGCGCCGCGTGGGCCGCCTTGCGGACGGCCAGCGCGTCCGATCCGAATGCTGCCGGTCGCGCCGAAGGCGCAGCCCTCGCAATGTCAGCCGACTCGTTGACCAGCCGCCACAGCCGCTGCACGAAGCGCGAGGCGCCCTGCACCCGCTCGTCGCTCCAGATCACGTCGCGATCGGGCGGCGAATCCGACAGCATGAACCAGCGCGCGACGTCGGCGCCATAGGTCGTGATGATGTCGTCGGGATCGACCGTGTTTCGCTTCGATTTTGACATTTTCTCGATCGGGCCGATCGAGACTTCCTCGCTGCTGTCGATCAGGCTGGCGCGGCGGCCGTTGGCGCCGGTCTCGATCTTGACCTCAGCCGGCGTGACGTAAGAGCCGTCAGCCTTTTGATAGGTCTCGTGCACCACCATGCCTTGCGTGAACATGCCGGCGAACGGTTCATCCATGCCGATATGGCCGGTGGCCTTCATGGCGCGGATGAAGAAGCGGCTGTAGAGCAGGTGCAAGATCGCGTGCTCGACGCCGCCGATATATTGGTCGACCGGCATCAGGCGGTCCACCACGCTACGGGTGGTCGGCGCGTTTTCATTCCAGGGATCGGTGAAGCGCGCGAAATACCACGACGAATCGACAAAGGTGTCCATGGTGTCGGTTTCGCGCTGTGCCTTAGCCCCGCATTGCGGGCAGCTGACGTGCTTCCAGGTCGGATGATGGTCGAGCGCGTTGCCGGGTCTGTCGAACGTGACGTCCTCCGGCAGCACGACCGGCAGATCCTTGTCGGGTACCGGCACGACGCCACATTTCGGGCAATGGATCACCGGGATCGGGCAGCCCCAATAGCGCTGCCGCGAGATACCCCAGTCGCGCAGGCGGAAGTTTACTTGCCGCTCGCCGACCGGCATGTTGCCGCGCACCTCCGTCTCTAGGCGCTTTGCGACTTCTTCCTTTGCCTGCTCGATCGTCATGCCGTCGAGGAAGCGCGAATTGATCATGCGGCCGTCGCCGTCATAGGCGGTGTCCGTAATGACAAACGTCTTGGGGTCCTGGCCTTCGGGACAGACCACGGGGATATTTCCCAGGCCGTATTTATTGACAAAATCGAGGTCGCGCTGGTCGTGCGCGGGGCAGCCGAAGATCGCGCCGGTGCCGTATTCCATCAGCACGAAATTGGCGACGTAGACCGGCAGCTTCCAGTTTTCATCAAACGGGTGGATCGCCCGGATGCCGGTGTCAAAACCCAGCTTCTCCTGGGTATCGATGATTTCCTGCGCGGTGCCGTGACGCTTTGCTTCTGCAATGAACTCGGCGAGCTTTGGATTTTTTGCAGCCGCCGCCTGCGCCAGCGGATGATCCGGCGCGATCGCCATGAATTTGGCGCCGAACAGCGTGTCATGCCGCGTGGTAAAAATCTTCAATTCGCTCTCGCCATTAGGCGCGGTCGCCGGATCAAGCGCGAAGCGGACCAAGAGGCCTTCGCTGCGGCCGATCCAGTTTCGCTGCATCAGCCGAACTTTATCGGGCCAGCGGTCCAGCGTATCGAGCGCGTCCAACAGCTCCTGCGCATATTTGGTGATCTTGAAGACCCACTGGTTCATCTCGCGCAGTTCGACAACAGCGCCGGAGCGCCAGCCGCGGCCGTCGATCACCTGCTCGTTGGCGAGCACGGTCATGTCGACCGGATCCCAGTTGATCTTGCGTTTTTCGCGTTCGGCCAGCCCCGCGCGCAGGAAATCCAGGAACAGCTTCTGCTGATGCTTGTAATAAGAGGGATCGCAAGTCGCGAATTCGCGCGTCCAGTCGAGCGACAGCCCGATCGACTGCAATTGCTTCTTCATCGCGGCGATGTTGTCGTAGGTCCAGGCCTTCGGCGCCACCTTGCGCTCGATCGCGGCGTTTTCCGCGGGCAGCCCGAACGCGTCCCAACCCATCGGGTGCAGCACGTTATATCCCTTGGCCCGCATGTAGCGCGCCAGCACGTCGCCGAGGGTGTAGTTGCGGACGTGCCCGATATGGATGCGCCCGGACGGATACGGGAACATCTCCAGCACGTAATATTTCGGACGCCTGTCGTCGTTTTTGGAGGCGAAGATCGCCTTCTCGTCCCACCGGCGTTGCCAGCTCGGCTCGGCCTCGCGTGCGTTGTAGCGTTCGTTGGTCATGCAGCTTTTTTTAAGGGCTATTCAAATGAGGGCGGACTAGGCCACAAAAGACTGCGATGGGTCAATGGGTTGGAGTATTTCTGAAACTCAAATTCGACCCTTGCACGGGGCCGGCGCGAGCCGCCCGAGCGCTTCGCTTGGCCTGATTGAGACGCGATTAACGGTTCGGTGGGACAATTTGGCGTCGAAAGCGGCAATCAGCTCATCAGCCGGGAGCTCGTTTTAAAAACGTGACCGACGACGCGCTTGACGAGGTTGATTTCGAGTACGCGACCGCAGTCGCGGAAAAAGCCGTGCACTCCATGGCACAACAGCGCGTGCCGTCGACGCCGAACAATTTTCACGTCTGGTTCAAATATTCCCTCGGCACGTCGCCCGATCTCAAACGAGCCATCGATATCCTGATCGGCAACAAGCGAAAGTTCGACCGTGCAACCAATCGCGGTCTGTTTGCGACCTATGTCGCATCGCGCGGTGCTGACGACCTGGCTGCCATCGATGTTTCAAAACAGCTGCATTCGGTGATGGCTTCCGCAAAGCAGTTTCTCACCACCGCGATTGCCGACAACCGCACCCAGATCCGGGCCATCAGCGACGTCGCCGATCGCAGCGAAGCAGGCGTCGATCCGAAATTGCTGGTCGAGAGCTTGATGGAGGAGCTTACCAAGGCCGCCACGCGTGCAACGAAACTGGAGACGAGCTTCGTCGAGAAAACCCGCGAGCTCGACGCCATCCGCGATTCCCTGAGCAAATCGGAGGAGCGCGCCCGGACCGACACGCTCACGGGCCTGCCAAACCGCCGCGCCCTCGAAGAGTTCTTTCGCACCGCCCAGATCGCGGCGATGGAAAAAGGCGAGCCGCTCGGCGCGCTCTTGATCGACATCGATCACTTCAAGAAGTTCAACGACAATTTCGGTCACGGCGTCGGCGATCAGGTGCTTCGATTGATGGCGAGTGTGTTGCAGGAGCGCGTTCGCGAAGGCGATCTGCCGGCTCGCTATGGCGGCGAAGAATTGATCGCGGTGCTTCCCGATGCCGATCTCGTTACCTGCGAAGCGGTCGCCGAGCGGATTCGCCGCTCGATCGCGGAGTGCCATATCACCCGTCGCTCGACCGGAGAGAACCTTCCCGGCATTACGGTTTCCATCGGCGTCGGACAGTTTCAGCCGGGCGAATCGGTGGCGGATTTGGTCGAACGGTGCGACCGCGCGCTCTATCTCGCCAAAAGAACCGGCCGCAACCGGGTCGTGACCGAGCACCAACTCGATTCCGAGCTGGCGGCGGGTTAGCTCGCCATCGCCACCACGTCGTCCGCCAGCCGCACCATGCCGTGTTCGACCACGGCGTTGCGGCCGCGGTGCTTGGCGGCATAGAGCGCGGCATCGGCGGCCTCGATCAGGTCGCCGGGCCGCTGCGCGTCGTTGGGCCTGGTGCAGGCGACGCCGACGCTGACGGTGACGATTTGATAGTGCGAGGTGCAGTGAGGGATCACGAGGTTCTGCACCGCGACGCGCACCATCTCGCCGATCTCGCGCGCGCGGGCCGAATCGGTGTTCGGCAGCAACAGACAAAATTCCTCGCCGCCGTAACGGCCGGCAACGCCCATGGTCTCGGCGGCAATGCCGCTCAGCGTTTCGCCGAGCCTGGACAGGCAGACGTCGCCTTCGGGATGGCCATAGGTATCGTTGAACAGCTTGAAGTGATCGACGTCGATCATCAACAGCGACAATTCGCAAGTGTATTGCTGGGCCTTCATCCATTCGAAATCGAGCCGGCTCTGGAAGCCGCGCCGGTTGGCGAGGCCGGACAACATGTCGATCGACGCGATCACGGTCAGGCGGTCGTTGGTGGCGACCAATTCGCGCTCGCGCTGGGCAAGCTGCGCCGCCATCGCGTTGAAGGCGCGGGCCAGCGGCACGAATTCTGAAGCGAGCCGGCTGCGCGCCACCCGCACCGACCAGTCGCCCTGGCCGAACCGCTTTGCCATCATCGCCATCATCTGGACCGGCTGGATGATGAGCTTCTCTGCGGCGACGAGCGCGCCGAACAGCACGAACAGGCAGACGAACCCGAGTTGCAGATAGGCGGTGCGGATCTCGTGGTTGATGGCAGCCGACACCTTGGTTTCATCGATAGAGACGATCAGGCGCGAATCGGTGCCGGCAATGCGCGCAAAGTTGACGGCGCGCTTCGAGCCGTCGGCGGCGACGAATGAAAGCGATCCCTCCGCCTGGTCCGAACCGACGGCCGTTTCGGCGATCGATGCCAACAGCGGTATCGTGTCGAGCGAGTGGCCGATCATGCTGGCCTGGTCCGCCGGCGCTGCCACCACGGTTCCGGTGCTGTCGACCAGCACCGCCGAGACCCCGGGCCGGCCGCCGAGATTGCTCATGATCTTCGACATCCAGTCCAGATTGACGCTGGCGAGAACCACCGAATCGGTCTCATTACTGATGGCCGATAGCGGATAGGCCGCCATCACCATCGGATTGTTGGTGGGTCTTGCGAACAGAAAGTCGCTCAAGACAAAGTCGCGGCTGTCCCGCGCCTTCTTGAGATAGGGCCGGTCGCTGAGATCAAGACCGACATACATGTTGTTGGTCGAGCATTGAACCCGGCCGTCCTCGCCGACAATCAAGAGGGTCCGGATCCATGGCAAATTGGAGGGCAGGCTGGCGCGCAGGATGTCGCAACTGCGGCCGATGCCTCCCGCCGAGGCGCGGATATAGGCTGTTGATTTCAGTACGGTCTCGACCGAGGAGATCACCTCGCTCTGGGCATCGGCGCTGTGCTTGGCGAGATTTTCGAATTCGGCCGATGCGGCCGCGACCTGTTTCGCACGGGCGTCCTCGAGCGAACGCGCACGTTCCAACATCAGCGGCGCCACCAGGATCAAAGCCAGCAACGCCAGTCGCGCCCGGATTCCCAGAAGCTGCTTGAGTTTAACTCTTTTGCGGTTGAAACTGATACGTGACATTTTTTTCCCCAACCCCAAATGAAGGGTAGAGGGAAGGGTTCAAGAAGCCTTTCGCGAACTCGGTAAAATGCGAGCTAACCCGTAAAATTGACCACCGGCAGATAACATGGCGCCCCAAAATCCCTCGCCAATAACCGCGCATTTACCAACCGGGCTTGCGACAGTGGAGCGCGAGATCGCGCGCGCATGCGAAGAAGCCCGCCGCGATCGCGCATCGGTGACGCTGATCGCGGTGTCAAAGACGTTCGATGCCGCTTCCATCGCGCCCGCGATCGAAGCCGGACAGCGCGTTTTCGGCGAAAATCGCGTGCAGGAAGCCAAGGCGAAGTGGCCAGGGTTAATGTCGGCCTACTCCGGCATCGCGCTGCATCTGATCGGACCCTTGCAATCCAACAAGGCCAAAGAGGCCGTGGCGCTGTTCGATGCCATTCATTCGGTCGACCGTCCGAGCATTTGCGAAGCGTTAGCCAAGGAAATCAATTCCCAGAAACGGCAGCCGCAATTATTCGTTCAGCTCAACACCGGCGAGGAGCCGCAGAAGGCCGGCGTCGCGCCTACCGATGCCGACGCCTTCATTGCGAGCTGCCGCGAAAAATATGGTTTGCAGATTTCCGGCCTGATGTGCATTCCGCCGGTCGATGATCCGCCGGCGCCACATTTCGCGCTGACCGCGAAGATCGCCGCGCGCAACGGCTTGAAGAATCTCTCGATGGGCATGAGCGCCGATTTTGCCACCGCGATTGCGCTCGGCGCCACCCATGTGCGTGTGGGGTCTGCGATTTTCGGGGCGCGGTAATTCCTCAGCGCTTCGACACGCGATAAGTCGATGTAATGTGCGCGCAAGGCTCGGCCTCGCCGTCCGACGTCAGCCAGCATTCGAGATAATGCAGCCGGCCGCCGCGTCGAACGATGCGAGCCTCGGCGATGAGGTCGGCCGCACGCGCTGGCCTAAGAAAGGTAATGTTGAGGTTGGCCATCACCGGAATGACGCTGGCGCCCATTGCGGCCATGACGCAGCAATACATCGCAGTGTCGGCGAACCCCATCACCATTGGACCTGAAAACACCTGTCCGCTGCCGTCCTGCCAAGGCTCGGTCCCCATGAATTTCCGATTGTAGGGCAGGCGCACCCGAATGGAATTCCGGCCAACCTGCTCAACGATCTCGCCGTGATGATCGATCGGCGGCAAGTTCGTCGTGATCACGTGCTCCGCTTCCTTTGCGGAGAGCGCGGGAGCGATTTCATCCATTTTGATCAGATCGTTCATCATCTCATCTCCTGGCCTCAGACTGCAATTTAGCTGATCGCTTCGCAATTTCCAGAATATCCGCAAAGCGAGCGACACGCTCAATCCTGGTTCCGCATCGCGCCGCGCTCTGTGCGGCCGCGAATTCACCCAATCACAATCTTCGTCTCCGGCCCCAGCCGCGCCAGCAATCGCAGCATCGCCGATTGCGTCATCGAGACGCATCCGGCGGTCGGCCCGAAATTGTCGCGCGCCAAATGCAAGAATACCGCGCTGCCGCGGCCGGCGATGCGCGGGGAAGTGTTGTGATCGATCTCGACGATGAAATCGTAGAGGTGGTCGTCGCGCCGGAGCCGGTCGCCGCCGTGATCGTGTTCGAGCCGAATCGGCTGATTATAATGGCGGTCGCGCGGATCTTCGCACCAGGCGTCCTCCGGCCTGATGGCGCGAACGGTGAGATGCGTGCGCGGTCTTGGGTGGCGATCGGCGCGCCACCACAGGCGCCGCGGCCGGAATATGCCTTTCGGAGTCCCGCCGTCGCCTTCGCGCTTGTTGGCCCTGATTCCGCCGCGCCCGAGCGCCACCGGCACGATCTGCCCGCCCGCGATCAGCCAGCCCCGGCGCGGATCGCCGGCGGCGGCGCTGATTCGGATCACGGATAGCGGTCGACCGCTCTGATTTGCCTTATAACTATCTGAAATCACGTCGCTTTCCATGCGATTGGCAAGCCCCTTAAGTGCCAGGCCGCGTGCAAATGTTCTATCTCACCCCATTACAGGACATTCATCCAAAACCCTGCGAATTCCGAGGTAGACTGCGTTGCGGCTTGTTAATCCGTAACGGTCCCCTACCTGAGTACGAATAAGAACCGACGAACCCTTGAAACTTACCCATCACGACCGGCTGAAGGCGCTTCCGGTTGCACCTGCCGCCCTAAGAGGATTACCCATGGCCAATGCCCGCAAGATCCTGATCGTGGATGACGATACTGATCTTCGCGATACGCTGGTCGAGCAATTATCGCTGCACGACGAGTTCGAAGCTTCCGCCGTCGATACCGGCGCCAAGGGCGCCAGCGCCGCCAAGGCCAATGCCCCCGATCTGGTGCTGATGGATGTCGGGTTGCCGGATACCGATGGCCGTGAAGTCGTGCGCTCCTTGCGCAAGGGTGGCTTCAAGGCGCCGATCATCATGCTCACCGGGCATGACACCGATTCGGACACCATTTTGGGCCTGGAATCCGGTGCCAATGACTACGTGGCAAAACCGTTTCGATTTGCGGTGTTGCTGGCGCGGATCCGGGCGCAGCTGCGCCAGCATGAAGCCAGCGAAGACGCGGTGTTTTCGGTCGGCCCCTATAGTTTCCGCCCCGGCTCCAAGATGCTGACCGGCGCCAATGACCGAAAGGTGCGGCTGACCGAGAAGGAAACCGCGATCTTAAGATTTCTCTACCGCGCCGGCCAATTACCAGTGTCGCGCGAGACGCTGCTGCAGGAAGTCTGGGGCTATAATTCGGGGGTCACCACCCACACCCTGGAAACCCACATCTACCGGCTGCGTCAGAAGATCGAGAAAGACGCCGCCAATCCCGAGATCCTGGTGACGGAAGCCGGTGGCTACAAGTTGGTGCCGTGATACGTTTAGGGCAATGATTCGCGTCAATTGGCCCGAATAGCGCGTCCCGATCACCGGTCCTCTATGTCGATCGAAGATGATGTTGCCCTGCTCGAGCGCGTCCCGACCCTGCGCCTGTTGGGGACGACCGCGCTGCGCATGCTGGCGATCGGCTCCGAGCAGCGCGACTTTGTGCGCGGCGCCGTGCTGTTCAACGCCGGAGATGATGCGGATGCCGGCTTCATCGTTCAGCGCGGGGCGTTCCGGATCGATGACGGCGCTGGCGCCGAAATCGTCGTGGGCCCCGGCGCATTGATCGGGGAGCTCGCATTGATCGCCGCGATGCGGCGGCCATCCACCGCGACCGCGCTGGAGCATTCGTCCGTGATTCGCGTCGCACGCAGCCTGTTTCAGCGCGTGCTGGAAAGCGATCCCGCCGCCGCGCGCCGGCTCCGCG
>Ga0209648_10003836_pt1 | contig 12711 bp, 15 predicted proteins | sample GraSoi2013_115cm_FD_185830 | JGI IMG/M metagenome (GOLD analysis project Ga0209648, IMG submission 185830) | Grasslands soil microbial communities from the Angelo Coastal Reserve, California, USA - Sample 9_17_2013_115cm (SPAdes) (version 2) | ecosystem: Environmental > Terrestrial > Soil >...
CCTGCCGCTGAGCGAGGCGAGCGCGAGACCGATCGCCGCGAGCAGGATCGCCCACATCGCCCCGACGAGCAGCCCGGGAATCAGCGCCTTGGTCTCGTTCCAGACCCCGCTTGGCCCGCTTGCCGAGACGATCGTGCCCAGGTAGAGCAGGATCAGCGGAATCTCGATCATCACCAGGCAGGCCGCGGTGAAGGCGGCGAGCTTGGCCAGCGGATAATCCAGCCGCCGGAGCGGCCTCGAGAAATAAAGCGGAAGCACATGGCTGCGGAGGTCGCGGGAGACGAGTTCCGGTGCCTGAACGGCGACGAAGATCGCCATGACGATCACCCGGAGCTGGAATATGTAGGTGTCGTAGTTGACCTGACGCGTGTGGGTCGTTCCCGTCGCGACGATCACCGCGTTCACCACCGCGGGCAGGCAGATGAGCACGAAAGTGATCAGGGGCACGATCTTTGCCTTGACGCCGCGGCCGAGACCGAACGCGCTGCGGAAGCTGTGCCAGCTCAGCGCGCGGACGATCTGAACCCGGCCAAGCCGCTCGCCCTCGTAACGGCGATAACCGAGGTCGTGAATGACGCCACTGTTGGTGGGCAGCGGAGCGGACAGCTCAGACATCGGGCGCTCCCGTCATCTCGAAAACCGGCGCTTCGCTGTCGCGGAAGAGTTCCTCGACACGATGGCGCCGCTGTTCCAGGCGATTGAGGGGCAGGCCGAGATCGGCGACCGCGTCCCGGACCGCGTCATACGTGGCATCGCCCTGGAGCCGGACGAGCAGCGCGCGGCCGGACAGGACCGGCCCGAGGCCGCGGCGGTCAAGCTCGGCCCGCAGAGGCTCGACGCCCTCGTCGACCTCGATCAGCAGGACCTGGCTCACCTGCGTCATGCTGGTGATCGTGTCGGCGCGCAGCAGGCGCCCGCCGTCGATCGCGACCAGATGGTCGCAGATCCGCTCGATCTCGCCGAGCAGGTGCGAGGCGACCACGATCGAGATACCGAACTCGGCGCCGATCCGGCTGACCAGGTCGAGCATCGCGCTCCGCCCCGCCGGGTCGAGGCCGATCGTGGGCTCGTCGAGCAGCAGCAGCCTGGGATCGCCGACCAGCGCCTGGGCGAGCTTCACGCGCTGCTTCATCCCGGTCGAATACGTGCCGATCTGCCGGTACCGCTCCTCGTACAGGCCGACGTGGCGCAGCGAGTCCGCGGCGCGTTCCTTGGCCGCGGTCGGCGGGAGGCCGGACATCCGGCCGAAGTGCGTGACGAACTCGGTCGCGGTGACATCCGGCGGCAGGCAGTCATGCTCGGGCATGTAGCCGGTCAGGGTCCTGATCCGCGCACCGTCCCGCCCGCAGTCATAGCCGAGCACGCGCGCCTGCCCGGCCACCGATCCGAGGAGGCCGAGCAAGATCTTGATGAGGGTCGACTTGCCCGCGCCGTTGGCGCCGACCAGCCCGGTGATTCCAGGGGCGACGGACACCGTCAGCCCGTCGAGAGCGGTGATCCCGCCCGGGTAGCGCTTGGTGAGCGCCGTCGTCTCGATGACGGGCGCCGTCCGATCGGGTTCTTCCTCAGCCATGGTCCTGTCCGGCCTCGCTCTCGTCTGCCGTTACTCCGGCTCTATGTGCTCCGGCCCGCAGGTACTCCGCCCGGCGAGCCGTCATATCTACGGCCACCGATTCGGGGTCACAAGCGCGGGTTCGCCACGCACGCGGTGATGTGACCGTGCCTGCCTAAGAATGCCGCTGCCGCGCGCGGTCTGTCGTCATCCCTCCGGATGTCGTTGCCCTACGCCTCTGGCCTGATGGGACCTGTCCGCCAGGCGGCGCGGTGGGTGGCGCTGCGGCAGGCGGTGGCCGAGCTGTCCCTGGAGCTGATGCAGGCGAAGGAAGAACTGGCCGCTGCCGGGAACGTGACCAGGCTTCCGGTTCGCCGCGATGAGGAGCTGACCGGTCCGGGCTGAGGATGCGGAATGGCGGCAGTGGAGGGGGCTGAGCGGCAGGATGGTTGTCGTGATGGGTATCGGGGGCGTGGCCCCGCAGCGGCAGGACCTGTTCGACGACAGCCTGGGAATCGATGCTGAGCCAGTACTGATGGCGCTGCATGCCGAGTACTACGAGCTGATCTGGCAGGGGCTGAAGACGCACGAGTTCCGCCGCCGCTTCCTGGTGGGCCGGCCTGCGCGCTGGTTCGTCTACCTGAACGCGCCGGTGTCCCGCCTGTCGGCGGTCGTCGACCTGGGCCCTGCGGTGGTGGACGTTCCCGGGCAGATCGCGGCGATCGCAGAACGGGACCGGGCCGGGAACGGGGCCAGCGTGCTGGCCTATGTCAAGGACCTGGAGCGGGCGTTCGCGATCCCGATCCTGCATGTCGCCGAGTATCCGGGCCTGTCGGCGGCTGAACTGCGCGGTGAGCTGGGCGCGTTCCACCCGCCGCAGGGGTATGTGCGGCTGAGGCAGCATCCGCATCTTCTGACGGTCTGTGAGAAGGCCGCCGCCGGGAGCCCGATCCGGGAGATGCCGGTGCATCATGGGTGATATCGGTGCCGTGCTTGGCGCTGTATGCAGGAACCCGGAGGTGATCGGGTATGCCGCGCCCGTCACGATCTCCGCAGCAGGACTCTCCGCTGCGGCAGGCGAGGAAGGCGCGGAACTGGACGCTGGAGCGACTGGTCGAGGAGATCGACCTGCATACTCCCGGCGGCCACTCCGGGGTCACGCCGAGCATGGTGTCGGGCTGGGAACTCGGTCGGCACACCACCAGCATCGGGCACCGCGCGACGCTGTGTGACATCTACCAGCAGCCGCCGGATGTGCTGTTCGCCCACCAGGACCGCGGGCTGACCGCCGGGGCCGCGCCCCGTCTGCTGGCGGGATTCGGTGATCTGCAGAAGGCGATGCTGGCCACGGTCACCGAGGCCCGGGAATGCTTGGCGGTGATGGGGTCGAGGTCGCGTGACGGGAAGTACCTGGAGGCGATCGAGACGGTGCTGGCCGAGCGGCCCTCGCTGGTGTATTACCGTGTGCTGTTCGGACCGCCTCACCACCAGGTGCTTAAGGAGCATCTGCTGGCGCTGCTGCGGTCGCGTGACCCGGCTGACCGGAGCCTGGGTGTCAAGACGCTGCACCTGGGGATGGTGGAAGACACGACGTGGGTGCCGGAGCGGTTCTTTTGCGCCAGCGAGCAGATGGCGGTCGTACCGATCCCGTCGCTGACCTCGCATGAGGCGTTCGACTCCGGCGTGGCGCTCGGGGCGGCACCAGCCGCCCGGCTGCTGGATCATGGACGTCAGGCCTACGCTGCTTCACGCCGGGTGGAGACCGTTGAGGACGTCACTGCGCTGGACGTGCTGCGGGAACGGAGCGCACGGGTATGACGGGCAGGCGCAAGAACGTCATCGATGCCGCGGGCCCGTTGCAGGCCGCCCGCGATGACCACGCCGCGGTGGTGAAGCTGACCCGTGAGCTGGTGCGGATCCCCAGCCGCGGCGGCATCGACCCCTACGACCCGGTGCTGGACTGCATGGCATCCTGGCTGACCGGGCACGACCTGCCCTGTCGGCGCCTGGCCGGGCCGGGCGGAACGACGGTCGCGCTGACCTGCGAGATCACCGAGTCCGGGCGAGGTCCCCGCTATGTGCTGGACGCCTGCTTGGACACCGCCCCGTTCGGCGACGATAACGCCTGGGCCTACCCGCCGGCCTCCGGCGAGATCACCGGCGGCTGGCTGCACGGGCGCGGCTCATCGGACTCCAAGGCAGGTGCGGCGATCTTCGCGCACATCGCCGCCCGCCTCCAGCAGACGGTCGGCCAGTGGGCGGGCAGCGTCGTGCTGCTGTTCGACGTCGATGAGCACACCGGTGCCTTCGGCGGCGCGAAAGCCTACTTCGAGGGTGACGCCCGCGGCCGGGTCGACGGGGTGATGATCGGCTACCCCGGCCTGGACCACGTGGTGACCGGCGGCCGGGGCGTGCTGCGCGCCCGGATGCACGTCCACGGCGTCGCCGGGCATTCGGGGGCCAGCAAGACCGCTCCGTCGGCGATCGCCAAGGCCGCCGCGCTCATCTCCCGGCTGCACGACATCCCGTTGCCGGGACCGTCCGGTCCTGAGTTCCCGCTGCCGGCCAAGCTGACCGTCACCGCGATCAACGGCGGGGAGGGGTATTCGAATGTCTCGGACTTGTGCACGTTCAACGTCGACGTCAGGCTCATCCCCGCCCTCGGTGACCAGGCCGCCCTGGAGTTGCTCCGGTCGGCGGCCGCCCTGGTCGACGCGGCCTGGCCGGGGACCCAGCCGACCCACGTGGAGGTGACCACCCGGTGGCCGGCGTTCGCGCTCGCGGAGGAAGCGCGGCTGCGCACCGCGCTGCTCACCGCCGCCGAGGCCGCCGGAGTGGCTGTGACGGCGAAGGTCGCCGGGCCGTCGAACATCGGCAACTACCTGGCCGGGCTCGGCATCCCGGCCACCGCCGGGTTCGGCGTCGACTACCGGGGACTGCACGGCACCGACGAACGGATCGCCCTGGAATCAATCCCGCCTGTCCAGGCCACCTACCACCAAGCGCTGCTCACCCTGCTGAACCCGTCCTGACCTGCGGCGAGGTCCTGCCGTCGGCAAAGCACCGGCAAACGGACAGCAAACGCACGCCAGCCGGTGCGCTGGCCGACGGCTGCCTGCCGGGTGATGGTCTTCCCATCAGCCATCGCCCGCCCGCGGAGGACGCCGGTCATGGACACCCACCCCGCCGATCTGACCATCGGATTCCCGCGCGAGAGCGGGACCGAACGGCGAACGATCCTCACCCCGGGCCTGGCCCGGGCCTTGATCAGAGCCGGGTTCGATGTCATCGCCGAACCCGGGATCGGATCGGGGACATTCATCGGCGACGAGGAATACGCCGCAGCTGGCGTCCGTCTCACCGAGCCTGGACGAGTGTGGTCGGCTCCGCTGTTGCTGCGATACAAATCACCCGACCCTGGCGACCTGCGATATCTGCGGCCGGAGCAGCACATCGCAGCCCTGTTCCACGCCGAAGGCGACGCCGGCCTGCTGACCGCGCTGCAGGAGTGCGGAGCAACCGCCTGGAGCTATGAGTTCGTCATCGAGCACGGACGCTTCCCGCTCGGCCGTCCAGGCGGCCAGATCGCCGGAATCCAGGCCATCCTAGCGGGGGTGCACGCACTGCAGGCTCCTGCCGGGCGGGGAGTGCTGCTGGCCGCCGTCGATGGCGCGGCGAAGGCGAACGTCGTGGTCATCGGCTCCGGCAACGTCGGTGCCGCCGCCGCGGAGACAGCGGCCATGCTCGGAGCGAACGTGACGGTTCTGACTCACGGCGAGCCCTCACGCGCGGACTACCTGCGGCGGGCACCGGGCGGGGTGCAGGTCCTGGTCAACACCCGCGAAACGCTGCTGGAATGCCTGGCCAACGCGGACCTGGTGATCGGGGCGATCCTGGTGTCCACCTACGACACCCCGCCGATGATCAGCGAAGCGGATCTGGCTGTCATGCGGCCAGGCGCGGTGATCGTGGATGCGACCTGCGGCTACGGGCCCGGATACCTACCGGCCGCCGGGCCGGTCCAGGCACCCGGCGATCCGCCGCACCAGGTCGCCGGGGTGCTGCACGTGAAAGTGGACGTGTTCCCGGCGCTGGTCCCGGTCACCGCGACCACCGCTTACGTCGCCAACGCGACGCCATACCTGGAACGGCTCGCCAGGACCGCGCTGCTCGGCATCCCGGACACCGCGATCGAGGCGGCTCGCATCGCCTGCGCCGGGCATCTGGTGCACCCGGTACTGATCCAGCACGCCCGGATCTACGGGCTACAGCCATGACCAGCGGGTATGGGGCGCGCGTCCGCCACTACGCCGCCGAGATCAGCCGAGTCCCGCAGCCGGAATCGCTGACCGGCCTGCTGCGGCCCAGGCTGCGGATCGCGGAGATGCCGAGCGGCACCGGGCACTTCCTTCCCGCCTACACGGCTGTCGGCGCCGAGGTCGTCTTGATCGACGCCTGCCACCCCATGCTGCAAGCAGCCAGCCACCGGGCGAGGCGCCTCGGAGCGGAGCCCGGTTTGCTCTGCTCGCCGATCCAGGACCTCACCTCGCAGGCCGGTCCGTTCGACCTGATCGTGATGCCCAATGCCGCCCTCAACCAGCTCACTGCGGGCGCCGCGGCGGCCGGGCTGCTCACCGTGGCCGCCCGGCTGCTGGAGCCGGGCGGGCTGCTCCTGGCCCAGATCCTGGACCCGGCCAGGAACATCGCCTGCGGATTCTACGATCCCGGCATCAGCGACGGAACCTGGCATACCGACAGGAAGTTCACCGATAACACCGGACACCGGATGACCCGCCGACGTCGGCAGCACCACCACCACCACCACCACGCTGACCTTGCCGGCATCGACTTCGAACTCCGCCGGGACGGCGAACTTCTCTACCACCATCACGTCACCGTGCGGCTGCTGACCACCGCGGACCTGCGGGCGGCCTTGATCTCCGGATTCACGAACCTGACCGCCCGCCCAGGTACTGGCGGCCTGATCGAACTCCTCGCCGTCCGCTCCGCCCGGAGCCCACGATGACTCCGCAGACGATCGCCGACGCGGGCCACTACTGGGAGCGTTACTACAGCGGCGAGTTCATCTTCGGGCTCGGCACCGAGCACATCCTGACCGCTCTTCAGCAACTCCCATCGGCGGGGACGTGGCTGGACCTCGGCTCGGGTTCGGAATCGCTGCTGTGGTCCATCGCGCTGGACGCCCAGCGGCTCGTCGCTGTCGACCTCGACCCGCACCGGCTGAACCTGCTCCGCGATTACGCCGCCGCCTGCGAGCCGCGCGGCGCCTACCAGGCCGTCTTGGATCTTTGCGGCCGGAGCCGGCACGACTTCACCCAGGGCTGCGAACGGCTGGCGGCCACCGTGATCGCCGACTGCCTCACCGGCTCGCCCGTCCCGCTGCGGCCTGGCCGCGCCGACCTGGTCACCCAGTTCGGGCTGCTCGGCCTCACCCTCGGCCCTGGCCAGTTCCTGACCTCCTGGTCGACCTGCCACGATCTCCTCGCCGCAGGCGGCTGGGCCGCAGGGGCGAACTGGAACGCAACGAACCGGACCGGCCGTGTCCGGCTCTCCCGGCAGCTCTACACCTCCGCGTTCACCCAGAACCGTATGACTCCGCTGCTCATCGAGCGCGTTCCCATAACCACCGACCCTGACTTCGATTCAGTCTGGATCTACATCGGGAGGAAAACATGACCCCCGCCTCGGCCAGCCCCAGCGACCACCTGATCTTCGCGCCCGTTGGTATCACCCACCTGACCGGCGACAACGCCGACCTGATCCGGGCCACCGCAGCCGGACGATCCCGCATCCGCGTCACTACCGCAGCCCAGCTCAACGGCGTCCCCCACGTCGGCACGGTCGTCACCATGCTGACCGTGTTCGCCTTCGCCCAGCACACCGCCGAGGCCCTCCCGCCAGCATCGTGTTCGACGCGCTCGAAAACGCCCCCGCCGAACACATAACCATCGATGGCGACATCTACACCCGCAGCGTCGGCGACCTCATCGATACCGGCCATCTGGACCGCGGCGAACGGATCGGCGGGTTCGAGCAGCTCCTCGCCTGGGCACAGCGACGGTCCGGCATCAGCTACGAGTTCCGGCCCTACGACGCCTACCAGGGCCTGCGGCCGGTCCGTGAATGCCTGCACCAGATCGCCTCCCACCTGGAGGAGTTCGCGCCGATCGTCGCACCCCACGACAGGATTGTCCGGATCCGCCCCCGCTGCCCCGACTGCCGCCTCATGCAAAAATCCGCCAAGGACCTGCGGATCAGCGCCTTGTCCGGCGCGGTCCGGCTCGACAGCCACTGCCCGCACCACGGCCGGTACTCAGAGTTCGTCCACATCGGCGGCGGAGGGTGGTACGACGCCAACACCCCCGTCCGGTCGATCCAGAAGGGCTACCTGCTCGCCGCCGAACGCGACCTCTACGACGCGTGCTCGGTCTCCGTCGACGGCGCCGACTGGGGTGGCTCGTGGCACGCCAGCGTCCTGGCCCCGGCTCTCGCCCAGCTCGGCATCCCACCCAGGAACTGGCCCATCTCGATCTTCACCCCGCTCATCACCGACCGGACCGGCGGGAAACTCTCCAAGACCCTATACGTCGCGCACGGCAGCTACGCCGACCTGCCCGAACTCTTCCTCAACCTCGACATGCTGCTGGCCCAGCACGGCGAGCAGATCCTCGAGCTCGTCTGGACCGAAGTGATCAGGTGGGCGGGCGAGCCCCGGCGGCTGCACCGCGGCTACACCGTCGACTACATCACCGCGCTGCTCGACGCAGGACTTCCAGCAAAGCAGCTCCGCACCGCATGAATAAGGCCCCGTGATGATCCACGCCGTCTTCGACATCACCCGATGCCAGCACAGCGATGCCGCCGCAGAACAGATCATGACCGCGATGCGGCAGACCGCCGAGCGGCTCGGCTGCACCGTCCGCGCCCAGCTCATCGAACCGTTCCAGCCCCACGGCGCCACCTGCGTCCTCGTCCTGGCCGAATCTCACATCACGGTGTCCACCTGGCCCGAACACCATCTCGCCCACATCGACGTGTTCACCTGCCGCGCCGACCTCGATCCCCGCCAAGCCATCGAGCCCATCCTGAGCGTCCTCGACGGCCAGATCACCCGCTCCCAAGCCGTCCCGCGGCTCTCGCCGAACGCTCTCCTCGAACCCGACAACACCAATCTCGACAAACAGCTTGCCTAATGAACGCAGTTCAACTGGCAGAATCCCGTGATTTCCAGTTCCAGGAATGACGGGATATCGGCGCGAGGTACCTGGGCAGCCGCCAGCTCTGCCGCTGTCACAGTTGACACTGTTGAATCCTCCATGTCCCTTGCCTGGTTGTCGCCGCCTGATACGGCTCGTGCGCTTCCTTATGGAGTCCCCGCGCCTGGCCTGCTCGCTGCTCGGGCGGATACCGTTACCGTCACGCCGATTGATGCCCAGAACGATACGCATCACGTTCGCGCTTGAGTTGCACGGCTGAGTCGATCCGCGCGATGACTTCGCCCATGCGGTTTCGTTCCGTTATGAACAGCACGCCCGAGTTCAGCAGGCGACACGCCGCCTGACGAGTCGCCGCTAGCTGTTCATAGGTGAGATCCTCAGCACCGCTCATGCTGACGGCGCCTGCCCGGCTGGGCAAGCCTGGGACATGGCTTGCGTGATCGTCTCCACGACGGCACTAGCGATTTTCGCGGGATCAGCGATCCACCCGTAGTATTCCGGCTCCCATATGATGGTCGCGGCCTCGGCCCAGTAATCGCGCACCCAGGTGACGCCGCCGTCATCGGTAACGTGGACCTTAGCATCTTCATCGGTGCCGGGGTTGGTCACCACGATTGCGGCCTGCGCGTCGAAGTAGTCCTCGTCTTCGTAGATTTCCAGGTCTACGTCAAATCCCCTGGCTTTCAGTTCCAGGCCGACGATACCCTTGAGCGTGATTCCGGGGTGTTCGTACCCTTTTCCCTGGCGCGGACGGTCTCCAGCGCTGCCGGTCAGCAGCGTGGTTGCCAGGTCAGCTATCTGTTTCGGGTCCGCTTCATCGCTGGACCACGGGCAGCATTCCCACTCGACATCGCCCCAGTCACCGACCGACAACGCGCACCGCGCACGCGGCCAGCCGATAGTGAAACGGCAGCCGCCGTCATACTCGGGCGGGCGGACATCGAAACCGTTGGCGGTCAGCCCGTCAGCTACCAGATGCATCAACTCTCCTGGCTTTCGCGCAAGGTCAGCCACGCTGGCACTGGCCTGGTTCACGTCAAGTCTCCTCTCCGGGTGCCGGCGGCCCCGTCTCAGTCGGCCTCATGAATCATCACGACACGAGCACATGTTTCTCGTTCAATGAGATCCTTAATTGCACTGCGCAATCCGGGAAGGTGGGCAAAGTGGCAAATACTTGGCACTATGACAATCGGTGTTTTAGAGCGCTTAAGCGCATCCATCAATGCCGCGAACGCCGACGAACCAAGCTCCTCATGCTCGGTGAAGACTTCGGCCAATGTGTAGCCCGCGCGCTCAGCGTAGTCTGCAAGTGCTTTTCGCAGATTCTGCTCAGATGCACTGGCAGGTATACGGACATAGCCAAACGCCGAAGGATGCATAAGGAACTTTCCCTATCTGCTCAATAACTGACCAATGCCGCAGCATTGACTAATACCTTTGCCGGGCAGAGGGCTACCTGTTTCACTGTTCCTGAACGTCGCGGCACTGGCCACCCACGTGACCTGTGATCTGTCGGCGCGATCTCTCCCGGTTCAACTGGGAGATTTCGCGGAGCGCGGGAACGCGCTACCTTGCCATCTGAGCACTCCCGGCGCACGACCCGCGCCGACTCTCGGAGGGAGGCCAGGGGCCAAGTGACTACGAAGGTGCGCAGTCTTCGCCAGGAGCAGCTTCAGCTTTCGGGCATGCTCCGTGAGCAGCAGAAGGCGTGGGTGGAGGTGGCCGAGGTCTTTCGTGTCCGGTACGGTGTCAACGCGCGCGTTGCGTTCCGTCTGGTCCACGGCTGGAGCCAAGGCCAGGCCGCCGAGGAGTGGAACCGGCGCTGGCCTGCTTACCTCAAGACCTTCAAGAACTTTTCGTATTGGGAGCTGTGGCCAAGCCCGACAGGGCACGCGCCGTCACTCGATACCCTGACAAAACTTGCCGAGATGTATGAATGCAGCGTGGCCGATCTGCTCGCAGACTGCGCCGATTACCGGAACCTTGACCCTGCCTACGAAGTCAAGCAGCAACTCCGGGCGCTTCCTGCTGTGATCGACGGTAGTCCCGCGGAGGCGCTGGCACCGCAGACGCAATCCGGCAACGGGTACGATCACGGCTCAATGGACCGCCTTACCAGGCTGGTGGACCGGCTTGAAGAGATGGACGTGGACGAACTCGCGCGAACGGCTGCCACATGGGTCCAGCAGCTAGATCCTGGCATGAGCCGCCGCTCCCTTCTGGTCAAGCTTAGCGTGGGTCTGTCAATTGCCGCCGCCAATCCGGCCCTCACAATCGCCAACGGCGATGGTCTGGCTAATTCTCCTGGGCCATCCCGCAGCCCATTTGATATGTCCGGCATCTGGCACAGCCGCTACCTCTATTACAGCAGTGGCCGCGAGCAGGAGTTTGAAGGCGAGCATTACGTCGTTCTCCGCCAAGAAGACGGCCGGGTTGATGGTCAAAGCCTGCCTCATTCAATGGATTCGCTTCTCAAATTGCACTTGTCAGTGGAAGGCTCTGTGGCGACTGGCACGTGGACTGAACGCACTTCTCCGGCTGGCTATTACAGGGGAGCGACCTATCATGGAACTATTCAGCTTCTTGTCGATCCCGTGGGCAGGCGTATGAGCGGCAAGTGGCTAGGGTTCGGTAAGAACTTCAGGATCAACAGCGGTGAATGGGAGCTAACCTGGGTCGACGGCTCTACAGCAAAGAATGTGCAGCGTCTCTACCACAACAAGGTCTAGCGGTATACTTCACAGCAAGGACGGTAGCTCAAGCAGGTTAGAGCAGCGGTCTTATAGCCGCGAGTCGTGGGCTCAAATCCCAGCCGCCTACAGCATCTTATTGGCAGCGCTTTAGCCTGTTATTACCGCTACCATAGTAGTTTCCGCTGGGAAGGCGCCGTTCTCTGCGAGCTGGTAGATTCCATACATCATCTTGGCAGTGTAGACCCAATTCAAAGCGATTCCGTGACGGTCCTCGAAATCGGCTATAAATCGGTCCAGCTCAGGCTTGCGCTTGGCAAAGCCGCCAAAATGATAGCCGTACTCAATCGACCAGTTCCCTGAACTCGTCCCGAACGCTTCCCGCTGAAGATTCGCTACCTGATGCGCGAGGAACTGTCCTCCCTTGAGTGCCGAAAAACCAAGCGCCCTCTGGCTGGTCCGCAGCTCGTAGGCCAGTCCGGCGAGCGTCCCCCCTGTCCCGCACGGGCAGCAAATCACGTCAAACGGCTGGTGAATCTCGCCTGGAATCTCCGCGCAACCGCGCACAGCCTCCGCGTTGCTGCCACCTTCCGGCAACAGGTAAAATTCTCCGAACTGTGCGCGAAGAGCCGAGATAACTTCTGAACTCATCTTGTTGCGGTACGTCGCCCGGTCGAGGTATGTCAGGCGCATGCCATGGCGGACCGCGTAACTCAGTGAGGGGTTGAGGGGGAGATGCTCCTCGCCACGAATCACGCCAACGATGGAGAATCCAAAGTAATACCCGGCAGCGGCGGTGGCACGAATGTGATTGGAATATGCACCGCCAAACGTGAGGAGCACGTCATGGCCTTGCCTCTTTGCAGTCTCAATGTTGTACTTGAGTTTGCGCCACTTGTTTCCTGGGATGTCTGGGTTGATCAGGTCGTCCCGCTTGAGATACAGGCGGACACCAGCCCGTGCCACATGCTCGTCGTGCAGCTCCTCCAACGGAGAAGGCAGCCGCAGCGCGAGCGGCCGGACGGGTGTTATGGCGTGGCCCACGAGAACACGCTACCGGGAGCGGGCGTGCGGCAGGGCCTTCAACCTGTCCCTGCTCGCCACCGCCCACGCCGCGCAGGGTGAGCCTGAGCAGGCGTGCAACGTCGGGCGGCAAGCCCATGACCTGACCGTCCGCCTCACCTCTGCCCGCAGCGTCCGCTACGTGCGCGACCTGGTACGGCGGCTTCGG
>Ga0209648_10003837_pt1 | contig 12707 bp, 12 predicted proteins | sample GraSoi2013_115cm_FD_185830 | JGI IMG/M metagenome (GOLD analysis project Ga0209648, IMG submission 185830) | Grasslands soil microbial communities from the Angelo Coastal Reserve, California, USA - Sample 9_17_2013_115cm (SPAdes) (version 2) | ecosystem: Environmental > Terrestrial > Soil >...
ACTACTAGGCGCAGTCTTCGTGCCGCCTTCGCCGTGCCGCAAGGCTGAACGAATGGTTTGGAGTAGCTGCTCGTCGCTGAAAGGCTTGCCCAGGAAGGCGGCAGCACCGGCGTGCATGGCTCGCTTACGAGACTCTTTGTCGTCGTAAGCGGTGATGAAAATGATCGGAATGCCGCAACCCTCGGCAGCCAGGTGGCTTTGAAGTTGCAATCCGTCCATGCCTGGCATCTGGATGTCCAGGATCAGACACGAGTTATCGTGCACCTCGCCAGATTTCAGAAAACCTTCGGCGGATTCAAAGGCTGCCGCCCGAAAGCCAAACGATTCGACCAGCAGTCTCGTGGACCTGCGGACAGACTCGTCGTCGTCAACGACTGAGATAAGCTTCCTTACCATCCTGAAAACTCCATCGAAATCGATGATATTTGCAAAGGGGGCAGGAATCTATTGGGCGTTGGTAGAGATCACGTAATGCTTTCGTTTACAAGGCTCTTTCCGAGGGGCCTTTCAGCTTTTCCATCATTTTCACGAGCTCAGCAAGGGATTGCGCGTTCATCTTTTCCATTGCCCGGCTGCGCTGAACTTTCACGGTATTTTCTGCGGTTCCGAGTTGCCCAGCAATCTGTTTATTGAGCATGCCGGAGACAACCATGGAAATCACCTCCTGCTCGCGATGAGTCAGCGAGTCGAAACGCTGACGGAGGTCTTTTAGTTCCTTCTCTTGTTCACGTCTAACACGATCTTGATCCAGCGCGATGCGAACAGCATCAAGCAGATCTTGGTCACGGAAGGGCTTGGTCAGGAATTCGACTGCTCCGGCCTTCATAGCGCGAACACTCATCGGAATATCGCCGTGACCGGTGATAAAGACTATGGGGGTACGAATGTTTCTAGCTGCAAGCTCGCGTTGAAAATCGAGTCCGCTTAATCCGGGTAGCCTGACGTCCAGCACAAGGCAACTGGGCACGTCGGGAAGTTGTCTTTTCAAGAAGCTGTCGGCCGAGTCAAAGCTTTCGACCTCGAGACCCACACTGCCGATGAGAAACTTGAGCGAAGAACGCACTGACCGATCATCATCGACAACAAACACGACAGGTGCGCCGCTCATGAGGGTCCTCCGACAGCTACGGGCAGCGTAAAAGAAAACACGGCGCCTTGCGGAGAATTGGGCGCAGCCCAGAGCCGCCCTCCATGGCGTTCAATAAGTGAGCGGCTGATCGGTAAGCCCATTCCCAGACCGTTCGCTTTTGTTGTGAAGAAGGGAGCAAAGACGCGGTCTGCTTCTGAACGAAGGCCAGTGCCTGAGTCACGCAGCTCAACCAGTACGTCTCCAGACTGGTTGACCTGGGATTGCACCCACAGTAAACGAGGTCGATCTGCGACCACAGCCATGGCTTCGATGCCATTCAAGATCAGATTCAGCAGGACCTGCTGCAACTGAACGCGATCAGCCAGCACAAGCGGGAGAGGTTTTGTCAATTGGTACTCGAGCAGAACTCGATTCTCCCGAAGTTCACGGCCAGCTAGGCCCAGCACCTCGTCAATGATCTCGTTTATATCCACTTTGTTCTTTTCGGAAGGAGTTTTCTTTATGAATGCGCGGATCCGCGCTATGACCGCGCTTGCACGAGTGCCCTCCGCCACAATTTCTTCAAGAGCCTGACGCAGAACTTCAGGTGCGAGATTATTATTGGCGAGCAGTCTTAGGCAGGCGTTAGCGTTATTGGTCACAGCCGTCAGAGGCTGGTTGACTTCATGCGCTATAGAAGCCGCCAATTCGCCCATAGTTGTCAGCCTGGAGACCCGAGCAAGCTCCACTTGTGTTGCGTGCAAGGAGGTTCGGAGTTCCTCAGCTTGCTTTCTTTCGCTGATATCGCGGACAAAACCCGTAAATAACCGATGGCCGTCAGCGGTCACTTCTCCGAATGAGACTTCCACGGGGAACTCGTCTCCATTTTTGCGGAGTCCAGTGAGCTCGGTGCCTTGCCAATTGATATGCCGCTGGCCTGTTGCCAAGTAGCGTCTGAATCCATCTTCGTGAAGCTTCCGCAGGAATTCCGGCATAAGTACGGTCAAAGGCTTTCCAATTAACTCTGCAGGTTCGTACCCAAAAATTCGCGTGGTGGCGGGATTTGCAAGCACGATTGCACTGCACTCGTCCACGCAGATCACAGCGTCGCTGGCCGCGTCAACAACGACGCGATGCTTCTCTTCGGTGTAGCGGCGTTCTGACTCTTCTTGTTTACGTTGAGTAATATCTTCGACGATTGTAAACAGGAAAGGGGCTACACCAGCGGTTCCTGGGACGAGAGCGACATTGTTACGCACCCAAACTAGCGTGCCGTCTTTTCGACGGTAGCGCTTCTCGATTTGGCAGTGTTGCCGCTTGCCTTCCCAGAGTTCTCCGATCAACTCCAGGTTAAGCTCACGGTCCTCTTCGTAGGTAATGTTAATTTGGCACAGGTGGTAGAGCTCCGACTCCGTGTATCCCAACATATTCCTGAAGGCCCTGTTCGAGGCAAAGATGCGGTCGGTACGATCACGCATCATTATGCCAATTGCTGAGTTCGCGAATGCCGTTTGCCATCGTTGCTCGCTTTGTTGGAGCCTGTCTTGTGCCTGCTTGCGTTCCTGGATGTCCTCGCAAGCGATTAGCGCGCGCAGCGACGGCTTGCCAACCTGGTCTCGGGAGACGGCCAAAGCCTTTCTGATCGCAAACCAGTGATATTCGCCGTCGGCACGCCGTACGCGGGCCTCAGACTCGAACGGCTTGCCAGCGGCCGCGGCCAGAGTCCATTCTTGAATCAATTTTGGAAGGTCGTCGGGGTGGATCGCCGCGTGCCAACTGAAGCCGACTAGTTCTGGTGATGAGCAGCCGGTGTATTCATGCCAAGCGCGGTTTGCAAACTCGGCAGAGCCATCCGCCAGAGCACATACGACCAACGCTGGAATCGTTTCGATTACAGCCTGGAGGTCTATCGGCTCGCTACTCCGTCCAACGCCTTGTGCTTCAGCGGTCATCGTTTGCAAGGTTGGAAGCAATGGGAGGTGTGATCACAAAAACTTTCTAGGTCACACCTGTTTCAGAAAGACGACTCTTCCGCTACATTCCCTGGGCTGCTGACACAAGCTTTATGACAAATTCCGGGCGACCTCTCAGAACAATCTCGATCTCTAATGTCCAACAAACCTCCCCATCATAGGGCGGCTCGATAATTACGCTTCGCCTCCTCATGGGGCGCGAAGTAGGCGTTTTGCGTCAGCGCATGCCCCCAAACAGCGAGATCATGCGTACCAAATCCCGCGTTCAGCAGTAGGCGACCAGAGACTGTGTTCACGTCGTACATGCATACAATGACACACGGAAAGCGGCGTCCCAGAAGTGTTGCCCCATTCTCAAGTTCAATTACTTTGTCGGCACCCCTGCCGGGCAAAGGAGCCCGGCCCATACCAAGATTGCCCAGGTAACGAATTGCCGTCGCTCCCTTGCGTACGGCGGCCGCAAACGCCGCCTCGATATTTGCTAACGTCTCAGATGCCGAACCCTCCCGGCGCAAAATAACGAGCCGCCCTTCCCGGATCACACGATCCAAGTCCGGATATTTCTTCCTGAGAATCTCCAAAACCTCTTGATTCGCTTCATCGTGCCCGAACAGAACGCAATACTGGGATTCGTTCTCGATTCCAAGCTCGAGAAAGCGAACTCCACGCTCGAATTCCTCTTCGTTCTGCCAGAAATGGATCAGGTGGCTGCCGAGTGAGACTTCGTCCTCGGTAATACCAAGCACGATCTTGTCAGTTAGGATGTTCATACGGACCACCTGGGGAAATTGACGATTCCATCATAGACCGGAAATTGTGTTAGTCAATCGGTTAGCTCCAATGTAAGCAATCCTGTGAAAATTGGAAAAGGAGGGCATTTCCCTTCAGGGCAAACCTTACGAGAGGAGATTCTCGTACCCCGGAATAGATCCTGAATGCGGACAATGGAACGCGACGTGCAATTAATCGGTGCATCGAAGGAGTTCAACTTATGGGAACGACAGTGGGAATTGTCAGTGATACACAAGAGCCGATCTTGTACGGTCGGCAAGAAGAAATCCGGCAATTAGCAAATGTTATCGCCAGCCATCGGCCCTCCCTCACTCGGATAGCACTGCGCCTAGTAGGCAACGCCGCGGATGCCGAAGATGCAGTCCAGGATGCTTTCTTGTCTGCCTACACACACCTTAACCAATTCAGGGGGCAGGCGCAGATGTCCACCTGGCTGACTACAATCGTAATCAATGCTGCGCGGATGAAAGCGCGTCGGCGTCCCCGGCAAGTGCACATTCCCTTGGATCAGCAAGATGGAGAGCAGGACCGTCACCCGTTGTCGGAGATGCTGTCAGATCGGGGGCCAAGCCCCGAAGAGTTATGTCGAACCTGGGAACTGGCGGAACGGCTGACGCACGCGTCCACACAGCTCTCGCCTACTTTGCGTGGAACGTTTCAACTCCGCGGGGTGGATGGCTTGAGTATTCGCGAAACAGCACAAGCTCTGGGAATACCACACGGTACAGTAAAGGCGCGAGTCGCAAGGGCACGCAAGAAACTCAAACAGCTGCTGCAGACGCAAGTAAAATAGTCCGGTGCAAAACCAATTCCGCCCTCGATCAGCTCAATGATTTCAACGGCGTCGTACGGATCACTGAAAAGGCCTTATTTGTCGGGGAATCCGGCCTCCGGGAGGTTATTAAAGGCTACGGGCTGAATCGTTGATGTCGGAATAGCAACGCGGAGACTTCTGCCCGACACGGTTGCGTCCAAAGCTCAACAGAGACTGGCGAATTGGAGGTTATGACGCGGGTATTGGCGCGCAAAAGAATGCGTTCTGATATTGGCCCACGTCGTGCCTGGGACTAAGGTGACATTTGAAAGGGGACTTGTGGGAACTGCAGAATCTGGTCGAGCAACAGTGATTCGGCCACACGATGGACTGCTTCCCAATCTCTGCCATCAGATCCAACTCCTCTAGCGATATCGGACAACAAGCCATTAATGGTGACACCGACCGAGCGCATTCTATGGATTCCCAGGGGGCCGTAATTTGCATGTACTCCGTGCGGTCGGTTGGGTGATAGGAGGGCCAGCCATGCGGCGACCAAGCTCGGACTGATGCGGACTACGCATGAGTGAAACTAAATGAAGTAACTCGATCGCAAAGCCCAGAGATTACGACACGCAGTCGGTCAACGCCTCGGCTCGCGCAAAAATATAAGGAGGGCAAAAAATGGATCGTCTAATAAGCACCCTAATTAAGCTCGGCATTCGTAAAGATGACCTTGACTACCACTTCATTCGTGCATCCATGGTGATCATTTTCTTGTTCTTCGGATATCAGAAATGGTTTGAATACGAGGCGCAGGCATTGATTCCTTATATCAGCCATGGGCCACTGATTTTTTGGCTGTACCCTGTTTTCGGCCTTCGCGGCGCAACCTGGTTTTTGGGGGTTGCTGAATGGACATTCGGCGCACTCTTGTTTGCAGGGTTTTGGAATAAGAAATTAGGAATTCTTGGCGCCCTCGGTTCATGTTTTTCCTTCATAGCAACAGTCACGATCATTCCTTTCATCCCTAACGGCTGGGCTCCATCCGCCGGCGGATTTCCAGCAATGACTGAAACCGTGGCGTTTCTTCTAAAAGACCTAGTTCTTCTGGCTGCTTCGGTGTACTTACTGCGTCAGGACGTAATAAGAGTAATCCTGAGCGAACGCTCCTCCAGACCCGCCAGCACTCCATTTCAACCTGACATGAGTTCGCTCGGGGTCACTCATGGACAATGACAGAAGCATCGTCGATAACGACCGTTCACACCGTTGGGGCGTAATTTTGGCCGGGGGAGACGGCAAGCGCCTTCTTCCGCTTACCAGAAAACTTACAGGCGAGGATAGACCAAAGCAGTTTTGCGCTCTCTCGGGTACTGATACTCTGCTAAAAGAAACGTGGCACCGAGTCTCGTGCGTAGTTTCACAATCGAACATATTGCTGGTTTTGACGCGAACTCACGAGCGCTTTTATGTAGATCAAATACGCGGTATTCCAACCTACAATTTACTCGTCCAGCCATACAATCGGGGAACTGCGCCAGCCATTGTATATAGTTTGACTCGACTAAAAGTGGTCGCTCCAAATGGTTTGGTTGGCATCTTTCCGTCAGATCATCATTTCAAAAACAACGAGACTCTGGTGCGAGCCGTAAACGAAGCGTTCCAGCACGTCGAATCGCATGGTGAGCGCATCGTCCTACTTGGTGTTGCTCCAGATTCGCCTGAAGACGGTTATGGCTGGATCGAGCATGGTCTGCCTTTGCACCGCACCAACACACGTCCAATTCTCGAAGTACGCCGGTTTTGGGAGAAGCCGTCGCCAGATATCGCCAGGAACTTAATGCGAGCAGGAGGTCTATGGAACAGCTTCATAATGGTAGGCCGCGTCAGTGCGTTCCTCGATATGATTCGCCATAGTGTTCCTAACTTGATCGCCTCGTTTGAGTCCATGTGGGCTGCGGTTCAGCCCGGGATGGAGGAGCCAGCGCTATATGAACTTTTTTCGAGCGTCACAGCCAGCGATTTTTCTTGTGAGGTGTTATCGGTGTGTCCCTCGGATCTCGCCGTGTTCCCTGTGGAGGGACTGGGATGGACCGACCTTGGTGAGCCTGAGCGTGTGCTTTCTGCTCTCAAAGTGAAACTGGCGACAATCTGAGCGAAATCTGCTTCGCAGTGAGCAGCGCGCTAAAAGCGGATCTCTGGCTATGGCGAGAAGGCGGGCGTAGATCCGCTGGAGGTAACTCGTGGACAATAACAGAAGCATTGGGGATCACGCTGCCGAACAGTTCCTGGCAACTCGGGCTTCCAAATTGAAAAATCGACAGGACCCAGTGACCACATCGGGAACAATCGCGATTACCGTCGCACCTATCGCCAATCCCATAAGCGCCCGACGCAAGACACCACTGAAAATAAAGTGGCGGACCGGCGAAGCAGGATGCTGTAGCAAGGTTGCAAATGCGCATGTGAAGAACATGTACAATCCCAGCTCACCTGCTTCCATCAGATACTCCGGCCAGTGCAGGCGTAAGCTGGCGAGCGCGTTCATTGCTTCATACCGACAGACTGTTATTCGCAGCCGCAGGCCGTGGCCCTCATTCCCGATCATTCCGCCAGGTACCAATTCGTTCATGGCTCAATCGATTCGCGATTCGGCGCGCTATTCGAAACAGCACCGCGCGCAACGTGTGAAGGCTCGACCGTATGCACTTCTACGTTGCAGCAAGACAACAACCAAAAGCAGAACTGAATACCGATCACTGAAATAAGCCGTATTCCCTCTGGCAATCTCGGGGACGGGAGATCAGGTGGGCCATCGGCCGGATCGTCGGTGTCGGGATACCAACACGCAGACTTCTGCCCGACACGTGTTGGGGCGCGAGCTCAACAGACCGGCCAATTAGACCTTGCGTGACACGGGTATCGCCAAATATGGAGGCTTTCGATATTGGCCCCGTTCGTGCGATGAACTGCGGTGAATGATGAAAGCGACACACCGCCCTGCATGACCTCGGCCAGAACCTCTGGCTCGATAACATCACCCGAGCGCAGGTGTATTAACTGGGCTTCAGGTCCATAGCGGCTCACGCTTTCCGACTCTCGTTTCCCTGTAGTATGAAGTTTGGTTTCGCGCGCCTGGAGTGTTCCATGGACCGGATGCATCACGCCCTTGATTCAGACTCGACTCATTCATACGCCGACCACGCGATGGCGGGCCGGCAACCAGACCATGACCGTCACGCGGGACATTCTGTCGCCATGTTCCGCGACAAATTCTGGTGGACCCTGGCTTTCACGATTCCGGTGGTTGTCTGGTCGGCCGACGTACAGCACTGGCTCGGCTATCACGCCCCCACTTTTCCCGGATCGCGATTGGTCCCCGCCATTCTTGGCACCATCGTCTTGGTCTACGGCGGAAGCGTGTTCATTCAGGGTGCAGGGCGTGAGCTTTCCGCCGGCCAGCCGGGCATGATGACGTTGATCAGCCTGGCTATGGTTGTCGCTTTTGCCGCCTCCCTTGCTGCTACCTTCGGTGTTTTCGAAGTTGACGTCTGGTGGGAACTCGCGACGCTCATCACCGTCATGGTTCTGGGCCACTGGCTTCAGATGAAAGCGATTGTGCAAGCTCAGGGTGCTCTCGACGCGCTTGCGGCGTTGCTGCCAGACAGCGCCGAGCGAGTAACGGAGTCAGGTATCGAAAAAGTGCCTCTCGCGGAGTTGCGTCTAGGCGATGTCGTCCTGGTGCGGCCCGGATCTCGTGTGCCTGCCGATGGGATCGTGTTGGAGGGCACCGCCGATATCGATGAGTCCCTAATCACCGGCGAGTCGCGGGCGATTTCTAAAGCGCCAGGCGCCGCAGTGGTGGGCGGGACGGTTGCAGCGGGTGGAAGCCTTCGGGTGCGCGTGAAAGCCGTCGGGGAGCAGACGGCGCTCTCTGGCATCATGCGCCTAGTCGCCGCTGCGCAAGCTTCCGGTTCGCGGGCACAAGCTCTGGCCGACCGCGCTGCCGCAGTTCTTTTCTACATTGCGGTTGCAGCGGGCGCCGTCACGCTGATCTATTGGTGGCTGGCGGGTGATAGAGAGCATGCACTCATCCGAACAGCCACAGTACTCGTGATTGCCTGTCCGCATGCACTTGGGCTTGCAATTCCCCTCGTGATCGCGATTTCGATGTCTCTTGGCGCACGAAATGGCTTGCTTGTGAAAGATCGCCTGGCATTCGAACGGACCCGCAATTTGGACGTGGTTATCTTCGATAAGACGGGAACACTTACCCTCGGCGCTCCTGCCCTCTCGGGAGTCGCGGTTGTCAGTGGCGTCGATGAAGGAGAAATGCTGGGACTTGTTTCAGCAGTGGAAGCGGACTCAGAACACCCTATCGCGAAAGCCATTGTGAGGGGCGCCGGTCGTCGCGGCGTCAAGCCTCAGCCAGCGGCAAACTTCGAGGAATTGCCAGGGCGTGGAGCGCTCGCGATTGTGAACGGACGCAGCGTGGCGGTCGGCGGGCCGAGAATGCTTGCGGATGCAAAGGCCTCCATTCCACCCGAACTCGACCAGACTGTGAGTGTCTGGGTGTCCGACGGAAGGACGGTTCTATTTGTCCTTCGAGACGGCACCGTGATCGGCGCACTCGCAGTCGAAGATCAGATTCGGCCCGAGTCTGCCGAGGCAGTCAAGGCGCTGCACGAGCTTGGCGTGCAAGTGGCGATGATCACTGGGGATTCCAAGGCCGTCGCCGAATCCGTAGCGCGGCGCATCGGCATCGATGATGTCGCTGCAGAAGTTCTTCCCGCCGACAAAGCGTCCGCCATCAAGCGCTTTCAAGCGGGAGGCAAGCGCGTCGCCATGGTCGGCGACGGCGTGAACGACGCCCCGGCACTCGCCACTGCAAACGTCGGCATCGCGATCGGCGCCGGCACCGACGTTGCTGTGGAATCGGCCGGCATCGTCCTTGTGCGCAGCGACCCTCGCGATGTCGTCAGTGCTATTGAGCTGTCGCGGGCTACGTACCGAAAGATGATCGAGAACCTCGTCTGGGCTACCGCTTACAATGTAGTCGCGATTCCCGTCGCTGCCGGACTATTTCTCCGCTGGGGAGTTGAACTGCCCATGAGCGTGGGTGCCATCGCGATGAGCCTGTCCACCATCATTGTCGCCGCAAACGCGCAACTTCTTCGCGGGCTAAAATTCGCCCGTACCGAATCTGCCGCACTTCCGGGGACGGTAACCGAAGAGCCCTCGACCTGAGCACCAAAAATCGGGCGTGTGCGCTTGGGGAATGGGAAGGAAACCTCGATCGGACGGCTACGCAGCCGCCTTTGCTAATCCGCCCTTGTCGATGACGAAGCTCGCAATCTGATCGACACCTTCTCCGCTCTTCAAATTCGTAAAAACGAAAGGTCGCTTCACGCGCATTCTCAGCGCATCCGCCTTCATTACCTCAAGGTTTGCGCCCACTAGAGGAGCTAAATCTATCTTGTTTATGACGAGAAGATCGGAGCGCGTTATACCAGGGCCGCCCTTGCGAGGTATTTTTTCACCTTCCGCGACGTCGATCACATAGATCGTCAAGTCCGCCAGCTCGGGGCTGAAGGTTGCCGCAAGATTATCGCCCCCCGACTCGATAAAGCATAATTCTGCGTGCGGGAATTTCTGGTTCATGTCTTCAATGGCGGCAAGGTTCATGGAAGCATCCTCCCGAATCGCCGTATGAGGACAGCCGCCTGTCTCGACGCCCATGATGCGCTCCGCAGGCAGTGCCTGCGCGCGAGTGAGAATGAGCTGGTCTTCCTTCGTATAAATGTCGTTGGTGATCACATAAATATCGTAGTTGTCCCGAAGCCGCTTGCACAGCGCTTCAACAAGCGCCGTTTTGCCCGAGCCAACCGGCCCACCGATCCCGACACGCAAAGGGCGGGTTTGAAATTCTAAGCTGGTGATAATAGTCATGAGCGAAACAACCTCGTGTATTGGGTTTCATGTGCCGCCGAGGCCAGATCGACCATGAACGCCGCGGACCCAAGATCGTCAATCGTGGCCTTTTGGGCCTGCGCGCTTCGGGTCAGCACCGCCTCCTCAAGCTCGGCGATCGCAAGCTGCCCGTCAGTTTGACCAAGGGGGACAAGTCGAACTCCAGCGGTCACCAAATTGGCAATATAACTTTGCAGAAAGGCAGGCAAGGCCAGTCTCGCCGGAATGCCCTGTCTTGCCGAGCGAACTCCAAGAACGACGGCTAGGGCAGGCTGAGCATGGCGTTCGCGGAGTATTTCCGAAAGCCAATCCAGGACGCGATCGGGCCATACCTGGCGGAGCGTCGCGAGACAGGCCGACGCTTGCTGCGATGATTCAAGTGCAAATTCCGAAGTCCCACGAAAGGCGGCCGCCAATTCCGCGATTTCAAATAACCCCCCGCGATCATTATCTGTAGCACAGCGCCACGCCTCGCTGAAGAAAATCGCTTCATTTCGTCCCGAGCCATAGCAAAGGTCTGCGTCCAACCAATCAGTGAGAGTTTTGCGATCGTGTATATGCCCCGCGTCCACAGCGCACTCGATACCATGCGAATAGCTGTAGGAACCGGTGGGGAATGCAGGCGAAAGCCAGGTTTGCAGTCTCAAGAGCGAAAGACACGGGAAATGGTAGTGTTCATCGCTCATGATGATGCTCACTGTCAACCTGGTCGTGATGGTGGCCGTGGCTGCCGTAAGCTCCGCCTTCTGGCTGGAAAGGGACATGAACTTTGACAAGATCGGCTCCAAAGCCACGGAGCATATCCTCGATCACATGGTCCGGCCGGATGCGAAGAGCCTGGTTCCGAATTTCGGTGGGCAAATGCCGATTTCCCAAATGCCAAGCAAGGCGCGCGAGCTGATTGGGATCTTTGTGCCTGACTTCGATAATGAGCTCCGCAGCAGCCTGAACTCTTAGCCATCTGCCATCTTCAAGTTGCAAGCCATCTCCGTCTGCCATCGCAACGGCTTTCGGGAGGTCGAGAAGAATGTCTTCGCCCTGATCCGCGGTCATGCGAATGCGCCGGCGATGGCGCGTGTCAAAATCGAGAGTCAAAGTGCCTTCCGCTTGTTCCTTCGGCCAATGCCCGGCCGGGCGATGAATTGAAGCGCAGTGCATGATCACCTCTCAGTACATGAAATAGCGTTGAGCCATTGGCAGCACTTTTGCCGCCTCGCAGGTGAGAAGGCGGCCATCGGCACGCACTTCGTAGGTTTCCGGATTAACCTCCATGCGTGGGGTGGCGCCATTCAAAATCATGGAATGCTTGCCGATCTTGCGTGTGTTCGTGACGGGAAGAAGCTTTTTTGCAACTCCAGGGAGGTCGCTCCTTTCCAGTAATGCCTGGCTGACGAACGTGACGGAGTTTTCCGTCAGCGACCGGCCAAACGCGCCGAACATTGGACGGTAATATTCCGGCTGGGGATTAGGAATGGAAGCGTTGGGGTCTCCCATGATCGCGGCGGCAATCACGCCGCTCTTCAGCACCATGTCGGGCTTCACACCAAAAAAGGCTGGATCCCATATACAGAGATCGGCAAGCTTTCCGACGTCAATCGAGCCGACATAAGCGGAAATGCCTTGAGCTATCGCCGGGTTGATCGTGTATTTCGAGATATAGCGCCGCGCCCTAAAATTGTCATTGTCACCTTTCTCCTCAGAGAGCCGCCCGAATTGTTGCTTCATTTTGTCAGCGGTCTGCCATGTACGGATAATCACCTCACCAACTCGGCCCATCGCCTGGCTGTCCGACGAAACGATCGAGATTGCGCCCAGATCATGCAAGATATCCTCGGCGGCTATTGTTTCCTTTCGGATGCGGCTTTCGGCAAACGCCACATCTTCAGGAATGCGAGAGTCGAGGTGATGGGTGATCAAAACCATATCGAACGCCTCTTCGAGCGTATTCACTGTGTAGGGCCGCGTGGGGCTTGTCGAAGATGGGATGACATTTGCCTCACCGCAGACTTTAATGATGTCGGGGGCATGCCCGCCACCGGCCCCTTCCGTGTGAAACGTGTGAATTGTTCTGCCTTTGAAGGCGGCAATAGTATTTTCGACAAAACCGCTTTCGTTCAGCGTGTCGGTGTGTATAAGAACCTGTATA
>Ga0209648_10003838_pt1 | contig 12707 bp, 7 predicted proteins | sample GraSoi2013_115cm_FD_185830 | JGI IMG/M metagenome (GOLD analysis project Ga0209648, IMG submission 185830) | Grasslands soil microbial communities from the Angelo Coastal Reserve, California, USA - Sample 9_17_2013_115cm (SPAdes) (version 2) | ecosystem: Environmental > Terrestrial > Soil >...
TGGAAATTGGGAGCCATCGCCTGGAGCTGAACGACACTCATCTTATGATCGCGAGTCTTGGGATCTCGCCGCAGCGTGCGGTCCATGAAGGCCTTCGCCAATTCGGTTTCGATTTTCAACACCGTCTCGGCGTTGTGCGAGGCCTGTTCCGAATGTTGTCCCAGCAATACGAACATCTTCTGCATGTGCTCCACGAAAGACTTGCGGATGGCTACAGTGGGAGCATCGTCTTTCAGGTAATAGTCGCGGTCGGGAAGGGTGAGGCCGTTCTGATCGACAAAGGCCTGGGTGGTGTCGGCATCGTGTAGGTCCGGCGCCGCGCCGAATCCCAACAGTGGATTCGGTCCGATCAACTGCTGGTGCGACATGACTTCAATCATCTGCACCTTGTCTTTCACGGCAGCGATGTGATCGAGCTCCGGCTTCAGAGGCGTCCAGCGCTGCTGGTTGGCGGTCTTCTCGTCCATGCAAGAGGCGTAGAAATCGCCGATCTTCTGCATTACCGGGGAGCGTTTGGCGTCGTTCGCGCTGGATTCTTCGAGAATGCCGTGCAGAATAGCCAGGTTGTGCTCGTAGACCTCCGAGAAACTAACCCAATCCGAATAATCGGGAGGAATGGGATTGTTCTTGATCCAGGTGCCGCAGGCGTATTGGTAAAAATTAACGCAGGGATCGGCGGACTTGTCGATGTTGGCGATGTCGAACTTGGGAGCAGGCCGGGAAGCAGCAGTATCTGCGGCGCCAGCCACAACCCCAACCAATTGTGACGAAGATTGGGTCTGGCCTGCACCGACAAATACAGCCAACATCAGAATTCCGCTCATGCGGATCAAGAAACTACGCATGGATTCCACCTCCGTGATTTTCCGCAAACATTGTATCGGATCATGGAAATTGTCAGAATTGCCAGGATTGCCAAAATCGCCGGGATTAAAAAACCCGATGGGCGCGAAGGTTTAGATAACCGACTCTGTCGTCCTTGACGAGGTCGGTATCGGCGACAACGATTACACAACGATGAGCCGAGCGCCGTTAGGCGCGACCAGAAGTTAGCCCACTGCGTTAGCGGTGGGTAATGTAGTGAAGAAAGATAGAGCCCCTTTCAAGGGGCGGCACAAGAGAGTATCCAGAGGAGCTTGTGCCGCGCCTCCGGCGCTCGAATTATTTTGGGGCAGCTACCAGGGCTTACGCCCTGGGCTAACCTGTGGTCGCGCCTAACGGCGCTCGGGTTATTGTGGCCAGCACACCCTTTCAACCGAACAATTTTGGTAATTCCTGCCATCCTGGCAATTTTCCTAGTTAGTTAGTCCGTGGGTTTTCAAAACCTAATGTGAGTCAATGATAGATAGTATGTCCCGTTTAATGCTTTTAGTCTTAACCAAAACTTGACCTAAAAAAACCTTGACCAAACCCATACACGGGCATAAGGTCTTGAAGCTTGTTCTTGCCGCCGAGTTCATGGTCGAAGCCGTTTGGAAGAGGTTAAAAACTTGCCCGGTCATGAAGATAAGCCGACATCGAGTATTCGTGCAAAGCCGAAAGGCCCTTCACAAATAGGTTGCCTTAAACCTTTGTCCTTCGTTGGGGCCATGCTTTTGCTTGCGGCCGGCCACGCCTGCGGGCAAGCGACTATTGATGGGGATGGAGGCAAGCTTACCGATGCGAAGCCTGGGGAGGGTGTTCATCAGCTAGCAACCGGCCCTGCCAGCCAGGATCAGACGACCTCGACATCGCCCCGCCCACTACCGATCCATATTGTGCCGTTCGGACCGCCGGCGCAGCCCTCGAAGACCAGGCCGGCGGCCCAGCCGACGTCGTCAAACCAGGGCCAGGTTCAATATTGGGGCGGACCAGTCATCTCGAATGTCAATGTGGTCGAGGTCCTCTGGGGCAGCTTTGTGGATGCGCCCTCTACCACCGGCCTGGATCAGTTTTTTACCGACATCACCAGCAGCAATTACTTTAGCCTGCTGGCAGAGTATGGCACGGTTGGGCTGAATGGGAACGGCGCCGGGTCTCCACCGGGAAGCAATCAAACGATTGGGCCGGGCGTTTTTGGGGGCAAATTCACCATCGCCCCTTCGGTCTGCCCGGGCAGCGCGACGAACACGGCTTGCTCGATTACCGATACGCAGATCCAAACCGAGCTGACCAACCAGGTCAACGCTCGTAACCTGCCTCAACCTATGCAAGATTCACAGGGCAACTTCAACACCCTCTACATGATTTACTTTCCCCCTGGCGTCCGCATTGTTCTGGCGCCAGGGGTGAACAGTTGCCAGATAGGTGGTTTCTGCGCTTATCACTCTAACGTCGTAAACGGCACCAAACTTCCTTATGGCGTTTACCCAGACTTTGGGCCGACCAGCGGTTGCTCACTCGCTGCCCGGGGTTGCGGCAGCGGCCCCACCTCGCACGACAACCTTACTTCAGCTTCCAGCCACGAACTGTCTGAAGCCGTCACTGACGTCGACGTGGGCACGGCCACCGATTTTGCCCCGCCCTTGGCCTGGGCCGATCAGATCAGTGGAGAGGAGATCGGCGATTTCTGCAATCGGATTAGGGCGCAGGTCACAATTAACGGAAATACCCACACCGTGCAGACGGAAATGTCCAACATGCAGAACGGCGCGTGCGTTTCCGCTCCGGCAAACTTTCAGGTTACAGCCCCAGCCAATGCCGTTCCCACACGGCCATTTAATGTAACCGTCAACCCGCAAACCAGCGGTAGCAACTCTCCGATACCCGGCTACAACAATACAGTCCACTTCACCACGTCGGATTCCGGCCTGCCGCCCCCAACGCTGCCCGCGGACTACACCTTCGTCCCGACAACCGACAACGGCACCCACACCTTCTCTGTGACTCTCAACTCCCTGGGACCCCAAACCGTAACGGTGAACGATACTCTGGTTACGGCGATGGTGGGTTCGACCACAGTGAACGTGGCCCACAATCCAGATGTTACGGTTGTCAGTTCACACACCGGCAATTTTAAGCAGGGCGATGTTGGCGACACCTACACCATCACCGTTAGCAACGTGGGTGATTTGCCGACCAACGCTGCGGTTACAGTCACGGACAGCCTCCCGTTCGCGTTCACGGCTAGAGCCATCAGCGGGACTGGTTGGTCGTGCCTCCCGTTGCCGGCCCTGAGCTGCACGCGCAGCGATCCCCTGCCCGCCGCCCCTCCCGCTAACGCTAGCTATCCGCCGATTATCTTGACCGTCGATGTCAGCGATACTTCCCCGACCCCAGTAGTCAACACGGCCCAGGTCAGCGGCGGAGGCGAGGTCAATACCTCGAACGACACGTCGAATGACTCTACAGTCGTGACTCAGCTTGCGGACATGATAGTTATTGGCAGTCACAGTGGAAATTTCAGCCAGGGGCAAATGGGCGAGACCTACAATCTCGTGGTCGAGAATATTGGCAACGGGGCAACGACCGGAGTGGTGACGGTTACTGATACTCTGCCAACCCACATCACGGCGACAGCTATCAATGGTTCCGGCTGGATGTGCCTTCTGGTCACCCTAACCTGCACACGAAGCGACGTCTTGGGCCCGCAGGGGCAGTCGTACCCTCCCGTTATCGTAACCGTTAACATTGACGCGTCGACTCCCCTTGGGACCGTCACCAACACTGCGACGGTTTCCGGCGGCGGGGAAGTAATTGTCAGTAACGATACCGCGCAAGACGCAACTTTAATCACCGCGCCTGCGCCCGACCTCAACATTACCAGCACCCACATCGGCAACTTTACGCAAGGGCAGAGCGGTGTCACCTATGCATTGAAAGTCGCCAATGTGGGTACGCAGCCTACCAGCGGCCAGGTCACGGTAACGGATAACCTTTCCTCTGGGCTTACCATCACCGGGATGGCCGGCTCGGGATGGATTTGCAATTTGGGTCCGCCGCCAACCTGCTCACGAAGCGACGTACTGGCAACCTCCACTAGCTATCCGCCCTATCACGGTGACGGCGGACGTGAGCCCGACGGCGCCAGCGCAAGCCACCAATAGCGTCGCGGTGACGGGTGGCGGGCAAGCAGATAGCGGCGATAGCTTCAACGATCCCACCACCATCATCCAGCTGGCGGATATGACCGTCAGCGCAAGCTCTCTCCCCCGGGTTCCTGGCGGAATTAAAGGCCTGATTTGGACCATCACCGCCAAGAACGTGGGCGCGGCAGCGACGACGGCCCCGGTCACAGTGACGGCAACTCTAACAACCGGTGCTACAGCCACCGCCATCACCGGCTCCGGTTGGAACTGCACGTTGAGCACTTTGACTTGCACGCGTAGCGACACGCTGGCGGCCTCCGCTACATACCCGGCCATCGCAGTGAGACTCAGCTACGACCTCTCGCCTGGGAGCGTCGTTCAGACGGCCACCGTCTCGGGCGGCGGCGAGGTGAACACCGCGAACGACACAGTCTCTTTGACTGTCACTGTGGTTCCTCCGGTTACTATGTTCATTCCCAACCCCGCGGCGACGGTACCAGCAGGAAGTGCGGCCAATTACTTGCTCTTCATTACCTCTTTTTTACCTGGTTCCGTACATTTTAGCTGCAACAACTTGCCTCAGGGCGCGGCCTGCGGCTTTAGTAGTCAGGACCTGCTAAGCCCAGCGTTTACCAGCGTGAATCTGACCATCACGACCAATGGCTCAGGCGTGGCTGCCACTCGATTGCCTGGGTCAAACCGCCAGTTCCAACTTTATGCCACGCTCCTTCCTGTCATTGGGCTGGCGGGGATCGTTACGGGCATGCGCAAGAGAAAGAGCGCCCGCTGGGCCGTCCGGCTGGGGACGGTGACGGCCATCATGTTGGTAGCGGGATGCGGAGGCCACTCCGCGCCACCGGCGGTGGTTACACCCGCGGGTACTTACACCATCACGGTTGTCGCGAACAATGCCGCGGCCAACACTCAGGCGAGCAAGAATGTCACTCTTATCGTGAGGTGAGCCCCGTTTCCGATTCTTCGCCTTCTCTGCGATATCGCAGAGGCCTTTGAGTCGCAGCCCGAGCGTCGCGGCGATCCCAAGCACAAGTGCGAGCAGAGTAATCTGAAGCCGAATCCCATCCATTACAATAGAAGATTCTTCGCAACCTGAGTCGATAACATTATGCATCGCTGGTCACAACTCTTTATTCCCACATTGCGTGAAGCCCCGGCCGATGCCGAGGTCGCGAGTCACAAGTTTCTGGTCCGCGCAGGCTACATTCGCCAGCTCGCCGCGGGAATCTACTCCCACTTGTTCCTGGGACAGCGCACGCTCTTGCGCATCATTGATATCGTGCGCGAAGAGATGAACAAGATCGGGCAGGAGTTCCTGCTGCCGGCGCTCAATCCTCGTGAAATATGGGAAGACAGCGGGCGCTGGACGCTCATGGGCGACAACATGTTTCGCCTGAAAGACCGCGCCGGACGCGACTTGTGCCTGGCTATGACCCATGAGGAGATCATGACCGAGATCGCGCGCAAGGAGCTGCGCAGCTACAAGCAGCTGCCGCAGATTTGGTATCAGATCCAGACTAAGTTTCGCGACGAGCCACGTCCAAAATCCGGCCTGATCCGCGTGCGCCAGTTCATCATGAAGGATTCGTACTCGTTTGATATCGACGCCGCCGGGCTCGACGTCTCTTACAAGAAACACTACGACGTCTATCGCGCGATCTTTGACCGATGTGGGTTGAAATACGCCGTGGTAGAAGCCCACTCCGGCGCCATGGGTGGATCGCAATCGCATGAGTTCATGATGATGACCGAAGCCGGAGAGGATTTGGTGGCAAGCTGCGGCAAGTGTGGCTACGCCGCCAACCTGGAAAAGGCGACATCGCAACTGGGACCGGCCCAGGATCTTCCCGGCGAAAGTGCACCAACCGAAGTCCACACTCCGGGCATCAAGACCATCGAGGAGGTTGCGAAGTTCCTGGGTGTTTCACCAACGCAAAAGATCAAAACCTTGGCTCTGATGCAACTGGAAGACGATGCGAAGCAGCCCGGGCAGAAAAAGACCCGTGCGGTGATCGTGCTGTTGCGCGGCGATCACTCTCTCAACGAAGCCAAACTCTCCACCGCTCTTGGTGGGAAAGAGTTCCGTCCCATGCACGCCGAGGAGATCGAACAAGTATTTCATTCGCCCGCCGGGTACCTGGGGCCGGTAAATGTAACCGTGATGAAGGCGGGTGGCACACAGGGAGATGGCAGCGATCCTTTACTGTTGGCCGATACCGCGCTCGAACGCCGTAAGAACCTAATCACCGGCGCCAACAAAGAAAACTACCACTTGAAGAACGTGACGCCGGGGCGTGATTTTCAGCCCACGGTTTGGATAGATTTGCGCAACGTGGCAGCGGGTGAGGGATGTCCGCAGTGCGGAAATCCGTTGGTGGTCGGAAAGGCCATGGAGATCGGCCATATCTTCAAGCTCGGCTATAAATACTCGAAGTCGATGGGCGCGACCGTGCTTGACAAGGACGGAAAAGAAGTTGCTCCGATCATGGGCAGCTACGGGATCGGTGTGGAACGAATCCTGGCCGCGGCCATCGAGCAGAATAACGACCAGGACGGCTTCTGGCTCCCTCCCGCGATTGCTCCGTTCGATGTGGTTGTTACCCCTACCAATGTGAGCGACGCCAACCTGCTTCGTATCGCGGAGGAAATCGGCCGGCAGCTCGAAGCCACGGGTTTTCGCGTCCTCCTGGACGACCGGGACGAACGCCCGGGCGTGAAGTTCAAAGACGCCGACCTAGTGGGAATCCCCTACAGGATCAATGTTGGCAAGAAGGTTACCGAAGGGAAAGTCGAGGTGGTTACCCGCTCGACACGACAGTCGCAGGATGCTAACATCGCCGCCATTGGAGACCAATTGAAGGTCATGGTCCGTGGTTAATGGACCAGGTTAGCCGGCATGGAAAAACTGAAGGTTCTGATTTTTCTTCTGGTGATGGCGGCTGGAATCTACTACGGCTGGAACATGATCCCGCCCTATTTCCGGAATTATCAATTCCAGGATGACCTCGACGACATCGCGCGGATGGCTACGTATAACATTCGAACCGATGACGAACTGAAGCAGGCCGTGATCAAAAAAGCTCTGGCTCGGGATATAGTACTGAAAGAAGATCAGGTGACGCTTACCCGGTTCGCTAGCGGCGTCGCCATCAGCGTGCATTATCGCGTGCACGTCGACATGATGGTTCATCCGACCGATCTTGATTTCACCGCTATCAGCAAGAACTCGAATATTATCGGGTCTTCGTAGACTCTGCCCTTCCCCTGTACCCTGAGGCAGCAGGACTTTCTGCGTTCATTGCGTGACCAAACGGATATAATAGAGCCGAAATAAAAACTTCTCAGCACCTGCAGGTAACGCTCTGGCCCGCCATGCGTCTGAGAGAAGGGGTGGCGGGAATCCGCTTTACTGGAACGTGGCGATCAAAATCAGAGTCCCTCACACGAAAGGCTTCCAGAACAGCCTGAAGAATCCTCTTGTCCGAGCCGCGGTGGTTGCGGCTCTCATTATCGTTACGGCGCTGTTCGGAGTGTTCTCCTACTACTACTTCAAGTACGGGCGCATTATCGATGCTCGAATGCACGGCACGATCTTTGCCAACACTGCGAAGATCTACGCCCAGCCGCGGAGCATCCGCGTTGGCCAAAAGGCTGACGCTAAGGAGATCGCGAACTATCTCCGCCATGCGGGATACACCGAAGCCGGCGAACTCGGCAAGTCGAAGCTGGGTACGTATCACATCGTCAGCACCGGAATTGAGGTTAAACCCGGGGAGGAGTCGTACTATAACCCCGAAGGTGCAGTGATCGGCGTTCAAAGCGGGCAAGTTGCAAGAATTGCCTCGTTGGCTGACACCGGTGACACGCTTTCCGCGTATGAGATTGAGCCGCAGCTGGTCACCAGCCTGTTCGATACCCAGCAGCGAGCCAAGCGGCGCCTGGTCAAGTACGACGACATTCCCAAAGTCATGGTGGATGCCGTTACCTCGATTGAGGACCGTCGTTTCTTCTACCACGGCGGTGTCAACTATTGGCGCTTGATGAAGGCCGCATTGATCGATTTGCGCGAAGGTGAAAACCGGCAAGGCGGCTCGACCATCACCATGCAGGCGGCGCGTCTCTTCTTTCTCTCGCCGGAGAAAAAGTTGAGCCGCAAGCTCACGGAGATGCTGATCTCTGTGGAGTTAGAGCAGCGGTTCTCGAAGAAGCAGATCTTCGAGCTGTACGCCAATCAGGTTCCCATGGGCCAGCGCGGATCGTTTACCACCACCGGCTTCGGTGAAGCCGCCCAGGCATATTTTGCCAAGGACTTAAAGGACATCACCCTGCCCGAAGCCGCTTTGCTGGCCGGCTTGATTCAGCGTCCGAGCTATCTCGATCCCTATCGCCATCCGGATCGCGCCCAGGAACGTCGCAATCTCGTCTTAGACGCGATGGTCGAAACCAACACCATCAGCCGCGCCCAAGCCGACGCCGCCAAAGCCACACCTCTAAAGTTGGCCCCGCAGAACGTGGAAGCCAGTGACGCGCCCTACTTCGTGGATCTCATTCGCGAACAACTCATCGGCAAGTACGGCGAAGATGAACTCAACTCAGGCGGATACCGCGTCTACACCACCATCGATCCTGCGTTACAAAAGGCCGCGGCCGAGGCGGTCGCCGTGGCCGTCAAAGAGATCGATCAGAACGTCAAGAAAATGCGCACCCGGCGGGTGAGGGTCGGCAAAAACAAGTTTGAGAATCAAGTGCTTCCTGGCCCCATTGCCCAGGTAGCTCTCGTAGCCCTGGATCCACACACCGGCGAAGTGGTAGCGCTGGTGGGCGGTCGCAACTACGGGTTCAGCCAGCTCAACCATGCAGTGGCCAAGCGGCCGACGGGCTCTATCTTTAAGCCTTTCGTCTATGCCTCGGCGATGAATAACGCCATCACCAACGACCAGCCCTTGTTTACACCGGCAACGCTGGTGGATGACTCACCAACACCGTTTATCAACGGCGACGAAATCTACACGCCGCGCAATTACAAAGAGGAATACCACGGACAAGTTACAGCGCAGTTCGCTCTAGCGCATTCGCTCAATAACGCCACCGTCAAAGTCGCGGAGATGGTGGGCTATAACAAGGTCGCGGCTTTGGCCAAAGCCGCTGGTGTCTCATCGGTGCAGCCCACTCCGGCGATGGCCTTGGGATCCTACGACGCCACGCCTCTGGAGATGGCTTCGGCGTATACGGTCTTTACCAACGGCGGCCAGCGTATTTGGCCAACCATGATCAAGTCTGTGCGCGATCCCAACGGCGACGTGGTCGACAACTACCAGCCGCAAAAAAGCCAGGTGATGGACCCGCGCGTGGCCTACGTCATCACCGAGATGCTCGAGTACACGATGAATACGGGAACGCCGGCGGGACCTGGAGGCGTTCGGGCACGAGGGTTCGTCGCTCCGGCCGCGGGTAAGACCGGCAGTTCCCATGATGCTTGGTTCGCCGGCTATACCTCGAACCTGCTCTGTATCGTGTGGGTTGGCTACGACGACTACAGCGACATCAAGTCGAGTGGAGCCGCGCTGGCTTTGCCGGTCTGGACCGAGTTCATGAAACGGGCAGTCCAGTTGCCCCAGTACTCTGACGTCAAGCCTTTCTTCCCTCCTCAAGGTGTGGTGAGGTTGACCTTGGACAAGGCGACGAACCAGCTCGCGACCCCGGCGTGCCCGGACGACTACACCACTGCGTTCATCGACGGCACTCAGCCGACGCAGACCTGCGACCACGGGGAGCACGCCAATTTCTTGCAGAAAATTTTTGGCATCGAACCCAAACCCGCATCGACCCCTGCGGTGTCTAATAATGGCATGGGGACTGCGAACGCCACGAGCGCTGCCCAGGTTCCCGCACAGGTGTCCTTGCCCCCGGGTGCAACAACGGCAGGTGACCCCGAGAAGAAGAAGAAGGGTTTCTGGGGCCGCGTATTTGGCGGCTCGAACGACGATAAAAAGGACGATAATAAAGACAAGAAGCCGACGGCCAATAGTCCTCGGAATGAACAGCCGCGGTAAGCAGCAGTCTGGAGGGTACTCGTATGGGTCGCTTCAACGCTTTGCTGATCAGTTTGCTGTTTCTTACCTTCGTTTTGCCTTTATGGGGACAGGATTCCACGCTCACCCTGCCCGCTCCTACACAACGTGTTCCATCTCCTCCTGAAAACGCCAGCGCGGAAGAATTAGAGCAAACGGGAGATGGGCTGCGCTCGGATAAGGCATTTTTGGATGCGATCGACTACTATCGCGCAGCGTGCGTGAAAGCGGATAGCTCCAGGCTGCACAACAAGATTGGAATTAGCCTTTTCTTGCTGCTGCGCGGGCGCGAAGCCAGAAAAGAATATGAACGGTCGATCAAGATGGATAAGAACTACCCGGATGTTCACAACAATTTAGGAGTTCTTTTCCATCAGGAGCAGCGGTACGGTCCGGCGGTACGCGAATACAAAAAAGCAATCCGTCTCAATGATGACAATGCGAGCTATCACTACAACCTAGGCCAGGCGTATTTTTTTGAAAAGGACTATGAAGGGGCGACCAAGCAATATAGCCGCGCGTTGGAACTGGACCCGAGCATCTTTGAGCGCCAGCGTTCCGGAGGCGCCATTGTCAAGCTGATTTCCACGAACGACCTGGGGAAGTTTCATTACGTGATGGCTGAGATGTATGCCCAGCATGGCGATGCCGAGCACTGCCGTTATTATTTGGCCAAAGCCAACGAGGAAGGCTACAACAGCCGTGACGCCCTGCGCGAGAATGTGTTTGCCGGTCTTCGCAAAGACCCGGCTTTCGTCGCCTTTGTACGATCACTGAAGCCCCCGACTCAGGAAGCGAATCAATGATACCGCGCTAAGCGAAGCTGTCCTACTGCTCGCTGGACGGCATACGTGACTGAATGTAGGTTTCAATCACCTTTTCCAGCTTGCCCTGGCACTGCAGGATATATTCCACGGCATCGCGTGCTGCGCCATGGCCACCGCGCGACGGCGTTTCATAGTGAGCGATGGACTTGACCTGGGGGCGTGCATTGGCCACGGCATTGGCCAGGCCGCAGCGCCGCATAATGGGCAGGTCGATGATATCGTCGCCCACGAACGCCACCTCCTCTTCGCTTGCGCCGCTCTCTTGCAGGATCTTGTCCAGCACTGCCGATTTGTTCTCCGCGCCCTGATGGAGAAAATCGATCTTCAAATCGCGGGCGCGTAGGGCCACGGTCTCCGAGATCCGTTTCGTGATCATCCCAGTCTTCAATCCGCCGAGCCTAGCCAGCGAGATAGCGGTGCCATCGTGCGCGTTAAAACCCTTCGCTTCAATCATCGTTTGACTCTGGATACCGAACCCGGGAGCCTCGCCTTTTTGCTCGCGATGCGCGTCGGTAGCACGCGACCGCGGCGAGGGGGCGGGGAACAGCCAGATGGAGCCGTCGGTGAGGACGCCATCAACGTCGAAGAGGATGACCTTGATTCTTCTTGCGCGATCGAGGGACATGAGAAAAACCAGCCCTTAGTACTTAGCCATTAGCCTTTAGCCCAAGCCGTCCTTAATCCTCCACACAAAGCTAAAGGCTAATGGCTAATTGCTAATGGCTGCTTTTCTCACACCATCTGCGTTCCCCACAAGTCGTGTAGGTGAATAACTCCTTCGACCTCGCCCGACTTGCTGGTGACGATCAGTGATGTGATCTTCTTCTGTTCCATGATGTTCAGGGCACTGGTTGCGAATTCGGTGGCGGCAATAGTTTTGGGATTTTCCGTCATACACTCGCCGGCGGTCAAGTTAAGAATGTCCTTGCGCTTCTCCAGGAGCCTTCGTAAATCGCCGTCGCTGATTACGCCGAGCAGCCGGTTGTTATCGACCACGGCGGTAATCCCAAGCCCTTTGCGCGACATTTCATAAATCACGTCCGGCATTTGGGTGTCTCGGGAGACGCGGGGAATGGCGTCACCTGAGTGCATCAGCTGGGAAACTCGTGCCAGCTTCTTGCCTAGCTTTCCACCGGGATGCAGATCGGCGAAATCTTCTTCTTTAAAGCCGCGCTTATCCGCCAGCGCGAGGGCTAGAGCATCGCCGAGGGCGAGCATCGCGGTTGTAGAGGCCGTAGGCGCGAGGCCAAGAGAGCAGGCTTCCTGGGCAATCGAGCAGTCGAGAGCTATGTCGGCGGCTTGCGCCAGCGTGGAACGCTTCTTGGAGTTGCCCGAATAGAGGTTGTCGCCGGTGATGGTGACGAGTTTGCTGCCGATGCGGCGGATCGTGGCCAGGAGCTGCAGGATCTCTTCGGTCTCGCCACTGGAGGAGAGCGCTACCACGACATCACCCCGCACCAGCATGCCGAGGTCGCCGTGGACGGCTTCGGCCGGGTGCAAGTAGAGTGCCGGCGTTCCCGTGGAGCTGAGAGTAGCGGCGATCTTGCGACCGATAATGCCGCTCTTGCCCATTCCCGTCACCACCACGCGGCCGCCACAGGATTGCAGGCAATCGACGGCGCGTTCGAACTCGGCAGCCATCGGGCCGGCAATACGCTCGGCCAGCTCCCGCAGAGCCTCCGCTTCAATTCGGACAACGTTGGAACCAATGGACTTCATTGGCACTAATAGTAGCAGCTTGGGGTAAACGGGCTGCCTGCCGTAGTTCGATATTGCCTGATCAGAGC
>Ga0209648_10003839_pt1 | contig 12706 bp, 12 predicted proteins | sample GraSoi2013_115cm_FD_185830 | JGI IMG/M metagenome (GOLD analysis project Ga0209648, IMG submission 185830) | Grasslands soil microbial communities from the Angelo Coastal Reserve, California, USA - Sample 9_17_2013_115cm (SPAdes) (version 2) | ecosystem: Environmental > Terrestrial > Soil >...
TGAGCGCGGTCGGACGCAAAACCGGATTCCACTTTTGCTGACCGCGCTCACCAAGGAGCGCTTTTCGGCCGCAAGGAGCAGGGGTCCAAAGCGAATGCGCCTATGCAGGCTTGAGCAGGACGTGGCGCTTCTTGCCGAGGGATAGTTTTATGACGCCCTCCGGCGTGAGGTCCTTCAGCGTCAGCATCATCTTCTCGTCGGTTACAGCGACGTCGTTGACGCGCAGCCCGCCACCCTTGATTTGGCGGCGCGCTTCGCCGTTGGATGTTACGAACCCAACCGCGACGTTAGCGGTTAGGATACCGTAGCCACTTTCGAGTTCCTGCCGTGGGACTTCGAATGTAGGCAAGGTTTGTGAAACAACGCCTTCCTCGAAGGTCTTTTGTGCGGTAATCGCGGCCTTCTTTGCAGCAGTAGGGCCGTGGAGCAAGGTCGTGGCAGCAGTAGCCAATACCTTCTTTGCCTCATTGATCTCCTGCCCGCGTAACGTTGCGAGTCGAGCGATTTCGTCCTTCGACAGCGTCGTGAACAATTTTAGGAAGCGTTCGACGTCGGCGTCTTCGGTGTTGCGCCAATATTGCCAATAGTCATAGGGGCTAAACTGATCAGCGTTCAGCCACACCGCGCCAGCGGCAGTCTTGCCCATTTTTGCGCCTGAGGCGGTGGTTAACAATGGCGTCGTCAGCGCATAAAGTTGATGCGTGCCCATGCGCCGGCCGAGATCGACACCAGTGACGATATTACCCCATTGGTCAGAACCGCCCATTTGCAGATTGCAGCCATAGAGCCGCGCCAATTCAACGAAATCGTAGGCCTGCAAGATCATGTAATTGAATTCAATAAAACTCATCTCCTGATCGCGGTCGAGCCGCAGCTTAACCGAATCCATGGAGAGCATTCGATTGACAGAGAAATGCCGGCCGATATCTCGCAGCATTTCGATATAGTTGAGTTTGGTAAGCCATTTCGCGTTGTCGGCCATCAAGGCGTCGGTCTTTCCCTTGCCGAAGCGCATGAAGCGCTTGAACACGCCTTTGATCGATTTTTTGTTGGCGTTGATCTGTTCCACGGTGAGGATCTGACGCGTTTCATCCTTGCCGGAAGGATCGCCAACCCGCGTGGTACCGCCGCCCATCAAAGTGATCGGCTTGCCAGCGCCCTTCTCCTGCAGCCAGTGCAACATCATCGCCGATATCAGGTGGCCGATATGCAGCGACGGTGCCGTACAGTCGTACCCCACGTAAGCCACGATTTCGCCACGCGCGGCTAGCGCATCGATACCTTCGGCGTTCGATGTCTGATGAATAAAGCCGCGCCATTGCAGCTCATTGAGAAATTCTGATTTAAAAGCGGTCATTTGTGTGCGACTCTGATCATTCTTATTTCACGCTATCTTTAGGGAATTGCGGAACCATAGCGGAATAGGCTGCCGCGGACGCGCGCGCTGTGGCATTATAAGATGTGCTTGTTTGACACAAGCGGGCGTCAAGGGCAGGGCGGCAGGAACGTCGCGGGGCACTATGGCGGTGATGTTGACGGCAATCGGTCTGATGAGCGGCACCTCGCTCGACGGGGTCGACGTCGCCTTGATCGAAACCGACGGCAGGCGGGTCAGGGCGTTCGGACCGTCCGGCTACCGGCCTTATACCGAACAAGAGCGTGGCCTGCTGCGCCAGGCCCTGACGGAGGCCGTCGATCTATCGCAGCGCGATGCGCGGCCGGGCATTTTGCGCGAAGCCGAGCGCGCCGTCACATTGGCGCATGCGGAAGCCGTCGCCATTTTCACCTCGCATAATCACATCACCTGCGAAGACATCGACATCGTCGGCTTCCACGGCCAGACCGTGCTGCACCGGCCGGCGCAAAAATTGACCGTGCAGATCGGCGATGGCCCGGCGCTCGCCAAGGCGATCCATATCCCGGTCATGCATGATTTCCGCGCCGCCGACGTCGCCGCCGGCGGGCAGGGCGCGCCGTTCGTGCCGGTCTATCACCGCGCCCTGGCGCAGTCGCTGGAGCGCGAGGGCCCGATTGTCGTGGTTAACATCGGCGGCGTCTCCAACATCACCTATATCGATGGTCCCGATACCCTGATCGCCTGCGATACCGGACCCGGCAACGCGCTGCTCGACGATCACATCTTTCGCTACCTGGGCCAGCCGTTCGATTGCGAGGGCCGTACGGCGGCTCAGGGCATCGTGGATGTCGCATGGGTGATGCGCGCGCTGGAGCACCCGTTTTTTACGAAGCCGCCGCCAAAGTCGCTCGACCGCAACGATTTTGCGTCGCTGAAGCTGCGCGAAATGTCTCCCGCCGATGGCGCGGCGACCTTGACGGCCTTCACGGCCGAAGCCATCGCCCGCATCGTTCCGCTGCTGCCGAAGGAGCCGAAGATCTGGATCGTCGCCGGCGGCGGCGCCCGCAACCTGACCATGCTGCGGATGCTGCGCGAGCGGCTCGACCCGGCCACCGTCGAAGCCGCCGACGCACTCGGCTGGTCAGCCGACGCCATCGAGGCGCAGGCGTTTGGCTTTTTGGCGGCACGGGGTTTAAAGGGCCTGCCGCTGAGCTATCCCGCGACCACCGGCGTGCCAATCCCGATGACCGGCGGGGTGATTGCGCGGCCGTGATCTTGACAGGTTCATGCATCTGCATTTAATTATATGCAACTGCATGAAACCGCGAGATTGGCCATGGCCGCGCATCTAAAACTGATCAGCCACAAGCTTTGTCCCTATGTGCAGCGCGCGGTGATCGCGCTCGCCGAAAAGGGGGTTTCGTTCGAGCGGATCGATATCGATCTTGCCAACAAGCCGGACTGGTTTCTGGCGATGTCGCCGCTCGGCAAGACGCCGGTGCTGCAGGTCGGCGAAACAGCGATTTTCGAATCGGCTGTCATTCTGGAATATCTGGAGGAAACCCAACTGAGGCCGTTGCATCCGGCCGATCCCTTGAGGCGCGCGGAGCACCGCGCGTGGATCGAATTCGGATCGGCCGTGCTCAACGATATCGCGGGCTTTTATGCCGCGCCGGATGAAGCGGCATTCAAGGCCAGGACATCGCAGCTCGAGCAACGCTTTGTGCGGCTCGAATCGCGCGTGATCGCTGCGCCCTGGTTTGACGGTGAGAATTTTTCGCTGGTCGACGCCGTGTTCGGTCCGGTGTTTCGTTATTTCGACGAGTTCGACGAGATTGCCGATTTTGGAATTTTGTCGGGCAAGCCAAAGCTTGCGCGCTGGCGGAAATCTCTCGCGGCGCGGTCGTCGGTGCGATCGGCCGTCAGCGCGGATTATCCGGCGCTGCTTCGCGCCTTCATTGAGCGGCGGAATTCGTGGCTGTCGGCGCTGCAGACGCGCGGCGGCCTGACGCCCGCGTCTACTACACCCCAGCTGTCATCGCCCGGCTTGACCGGGCGACCCAGTATTCCAGAGGCGTCAGTGATAAATTGAGAAGCCGCGGCGTACTGGATCACCCGCTGGAGCCTGTCATCGGGCGGCGCGTTGCGCCGACCCGGTGGCGGGTGATGACGGCCTGAATGCAATGGCCAGCGCTACGTCAACGAACGTTGGCAAGCCGCATGTCGAGATAACCCGTCACCGTCTGCATCAACGGCTCGAGCTTGCCATCGAAAAAATGATTGGCGCCGGGGATGACCTGCTGATCGATCACGATGCCCTTTTGCGTCTTGAGCTTTTCCACCAGCGTGTTGACGTCTTTCGGCGGCACCACGGCGTCCTTCTCGCCATGCACGATCAGCCCGGAGGAAGGGCAGGGCGCCAGGAACGAGAAATCGTAGAGATTGGCGGGCGGCGCGATCGAGATGAACCCTTCGACCTCCGGGCGGCGCATCAGAAGCTGCATGCCGATCCACGCGCCGAACGAAAAACCTGCGACCCAGCAGGCGCGCGCCTCGGGATTGATGGTCTGCGCCCAGTCGAGCGCGGAAGCCGCATCGGAAAGTTCGCCGGTGCCGTGATCGAACGATCCCTGGCTGCGGCCGACGCCGCGAAAATTGAAGCGCAGCACGGAAAATCCGCGATGCGCGAAGGCGTAATAGCACTGGTAGATGATCTGGTGATTCATCGTGCCGTGAAATTGCGGATGCGGATGCAGCACCATCGCAATCGGCGCGTTCTTTTGCTTGGCCGGATGGTAACGGCCTTCGAGGCGGCCCGCGGGGCCGGTGAAGATGACTTCAGGCATTGGTGATCCCTGGCGAAATCAACCCGACTTTGTGCTGGCTCATCTGGCTCTTTGCAGACAAACCCTCGCAAGAGTAAGGGGCTGATCAGGCGCCGTTCGGCTTGAGCCAACGGCGCTCGGTGAAACTGGAGGCCGCGTTCTAGCATGAGGCGAGGGGCAAAAAGCAAGGGTTTTGAACATCGCCCAGTGCGTTCAAAGCGTTAGCGCTTCCGGTTGCCAGCAGACGCCGCGATCGCCAATTGCGATAAGGTCGGAGGCGGCGGGCCGGTTCTCCCCGACCAAATCTGTGCTCGACGACCAAAGCTTCAAGGTATTATAATACTCCATGCCTGACAGGGTTTATCTCGACTGGAATGCGACCACGCCGCTTCGCCGGGAAGCAAAGGAGGCGATTGCGGAGGCATGGGATATTCTGGGCAATCCATCATCGGTCCACGCCGAGGGCCGTAAGGCCCGAAAATTGGTCGAGGATGCCAGGGCGTCGATAGCAGGCGCGGTCGGCGCCGATCCTCGAAACGTGATCTTCACGTCGGGTGGAACGGAGGCGAATGCACTGGCGCTGACGCCGGGATTGCGCCGGGCGTCCGGCCATCCTGTCGAAAGGTTGGTGGTTTCGGCGATCGAGCATGCCTCGGTTCTCGCGGGCGGGCGGTTTCCGGCCGAAGCCATCAGCACTGTCGGAGCAACGCGCTCGGGTCTCGTCGACCTCGACCACCTGCGAACGTTGCTCGCGGGTGGGCCTCCCGCGCTGGTGTCGGTGATGCTCGCCAACAACGAAACGGGCGCCATTCAGCCGGTGGCCGCTGCAGCCGAGATCGTCCATGCCGCGGGCTCTCTGCTGCACGTCGATGCGATCCAGGCCTTCGGAAAAATACCTTTTGATATCAATGCGTTGAGTGCCGATCTGGTGACGCTTTCGGCGCACAAGATCGGTGGCCCCAAGGGCGTCGGCGCGCTGGTTCTGGCCGAGGGAATAGTTGGATTTGAACCGTTGCTCCGCGGTGGCGGACAGGAACGGGGGCATCGGGCGGGAACCGAGAATGTCGCGGGCATCGCGGGCTTCGGAGCGGCCGTGAGGGCCGCCATGGGGGCGTTGGAAAAGGACGCCGGGCGCCTCGAAAGGTTGCAAGAACGGCTTGAAACCGGCTTGCGGCAGACGCCTGGCGTGATTTTGTTCTCTGAGGACGTGCCGCGGCTGCCGAATACCACCCTGTTCACGGCTCCCGGCCTGAGGGCCGAGACCGCTGTTATCGGCTTCGACCTTGCGGACATTGCGGTATCCTCGGGTTCCGCCTGTTCGTCGGGGAAGGTCCAACCGTCGCACGTGCTGGAGGCCATGGGAGCAGGTGCCGAGCTCGCGAAGGGAGCGGTGCGGCTCAGTCTGGGCTGGTCAACGCAAGATGCGGACATTGATCGCTGTCTGGAGGCTTGGCGAAAGCTCGCCGGTACCTTACTTAGAGGGTACGACGAAACACGGCTTGAACGGTTCTAAGCAGGTGATTTCGTCCGTGAAACATCGTAATAGACTTTCTGAATTGATCCACCGCGGTCCTTGAAACCGCGAGCGGAGGATGGAATGGCGGCCGTACAAGAGACCGTCGATCGGGTGCGCCGTATCGACGTCGACCAATATCGTTATGGATTTGAGACACTTATCGAGTCCGACAAGGCTCCGAAGGGGCTATCGGAAGATACCGTCCGCTTCATTTCCGCAAAAAAGAACGAGCCGGCCTGGATGCTGGAATGGCGGCTGGAGGCGTTTCGCCGCTGGCTGACCATGACCGAGCCGAAATGGGCCCGGGTCAACTATCCCAAGATCGACTATCAGGATCTCTATTACTACTCCGCGCCGAAGCCGAAGAAGCAGGTCTCGTCGCTGGACGAGATCGATCCTGAAATTCTCAAGACCTACGAAAAGCTCGGCATTCCCCTCCGCGAGGTGGAAGTGCTCGAGGGCGTGGTCCGGCCGGAAGGCGAGCGGAGGATCGCCGTCGATGCCGTGTTCGATTCAGTCTCCGTTGCGACCACCTTCAAGGAAGAATTGAAAAAGGCCGGCGTGATCTTCATGCCGATCTCGGAGGCGATCCGCGAGCATCCCGATCTCGTGAAGAAATATCTGGGAACGGTGGTGCCGACCTCGGACAATTTCTTCGCCACCTTGAACTCGGCGGTATTTTCCGATGGTTCGTTCGTCTACGTGCCGCCGGGTGTGCGTTGCCCGATGGAGCTGTCGACTTATTTCCGCATCAACGAGCGCAACACCGGCCAGTTCGAGCGCACGCTGATCATCGCCGACAAAGGCGCTTACGTCAGCTACCTCGAAGGCTGCACCGCGCCGCAGCGCGACGAAAACCAGCTGCACGCCGCGGTGGTCGAACTGATCGCGCTCGACGATGCCGAAATAAAGTATTCGACGGTGCAGAACTGGTATCCCGGCAATTCGGAAGGCAAGGGCGGCATCTACAATTTCGTCACCAAGCGCGGCGATTGCCGCGGCGACAATTCGAAGATCTCCTGGACCCAGGTCGAGACGGGATCGGCGATCACCTGGAAATATCCGAGCTGCATTTTGCGCGGTGATAACTCGCGCGGCGAGTTCTATTCGATCGCGATTTCGAACGGCCACCAGCAGGTCGATAGCGGCACCAAGATGATTCACTTGGGCAAGAACACGACCAGCCGGATCATCTCCAAGGGCATCGCCGCCGGCGTGTCGCAAAATACCTATCGCGGGCTTGTGACCGCGCATCGCAAAGCCACCGGCGCGCGCAATTTTACGGCGTGCGACTCGCTTCTGATCGGCGACAAATGCGGCGCGCACACCGTGCCCTATATCGAGGCCAAGAATTCGTCCGCGCTATTCGAGCACGAGGCGACGACGTCAAAAATTTCCGAGGACGTGTTGTTCTATTGCGTGCAGCGCGGGCTGAGCCAAGAGGAAGCCGTCGGCCTGGTGGTCAATGGATTTGTCAAGGACGTGCTGCAGCAATTGCCGATGGAGTTTGCGGTGGAAGCGCAAAAACTGATCTCGATCTCGCTGGAAGGGTCGGTTGGATAATCCCAATCGTCATCCTGAGGTGCTTGCGAAGCAAGCCTCGAAGGATGGCCAAGGAATGAAGGCTCATCCTTCGAGGCTCGTCGAAGTCGGCTCGCACCTCAGGATGACGAGTTAGGAAAGAAAGAATGCCACTACTTGAAGTCAAAGATCTGAACGTCCGTGTCGAGGATCGCGAGATCCTCCACGGGCTTTCGCTCACCGTGAACAAGGGCGAGGTGCACGCGATCATGGGGCCGAACGGCTCCGGCAAATCGACGCTGAGCCATGTCATCGCCGGCAAGCCGGGCTATGAAGTCACCGGCGGCGAGATCCTGTTCAACGGCGAAGACCTGCTTGCGATGTCGCCCGACGAGCGTTCCGCCAAGGGTGTGTTCCTCGCGTTCCAGTATCCGGTGGAAATTCCCGGCGTCGCCACCATGACGTTCCTGCGCACGGCGCTGAACGCCCAGCGCAAGGCGCGCGGCGAGAGCGAATTTTCGACGCCGGACTTTTTGAAGAAGGTGCGTGAAGTCGCGGCCCGGCTGAACATTCCGCAGGATATGCTCCGCCGCGGCGTCAATGTCGGGTTCTCAGGCGGCGAGAAGAAGCGCAACGAGATCCTGCAGATGGCGCTGTTCGAGCCGAGCCTGTGCATTCTGGACGAGATGGATTCCGGCCTCGACATCGACGCGCTGCGGATTGCCGCCGATGGCGTCAATGCGCTGCGCTCGCCGGACCGGGCGATGGTGGTGATCACGCACTACCAGCGGCTTCTGAACTACATCGTGCCTGACTTCGTGCACGTGATGTCAAAGGGCCGCGTGGTGAAGAGCGGCGGCAAGGAACTGGCGCTGGAGCTCGAGGCTTCCGGCTACACGCAGTTCGAAGACGCCGCCTGATACACGGATTTCATGATGAACGTTGTACTGGCAAAAACCGAGACCGGACGCGCGCTGAGCGACATCTTCGCCATCGCGCGCGATCGGCTGCCGGGCGCGAGCAAGGTCGCCGAATTGAGGCGGCAGGCGTTCGAGGCTTACGAGCGCGCCGGCCTGCCGCACCGGCGGATCGAGGAATGGAAATACACCGATTTGCGCGTGCTGATGCGCGAGGTGCTGCCGCTGGCGGCCGCGCCGGATGCGGCGGCATTGAAGCGCGCGGGCGCGGCCCTGAAACTGCACGCCATCGCGGGCGTGCGCCGGCTGGTGCTGGTGGACGGGGTGTTCGCGCCAAAACTGTCCGACACGGCTGATCTGGAAAAGGGACTTGGCATCCGCAGCTTGCGCGAGGTGCTGGAGGCCGGCGATTCGGCGCTGCAGGCACAATTGTTCGCCCCCCAAAATTCCGATGCCATGGTGGCGCTGAACAGCGCCTTGATGACCGATGGTCTCGTGATCGAGATTGCCGGTGGCGCCGCGCTGACAAAACCCCTGCATATCGTCCATATCGCCAGCGGGACCGCGCCGGCGGCGATGTTCACGCGCTCGCTGGTGAAAATCGGCAAGGCCGCAAGCGCCACGCTGGTGGAGAGCTATATCGCGGGCGATGGCGCGAAAACCTATCAGGTCCATGACTCAGCTGTCCTGGCGATCGGCGACGGCGCGCGGCTCGACCACGTGCGCCTCGTCGAGGACGGCCGCGAGGCCTTCAATATTTCGTCCGCTGTGGTGACGCTGGGCGCCAACGCCCATTTCAACACTTTTGGAATGACCAGTGGCTCGCATGTGAGCCGCTATCAGCCCGTCATCGCCTTTGCCGGCGAGGGCTCGCGCGTCGAGGCCAACGGCGTCAATTTGCTCAATGGCCGCCAGCATGCCGACACCACGCTGCTGCTGGATCACGCGGTGCCGAACTGCGCAAGCCGCGAAATCTTCCGCTCGGTGCTCGACGACCGCGGACATTCGGTGTTCCAGGGCCGCATCATCGTTCGCCCGGACGCGCAAAAGACCGACGCCAAGATGATGACGCGGGCGTTGTTGTTGTCCGACGAGGCGGAAGCCGACAACAAGCCGGAGCTGGAAATTTTCGCCGACGACGTTACCTGTGGTCACGGCGCGACCACCGGCGCGCTCGACGAGAGCCTGCTGTTCTATCTGCGCGCGCGCGGCCTTTCCGAGACGGAGGCGCAGGCGCTGCTGATCCAGGCCTTCGTCGGCGAGGCCATTGAATCTATCGCCAACGACGCCTTGCGCGAACTCGTCATCGCGGCGGCCGAGCGTTGGCTGGCGGCACGGGGATGAGCATGCATCCGGCAGTTTTGAATGGTTCTTACGACGTGGCCCGGGTACGGGAAGACTTTCCGGCATTGTCGCTGAAAGTCTATGGCAAGCCGCTGGTCTATCTGGACAACGCCGCTTCCGCGCAGAAGCCGAATGCGGTGCTGGATCGGATGACGGAAGCCTACAAAACCGAATACGCCAACGTGCATCGCGGATTGCATTATCTCGCTAATGCTGCGACCGAAGCCTATGAAGGCGCGCGCGCCAAAGTCGCAAAATTTCTCAATGCGAAACGCAGCGAAGAGATCGTGTTCACCCGCAACGCCACCGAGGCGATCAACCTCGTCGCCTACTCCTGGGGCGAGCCCAACATCAAGGCGGGTGACGAGATCGTGGTCTCGATCATGGAACACCACTCCAACATCGTGCCCTGGCATTTCCTCAGGGAACGCCATGGCGCCGTCATCAAATGGGTCGACGTCGATGACGAAGGCAATTTCCTGATCGACGAATTCGAGAAGGCGCTGACGCCGCGGACCAAATTGGTCGCGATCACGCAGATGTCGAATGCGCTCGGCACCATCGTGCCGGTCAAGGATGTTGTGAAGCTGGCGCATGCCCGCGGCATCCCGGTTTTGATCGACGGCAGCCAGGCCGCGGTGCACCTCGCGATCGATGTGCAAGACATCGATGCCGATTTTTATGTATTCACCGGCCACAAGCTGTACGGCCCGACCGGGATCGGCGTGCTCTACGCCAAGCACGGGCATCTCGTCGCGATGCGCCCCTATAATGGCGGCGGCGAGATGATCCGCGAAGTCGCAAAAGACTGGGTCACCTATGGCGATCCGCCGCACAAATTCGAGGCGGGAACGCCGGCGATCGTCGAGGCCGTCGGGCTTGGCGCTGCGATTGACTACGTCAATTCGATCGGCAAGGAACGCATCGCAGCCCACGAGCACGGCCTTTTGACCTACGCGCAAGAACGCCTGCGCGAGATCAACTCGCTGCGGCTGATCGGCACCGCGCGCGGTAAGGGTCCGGTGATCTCGTTCGAGATGAAGGGCGCCCATCCACACGACGTCGCGACCGTGATCGACCGCCAGGGGATCGCGGTGCGCGCCGGCACCCATTGCGTGATGCCGCTTTTAGAGCGGTTCAACGTGACGGCGACGTGCCGGGCCTCGTTCGGGATGTATAATACGAGGGAAGAAGTCGACCATCTGGCACAGGCGCTGATCAAGGCGCGGGAATTGTTTGCATGAGCGATGCAGTAGAAACCAAGAATCCCGAAGCCAAAACCAGCAACATGGAAACCCATTCGGCGTTGCCGCCGGAGGAAACCGAGCGGCTGGGCGGCGAGATCGTCGCTGCGCTGAAAACCGTGTTCGATCCGGAGATTCCGGCCGACATCTACGAGCTCGGCCTGATCTACAAGGTCGACATCAAGGACGACCGCACCGTCGACGTGGTGATGACGCTGACGACGCCGAACTGTCCGGCGGCCGGCGAATTGCCGACCATGGTGGAGAACGCGGTCGCCAGCGTTCCCGGGGTCGGCGTGGTCAATGTCAATCTCGTGTGGGAGCCGGCGTGGTCGCCGGACCGGATGAGCGACGAGGCCCGCCTCGTCCTCAACATGTGGTGAGGCGTTGATCCGCAGCGAGGAATGAATAGATGACTGACATGACACCTGCCTCACCAACGCCTGTAGCAAAACCGAAGCCGCGGCCGCGCCCGCAGGTCATGAAGCTGACCGAAGCCGCCGCGCAGCGGATTGGCGAACTGACAAAACGCGCCGATTCCGAGATCGTGGGCTTGCGGGTCGGGATCAAGAACGGCGGCTGCGCCGGGCAGTCGTATACGGTCGAATATGCCCACGACGTCCGTCCCACGGACGAGGTGGTCGAGGACAAGGGCGTGAAGATCCTGGTTGATCCCAAGGCGGTGCTGTTTTTGCTGGGCACCGAGATGGACTACAAGGCCGACAAGATGTCAGCGCAGTTCATCTTCAACAACCCGAACCAGGTCGGCGCCTGCGGCTGCGGCGAGTCGGTGCAGCTGACGGCAGCGAAGCTCTAACCGCCGTCGTCCCGGCCTTGAGCCGGGACCAACCCCCGATCTAAGTTTGAGAAGAGCTGGAGCACCAGCTTGCCAACCGCTAAGCCCTGTGGTTATGGGTCCCGGCGTTCGCCGGGACGACGTGGAGATATGAGCGGACTCCCATGGACCGCGATTTCCTGATTGATCTGTTTTCCGACTTCGGCCCGGTCGCGATCCGCCGGATGTTTTCCGGCTTCGGTATTTCCGCAGACGGCACCAACTTTGCGCTTGCGCTACGCAGTGGCCTCTATTTTCGCGCCGACGACCAGACCATTCCGCAATTCGAGGCGGAAGGATCAAAGCCGTTCCAGTATCAAAGCCGCGCCAAAACGGTTACGGTGAACTCTTATTGGGAGTTACCGGCGCGGCTTTTCGACGACTCCGAAGAACTGGCCAGTTGGGCGAGGGCGGCATTGGCGGCGGCGCAGCGCGCGGCGATGCGGAAGCGGCCGAAGGTGCAAAAGGTTGCGAAGAAGAAGGGCTCAAAGCCGGCTGTCGCTAAAAAGAAAAAGACCGCGAAGAGATAGAGACCGTCATTCCCCGATGTGCAATTGCACATCGTGGATGCGCCTTCGGTCGGCAATTGCCGACCTGAGGCGACAGGCCCGGAATCCATAACCCCCAATCGTGGTTATGGATTCCGGGTTCGCGCGGAGCCTGTCATCGGGCCGCGCTTCGCGCGGACCCGTTGGCGCGCCCCGGAATGACAGCTAACATTTATCGCGATGGTCACGCCACCTGGCTCTGCGTCTCGGCGGCGTATTCGGGGTCGGCTTCGCAGATCACGCGGTTGCGGCCGTTGCGCTTGGCGGCATAGAGGCAGGCGTCGGCGCGCTCGATCAGCGAATCCGTGTCGTCGCCCGGTTTCAGCATGGACACGCCGACCGAAATCGTGACCCGGCCCAAAATTTCGCCGGTCGACTTTTTCTTCAATTCCTTGGCCATCACGGCGCGGCGGATGTGATCGGCAACCGTCAGCGCCTGGCGCAGCGCGGTATTGGGCAGCACGACGGCGAATTCCTCGCCGCCATAGCGGGCGGTGATGTCCTGGCCCTTGATGGTCTGCTTCAGCGACATGCCGACCAGCCGCAGCACTTGATCGCCGGTGAGATGGCCGTAAGAGTCGTTGAACGATTTGAAATGG
>Ga0209648_10003840_pt1 | contig 12705 bp, 12 predicted proteins | sample GraSoi2013_115cm_FD_185830 | JGI IMG/M metagenome (GOLD analysis project Ga0209648, IMG submission 185830) | Grasslands soil microbial communities from the Angelo Coastal Reserve, California, USA - Sample 9_17_2013_115cm (SPAdes) (version 2) | ecosystem: Environmental > Terrestrial > Soil >...
CATGGAATTCAATGTTCTTTCACTGCCGCTTCCAGATGTCGCAGCGGAGGAGGTCGTGCAACTCGTCTCCTGTTTTTCGCTCGATGGCGTGGTTGATTGGGCGACCGCTGGCCCAACAAGCAACGAAGCCGCAAAAACGGCTACCCCGATGCGCTTGATCATCTGTCTCTCTCGCTAATGAAACGATCGTGTTCGTAAATCATGAGCAAAACGTTCCGGAATGAGAAAAAGTTCCACGAATCCATTTGCTGCGGCCCCAGAGTCACTGCATATCGCTGGGCATTTCACGATTGCGGGAAAGGTATCCTCACCGTTCACGCAAAATGGATTGGACGCTGCGGCCAGCCCGGCGCCAAACTGAAGCATGGGACAGTCCAATTTATCCGGGCGATGTGAACGCTGCGGCGGCTTGATGGTGCTGGTGATGCCGCCCGACGGTAAAGCGCCGCGCGAGTTTCGCTGCCTGCGGTGCGATCTGATCGACCCGCTGCAGCTGCCCTCGGTTACAGCATGGCTTGACGGCGAGCTTCGTCCTCCAAAATAGTCGGATATCCAAGGTTTTCGCGGGCCGGCAGGCTCTCAATCGCAAATTGCCCCTCGTTGGAGGCTCAGATCATCCGCGCCACGACGGGGATTCTTCGCAACAGCAATGTGAGGCTCCAGCTCAGCGACAGCGTGCCGGCGAACACGATCGCAAACTTGACGGCCGCCGGAAACGAATGGTCATAGACGGCGTACTGCAGCCAGATGATGAAAATGTAGTGCAAGAGGTAGATGCCGTAGGCCGAGGGATGCATCGCATCGAGCAGGCCCGAGCCGGGTCCGGTGAAGCGCAGAAAAATCGCCGGTAGCGTGAACGTCATTGCGGCGCTGTACGCCGCAAATGCGAGGCCGTAACTGGCTTTCCACGCCGGCGGCGGCGTATCGAAATCCGCCACCCAGTTGTGGTGGGCGTAGACCAGGACGAGGATCGCAAGGTAGAACGCAGTCGCAAAGGCGAGCCAGACCGGCCAGCGTCGTGCGAATTCGCCGTCCTCGGCGAGCAGGCCAAGCTTCAGGCTTGTCGCTCCGACCCCGACGCCTGCGAAGAAGTACGCGGAATAAAGCAGGATACGGCTGGTCTGGATCGGAAGTGGAAACCGGCCCGGCTCCAGCCAGCTTGTGTCGCCGAATGCCAGGTGCATCGGCAGATAGGCTGTGATCGAGACCATCAGAAATACGCCGAAGGCCAACATCGGCCGGTCACGTCCCGAAAAAATCAGCTGGCCGAGGGCCGGGATGACGCGAGGCGCCATCGACCAGACCGCGGCGGCGATCACGTCGAGCGCCAGCAGTACCCACAGGAACCAGGCCGGACCCGAAGGCCATGGCCCGACGGTAAGCGTGCGCCACCAGAAATGCAGGAAGTTGAAATCCGTCGTTCCCGGCAAGTGGTAGCGCAGGAATGTCGGATAATAGGCAATCGGCATCAGCACAAAGACCGATATCAGGAATGGCACGCCGAGCCGCCACGCGCGGTCGCGCAGGAAAATCGCCGATCCCTTTCGCATCAGGCTGTCGCGAACAAACAAACCGGAGATGAAAAACATGAAGGCCATGAAAAAACTGTCATTGAACAGCACGACCAGGTCAAAGCCGAGCCAGCGCATCGGATCGCCATGGCCGAACCAGGTGTAGTTGATGACGGAGTGGTGCAGCAGCACCAGCAGGATAGTGAACGTCCGCGCGCGATCGAGCGGAACGATGCGGGCGGGCGCCATAATGGCCTGGTCGATTTCGTCCGGCTTCCGTAGCATCTGATCTATTCCGTGCAAGGCCGGTCAAAGGGCCGTTTAAGATCATAACCAGACGGCGGATCGAGCACTAGATCGTCCGCGCTACCACCGGAATTTTTCGCAACAGCACGGTGAGCGCCCAGCTCATCGAAAGCGTGCCGGCGAACACGATCGTGAATTTGACGAACGCCGGGAAGGCTGGATCGTAAACGATGTACTGCAGCCAGATGAGGAAAATGAAGTGCAGGAGATAGATGCCATAGGCCGAGGGCTGCATCGCGTCGAGCAGCCAAAGCGAAGATCGCGCAAAGCGCAGGAAAACCGCCGGGACCGTGAACGTCATCGCCGCGCTGAACATCGCGAAGGCGAGGCCATAGGCCGCGCGCCACCAAAGCGGCGGTGAATTGAAATCCGCCAGCCAATTGTGGTGCGCATAGACCAGAAGCAGGATTGCGCCATAGAAAGCAAACGCAAAGGCGGGCCACACCGTCCAGCGCTCTACCAGCGCTCCATTTTCTGCCAGCATCCCGCTTCTCAAGCTGACCGCGCCCACACCGACGCCGGTTAAAAAATACCCGGCATAGAGCAGGATACGGCTGGTCTGAATCGGAAACGGATAATGGCCCGGCTCCAGCCAGGATGAATCGCCAAAGATCAGGTGCATCGGCAGATAGACCATGATCGAGAACGTCAGGAACACGACGAAGGCGGTCATCGGCCGGTCACGCGAGGCATAAATCAGTTGCCCAAGCCCTTCGATCATCCGGGGCGCGGCCGCCCACAGCAGCGCGGCGAGCCCACTGAGCGCCAGCAACACCCACAAGAACCATGCCGACCCCGACGGCCAGGGACCGATCGTCAAGGTGTGCCACCAGAAATGGAAGAAATTGAAATCGGTCGTTCCTGGCAGATGATAGCGCAGAAAGGACGCATAATAGGCGATCGGCGTGACTACGAAGATCGAGATCGTAAACGGCCCGCCCAATCGCCAGGCACGGCTGGCCAGGAAATTTCCGGGCCCCCTGCGCGCCAGGCTGTCACGAACGAACAATCCAGAAATGAAAAACATGCAGGCCATGAAGAAACTGTCATTGAACAGCACGACCAGATCGAATCCGAGCCAGCGCATCCTGTCGCCATTACCGAAATAGGTGTAATTGACGACAGAGTGGTGCAGCACCACCAACAACGTGATAAAGGTGCGCGCGCGGTCCAGCGGAACGATGCGTTCCGTCGCCGTCACAGTCCGCGCGCCGCTACCGGGTTTTCGCAGCATCATTTCTCAAACGCGTCGTAAATGATTTTCTTCAGCGTTACCTGGACGTGCATGCGCCCGGATGGCGAGTTTTCCATCACAACGAAGAACATGTCCTGGGCCCGGTGGCGCCGTCCCATTTGATCTCGCCGAGCGAGCCGGGCGGCGGCGGCACCGCATTGCCGGGATCGGTGCGGATGCCGAAACCATAGCCGAATCCGAAACCGTCGCCGGGATAGTAGAAATAGTTGCGCGCGACGCCAGACCCCGGCCCGATGTGGTCCGTTGTCATCGCGGCGAAGGTCGCGGGGCTGAGATAGGTTTTGCCGTCCAGTGTCCCGCCGTTCAGCAACATCTGCCCATAGCGCGCGAAATCGGAGATCGTCGAGACCATGCCGCCGCCGCCTGATTCCCAGCGCGTCACGTCAAGCGAGTTTCGTTCGACATGGCGGTCCTTGGCCAGCGGCTGCGCGTAGCGCGCCCGCTCGACCGGATCGGTCAGGAAGAATTTTGTGGTGATCATGCCGAGCGGATCGAGCAGATTCATCTTCTCGAACTGATAAAGCGATTGGCCGGACGCGACCTCGATCACGCGGCCGAGAACGTCGGCCGAGTGTCCGTAGTCCCACAGCGTGCGCGGCTGCTCGGCCAGCGGCAGCTTCGCAATCCTTTCTGCGAATCCGGCATTGTCGAAATCGCCGAGATAAATGCCGGCATAGGCGGCTTTCACCAGCCCTTCGCCATAGAAGCCGTAGGTGATGCCGGAAGTGTGCAGCAGCAAGTCCTCTATATTGAGGGGCCGGCGCAGCGGCACCAGGTCAAGCACCGGCTGGCCGGAATCGTCTTTCCTCTCGATGCCGACCCGCATGCCGGCAAAGGAAGGGATGTACTTGCTGACGGGATCATCGAGGGCGATTTTCCCGCGATCGACCAGCATCATCGCCGCCACGCTGGTAATGGTCTTGGTGACAGAATGGATCGGGAAGATGGCGTCCGCCGCCATCGGCGTCCCCTTCTCGACGTCGCGCTTGCCGAAGCATTTGAAATATACCGGCTGGCCGTGGTGCTGGATCAGAACGATGGCGCCGGGAATGTTGCCGGAGGCGATTTCGCCGTTGATAAAGTCGTCGATGGCTGAAAGCTTTTCGCGCGACAGCACCGCGTGTGGCGGCGGCCCCAGCTGGACAGCACCGACGGACAACGAAGCCGCGAGCGAGACCGCGGCGATCATCGCGGCGGTCCCGGATAACGCAACATTTCGCCAAAACATTTGCTGACCGATCGTTTGGACGGGCAGAGGTTATTGCATTCCTGCAATCCGATCCAGACAGCAGGATGAAAGTGGCCGGCGCTGCCATTCCAGCTTCGTGACCGCAGCCTCGCTACTGGCCAGCAATCATCTGGAGGAGTTTTTCGGCCACCTTGCTAAGTTGGCGCTCGCCGTGATGCAGCACATGAAAATGCCGATCTGGAATTTGCAGAGGCACCTGGTAAAGCAGGCCTGCCTCTATGCTCGGCGCCGCCACGGAAGCGGAAATCGCCGTGGCGCCCATGCCGGCTTCCACGGCTGACCGGACGGCCTCATTCGAGGGAAATTCCAGCGGCACGCGCAGACTGTTCGGCGCGATACCAAAACCGGTCAGTGCCTGCTCGAAGGCCGAGCGCGTGCCGGAGCCCTGCTCTCGCAAAACCCACTCGGTGTCCGCAAGTTCGCCCGGCGTCACGTGCTCCCGCCCGACCCACGGGTGTTCGGGTCCGACCACCACGATCATCTGGTCGCGGGCAACGGGCCGGCTCACCAGCACGGGATCCACCACCTCACCTTCGACGAAGCCAAGTTCGGCAATGCCCGCATGGATGGCTGCCGCGACCTGGGCGGTGTTGCCGATGGAGAGGCGGATATCGATGCGGGGATAGGCCCGGCGAAATGCAACGAGATGACGGGGCAGCCAGAAGCTGGCGATGGTCTGGCTGGCCTGCACGACAAGCGTTCCGCGCTCCAGGCCGCCAAGCTCGGACAGCACCAGCTCGGCCGATTCTGCGCGCGCCAGAACGGCACGCGCCTCGGCGAGAAAGAGCGTGCCGGCCTGAGTGAGTTCGATGCCGCGGCCGACCCTGTTGAAAAGCTTGACCTCATGCCGAGCTTCAAGCCCCGCGATCGCAGAACTGACCGCGGACTGCGCCAAATTGAGTGCTTCCGCCGCCCGGGTAACATGCTGGCGTTCGGCGACCGCAACGAAAACACGAAGTTGTTCAAGTGTCATGGGACATCATAACAGACCGTCCATCTCAGGCTAAGTCAACTTCAAGCCACCACCGTACGCCGTGGCCCAAAGCACGACACGACCGAATACTCCTACACCGGCAACAGCAACGTCTGAGATTCACGGGCGGCGTCGCGATCGCGGGCCTCCAAAATGGTCTACGAATACTTCAATCGGGAGCGAGTGATTGATCACGTAGGTGCCGTAGTTCTGGTCGTGCCTGTCAGGTTGGATCAGGCCGCCCGCGTCCTTGGCGCGGGCCAGCAACGTGTACTGCCCAGGTTGTTTCGGTGTCAGCCAATTGAATTTCCAACGTCGCCACGCATGCCGTCGGACAGGGTCAAGGAATTCTGCCTCGGTCCAGGTTCGGCCACCATCGGTGCTCACTGCAATCTCGGTCACGTCGGTTTCGCCCGCCCACGCAGCGCCGGAAACCGTGTAGATACGATTCGGGACCAGGGTTTCGTAAACACGTGGTCGCGCGATTTCGGATTTGAGCTGCATTTCTCCCAACGGGCGCCGCACGGGCTTTCCATCCACCGAAGCCCAGTAGGCATAATCCGATGTGTTCCAATAACCGTGAAACGGCTCGCGTACAACGTGGATGCCCGTTAGCCACTTGACGGAGGCCATTCCATAATGTCCAGGCACAATGGCGCGCACCGGAAATCCGTGATCCGGCGAAAGATCGCGGCCGTTCATCTGGTAGGCGATCAGGACTTCCGGCTGAATTGCCTTGGCTCGGGGCAGACTCCAGGCATAGGAGATTGGTTCGGGAGGAACGGGCTCTTCTTTAGGCATTCCGCGATCCGCTCCTTCGAGCACGATCTCGCAAGCATCTTCCTCTAGTCCGGCACGCTCCAGCAATGCCCTCAGGGGCACACCGGTCCATTCCGCGTTGCTGACTGCCCCGAGCTCCCACTGTGCTCCTTGCACCTGCGGGACGAGAAAGACCCGGCTATTGCCCGCGCACTCCAGGGTGGCGACCCGCGTTTCGGATCGCATGCTTCGCAACTCCTCATAGCTCAAAGCAAATGGATGCCTGACCGCACCATCGATGCGTAGTTGATAAGTGGCGCGGTCCAAGCTTGGTATCGGAAAATGACTCCGTATGTAGAACAGCTCGGTCGGAGTGAGATAGGAGTCGATCTGATCGAAGGGAGACTCCAGATTCCTTGGTTCCTTTTGTCGGATGATCAGACCTGCCGAAGAGAGTTGAGCAGTGTTGTCGACGTATTGGGTTTTGGAACGTTCCATCATCTTCTCCTATGGATCTAGTCGGCATTCGGGCGAACTACCCATGCAACGCGTCTGGCGGCTGGAACAAGGTCAGGTAGATCGTCATGGCGGTGCCGAGCAGCGCCAACAACAAGGCCACAATCACACCTTGCATGGAGAGGGAGCGGTGCAAGAACTGATCGCGGTTCAATTCGCCAACCAGGCGCATAAAACGCTGTGCGGAAACGAGATTCACGGCTACGCCGATCGCGACGAGCGCCGTTCCAAACCAGAGTGAGGGCCCGTGGGGGTGGAGGCCAGAGGCGCGTTGCGTGATGTGGGGCTCGTCCGCGAAAAGCTCAAAATGCGCGATCACCACGAGTCCAAATCCCATCAAAGCGATGCCGGTGCGAACCCACGCGAGGAACGTTCTCTCCTCTGCGAGATAGTCCCGCAAATCAGCCATGGGCTTTTCCTTGATTGAGGTGTCCATCGCAGTTTCGCTCCTCGTTCAGACAGTTCTTGTCTGCCACTGACCTAATTGCCGATGAGGCGCACTTCCAATCGAATGTTCCGACGGGAACGTTCTCGGAGACAGATTGATCGTTTGGGAACGGCGCCTTGGATACTCGCCCCCGGTTGAAGCACTCAATCAACGAAGATGCAGATCATACCAATCGAAAATATCCGTTGGAAGGATCGCCGGACAGAGCGCACTTCATGCTCATACACGATCACCTGTGATCGCCGCGAAGCCGAAAAGGAACTCTGTTATGACCAAGTTGCGTCTCAAAGCGATAGCCAAATTGTTTGTTGTTTCGATCGTCGTATTGACCGGGTCACCTGCGCTCGCGACCCAGATGGCGCGCCATAATGCTCACTGTCGTTCCTGTGAACAAAGGGTGGGGCCGTATCGTCACCAGACATTCGGACCGGGCATCGTGCGTCAGAGCGACGCACCGCGTTGGAACGGTGGGAATACAACGCATGATGATTGGCCGGCCCGGATGATCCTGGACTAACTTCCGGTCGCGTTACACCCGCGCGACTGGAAGCGGATGCCGGGCGGGAGCGGAAGCGCGCTCGCGCCCGACGGCAAAGCGCCCGCTTCTTCGATCTTATTCCGGCCTGACGGCGACATTGAACGCATTGCCGTTCACCGTGCGTAGCTGCAATATCGTGGCGTTGCGCAGGCCGCCGGCTTCGGTGCCGCTCGTGGCAGGCAGCGTGATCGTAGCCATCGCCCCCATCTCCGCCCGCAGCCCGAATGGACCCGGCGCAAGGCGGTTATAGGCGAATTCGTTGGTGATTGCGGAAGTCGGCAGGTGGCTCAACGCCGTACCGTCCCATTGCTCGAGCACCGGGCCGTCATTGGCTTTCAGCACCGCACTCATCACGTTGGACGGCGCCGCCGCAGTGCCGCCGTCGAGATACGCATGGAAACGCACAGCGCCGTCCGGGAGCAGGACGCCATCCGTCAGATCAAGATGATGCTTGGCGGGGCTGACTGGGCCGCCATGAAATGGCGTGATGACCGAGCCGCGATAGTAGTTGTAGGTCGCGACATTGAAGACGACGGTTGCCGCAAACACCGCCAGCGCAAGGTTTTGAAACGTGCCGCTTCGCATTGGAAGCGGCAAGGCTCCGGACATCCACCGAAACCATCCCCGTTGGGCGAGCGTCGGCTTGCGCGCCAGCAGCGCGTTGTCCAGCGAGAATGCGGCGCTGCCGCCAAGCATCAGCGTGGCACCGATGGCCAGATTGCACGCCGCCATCGTCCATTCATCGATGCAGGTCGCACCCTGCCAGCCGAACATCAGCATCAGCACGACCGAAAGGCCGATTGAGACCAGCGCCGCGGCGCGCGTGAGAAATCCCGTCATCAAGCACAGTCCGGCGATCAGCTCGGCCGCGCTGAACAGAATCAGCGAGGCATAGAGGAGATAGAAATGATGCAGCAGAAAGCCGATGATATGATCGGTTCCCAGCAACGCGCCCGGCATCGCCGATTGGAATTTGTTGGCCATCCAGCTCGAAGAGTTCGGGTCGAGTTTGGCCGGCGCGTAGATGAAGCGGCGCGAACCGCCGCCCCAATAGATGAATCCTTGAATGAAGCGGATAGAAAGCAGACCGAGCGCAGCGATGCGCAGTGCGTCGGCCTTGCTGCCTTGGCCAGCGGCGGGATTGGAAGCTGCCGCGGCGTCGTCGAGCATGAGTGTGGACATGATGATTCTTCTGTGCCGTGACGGATTCAATGGGCGACGTTACTATGCGTAGTGAAAGCCGGCCTGCTGCAACTCGAGCATCGTGCCGCCCGCACCAGGGATTAAAACGACGCCATCGACCAGATGGTTGGTCAGTTCGGCCGCGAGCGCGGCATGAGAGAGCCTGTCTGGATTGACGCCGGCTTTGATGAGGGCGGCTGCCTGCTCCCAAATCGCATTGTGGCAGCACATGAAAACAACGCCGCGCCGCATCAGCGCAGGTATGGAATTATCCTCGCTGGAGAAGACCCCCGCCGGGTCCTCGTAGTTCGCGGGATCGGCGGCCGCCGCTTTTTGCTCGATGATCAGGGTATTAGTCTTGAACTTCTCGCCGGCCAGCTTGGCGAGTTGATACTTGTCCCACATGGCCTGGTCGTAGAGCGCAAGATGCGCCGTACCATGCGTAACCGAAACAGCCAGAAAATCCGGATGTTTGAACGACCAGATCTCCGTATTGAGCGTGTTGCGGATCAAGCTCAGCCACGGAATCCCGATTTCGGTGCTGTCCCAAGCCTGCTTGGGCACAGGCCTGTAGGAAAGCACTTCCGTCAATGCTTCGTGATCCCATTGCTCTGGATGGTTCAGGATCATCGGCACGGTCTTGAAATCGCGACGGCGGGGCGCCTGCGCGAGACGCTTCTTCAATGCATCAAGATGCGTGGCACCGGGAGGCGTCAACGCGGACTCGACGGCCGCTGCCGCTGGCCTGGCCGCTGCGGATGCCAGGCCGATCGCGCCTGTGGCTAGGGTCAAAGCGAACGTTCGCAATAGGCCCCTTCTTCCAGAAACAACCTTCATGCCGGCATCTCCTGTTGTAAGGAGATAGGCACCGGGGTTTTCAAAACCAATAAATCTTTTGATAGGGATCAATCGAGCAGCGGTACCGTGAAGAGATTACTTGGGGATGATGGCCTCAAAACGATTCCGTTCTGAGCGCTACTGCGCGGTGGCGCGGGCGAAATCGATGTAGATCTCGCGCAACCGGTCGGTCATCGGACCGGGTTTGCCGTTGGCCACGATCTTGCCGTCGATCGTCACCACTCCCTGCACGAACAGGCTCGCGCTGGTGATGAAGGCTTCCTTGGCCGCCAGCGCCTCTTCAACCGTGAACGGCCGCTCCTCGACGCGAAGCTGGCGCTCTTCCGCAAGCGCGACCACGGCCTTGCGGGTACAGCCCGGCAGGATCGCGCTGGAATTCTGCCGCGTCACCAGCACATCGTCCTGGGTCAGGATGAAGGCCGAGGAGGACCCGCCTTCGGTCACCATGCCATCCTCGATCATCCAGGCCTCGCCGGCGCCGGCTTCGGCCGCGGCCTGTTTTGCCAACACCTGCGCGAGCAGCGCCACGCTTTTGATGTCGCGCCGCGCCCAGCGGATATCAGGAAGGGTGATGACGCCGATTCCTGTTTTCGCCGACGGCGCGTTGACGATGTCCTTCTCCGAGGTGAACATGACCAGCGTCGGCTTGACGCCCTTCGGAAAGGCGAAATCGCGCCCCTTATCGGCGCCGCGCGTCACCTCCAGATAGACCAGGCCGCTGGCCAGATTGTTGCGCGCGATCAGCTCTTTCTGGATCTCCTGGATGCGCTCGATCGTTTCCGGCAAATCAAGCGCGATCTCCCCTACCGAACGCTGAAGCCGCGCCAGGTGCGAGGCATTGTCGATCAGCTTGCCGTCCAGCACGGCGGCGACTTCGTAGATGCCGTCGGCGAACAGAAAGCCGCGGTCCAGTATCGAGACCTTTGCCTCTGCCATTGGCACGAACGACCCGTTGACGTAAGCGATCTTATCCAAGCGATTTCTCCTGTCGGCGATGCGAAGCGAATGTGCGGGATGATATACGCAAATTGTTAATTCCGATAAACCCTCGTACCGTCATTCCGGGGCGCGTCGAAGACGCGAACCCGGAATGACAAGCCCTAATGCGACAAAATCTTCGACAAAAACTTTTGCGCGCGGTCGCTGCGGGGGCTGCCGAAGAAATCGGTCTTCAGCGCGTCCTCGACGATCTCTCCCATGTCCATGAAGATGACGCGATGCGCGACCTTGCTGGCAAAACCCATCTCGTGGGTGACGACCATCATGGTCATGCCATCGCGGGCGAGATCGACCATGACGTCGAGCACTTCGCTGATCATTTCGGGATCGAGCGCCGAGGTCGGCTCGTCGAACAGCATCGCGATCGGGTCCATCGCCAGCGCCCGCGCAATCGCGACACGCTGCTGCTGCCCGCCCGACAATTCAGCCGGGTATTTCCGCGCCTGCTCCTTCAACCCGACGCGATCGAGCAGTTTTGCGCCCTTCGCCATCGCCTCATCGTGCGATCGGCCCAGCACCTTCTCCTGCGCCAGGCAGAGATTCTCGATGATCTTCAGATGTGGGAAAAGTTCAAAATGCTGGAACACCATGCCGACGCGGGCGCGCAGTTTTGGCAAATCGGTCTTGGGGTCGTTGACCTTGATGCCGTCGAGGATGATCTGCCCGCTCTGGAACGGCTCCAGCGCATTGACGCATTTGATCAGGGTCGATTTCCCCGAACCGGACGGACCGCACACCACCACCACCTCGCCCTTGGCGACGCGGGTGGTGCAATCCTTCAGCGCCTGAAACCCTCCGTACCATTTGTCGACATGACTGATTTCGATCATGAAGCTCTCGCTAATGGACGTAGGCGATGCGCGCCTGCAGGCGCCGGACGCCAAAGGACGCGACGCAGGAAATCGCGAAATAGACCACAGCCGCAAACAGATACATCTCTACCAGCCGGCCGTCGCGTTGCGCGACCTTGCTGGCGGCACCCAAAAAATCCGGGATCGACAGCACGTAGACCAGCGAGGTGTCCTGGAACAGCACGATGGTCTGCGTCAACAGCACCGGCAGCATGTTCCGGAACGCCTGCGGCAGCACAACATAACGCATGGTCTGGCCGTAGGTCAGGCCCAGCGCCTGCGCCGCCGCGGGCTGGCCCTTGGAGATCGACTGGATGCCGGCGCGCATGATCTCGGAAAAATATGCCGCCTCGAACAAGATGAAGGTGACGAGCGACGAGGTAAACGCGCCGACGCGGATCGGCCGCGACGATCCCGTCACCCACTGCCCGATATAGGGCACCAGGAAATAGAACCAGAAGATCACCAGCACCAGCGGCAACGACCGCATCAGGTCGACATAGAGCCCGGCAATCCACCCGAGCAGTTTCAGGCCCGACAGCCGCATCAATGCGAGCAGCGTGCCGAAGATCAGGCCGCCCAACGCTGCCAGGCCCGTCAGCGTCAGCGTGAACGTCATGCCGTCGAAAAACAGATATCCGAGCGAGCGGCCGATGACGTCGAAGTCGAAGCTGGAAAACATCGGCGCGGCTCACTTCCCGGTTATGTAGCCGGGGACCGCGATAGCGCGTTCGAGCAGGCGCATCGCGGTAACGACGACGATGTTGACCACGAGGTACAGCACGGTCGCGGCGGTAAAGGCTTCGAACACCTGAAAGGAGAATTCCTGCATCGCCCGCGCCTCACCGGTCAGTTCGATCAGCCCGATGGTGATCGCCACCGAGGTGTTCTTGATGGTAGAGAGAAATTCCGAAGTCAGCGGCGGCATGATGATGCGAAATGCCATCGGCAGCAGCACGTAGCGATAGGCCTGCGCCGTCGTCAACCCAAGCGCGGTCGCAGCCAGTTTCTGTCCGCGCGGCAGCGAGTTGATGCCTGCACGCGTTTGTTCGGCCACGCGCGCGGACATGAACAGCCCGATCCCGATCGCCGCGGTGTAGAACGGCGCGTGGGGCATCTGCTTGAGCCACAGCCCCCACGAGCGCGGCAGGATTTCCGGCAACACGAAGAACCAGATAAACAGCTGCACCAACAGCGGCAGGTTGCGGAAGAATTCGACATAAGCGAAGCCCACCCGGTTCGCCGTCTTCGACGGCAATG
>Ga0209648_10003841_pt1 | contig 12700 bp, 6 predicted proteins | sample GraSoi2013_115cm_FD_185830 | JGI IMG/M metagenome (GOLD analysis project Ga0209648, IMG submission 185830) | Grasslands soil microbial communities from the Angelo Coastal Reserve, California, USA - Sample 9_17_2013_115cm (SPAdes) (version 2) | ecosystem: Environmental > Terrestrial > Soil >...
TATTAGGCTGCCAAGCAATCGCTATACGCGGTTGGAAGTTGTTCTTGTCCCAATTGTACAGCGGAGCCTTGCCATTGGCTGGACCCGACTTGTCAAAGGTGATCGGAGTGTTGACTGGTTTTCCGGCCGCTGCTCCAGCCAGTCTCATTTGGAAGAAATCAGTGAGCGGGATATTGCTCTTCATTTCAAATCCCTTCTTCTCATAAACCGGACGACTAAGGCTATAACGCAAACCTGCAGTCAGGGTCAGATTTCTCTTGAGCTTCCAGGTGTCCTGGCCATACACCTCATACTCTTCCGTCGCAAAGTTGCGTACCGTCGGCGAGCCAGCCGAGAGAAGCGTACCGTCATTGTTGAAAATGAAATTCGCCGTATACTGCGAGAACCTGCCAATTAATGCCGTTACTGCATTCTGAACGCCAGAGCGCGACCCGGAAATCCGGGGAAGACCGTTGGCTATAGCAAAGTTTTGCACCGGCGTTGAGGTGCTGGCGCCGGCGCCACCGGAATAGAACGATGGATTCGTGATCGCGTTGTCAAACGCGCTGCCAAAGGAAACTCTTTCATTGCGGACGACGCGCACGTTGCCACCGAACTGCCAGGTGTGATTGCCCCGGATCCAGGAGAGATCATCCACGAAGTTCTGCACCGGGGTCTTTCTGGCCAAGGTACGTGCGAAAGTGTTAGGCGAGAAAACGAAGCGGAAAGAGATCGCATTGACCGCTGAGTCGCCCTGCGAAGTAAAGGCTTCGCGCGTATAGCCATAGCGGAAGTTGTTGACTAGAGTGTTGCTCAGCGTCCAGGTATGCCCGACCGCAATTCCAGTTGGATGCGACCAGACTTTTGGCGCCGGTGTGTCTGGAAACTGCGGGGCCAGACTGGTTAGGTCATAGATGACATTGCCACGAACAAAAAGGTCCTGCTTATCATTCAGCTTGAAGGAGACGTTGAGGTAGTGCGAATTCAGGGTTACCGGTGTCGGAGCGTTGAAACGAAATCCCGCCGTATTCAGTATTGTGCTCGAAGTGCTATCTGAGCCGGAAGCGGTGAAGTCGTTGAATGGATACTTCGACGCCGCCGCAGCCAGGGCCGCAATTGCTGCCGGATTCATGCCGACCGCAGGAAAGATGGTGTTTAGTTGGGCCGTCGTTATAGTCGTTATTCCGCCTGCCGTATCGCGATAGCGCAACTCGCCACGACCTAAGCTGGGCGTCGGCACAATGCGGACGACCGTGGACTGGCTAAGTTGCCGTCGCGCCTCGAAACTATAGAAGAAGAAAGCGCGGTTCTTCACGATTGGCCCGCCCGCTGCGGCGCCAAAACTGTGACGAATCAGTTGCGGCTTCTCGAGGCCGATTCGGTTGTTGAAGAAGTTATTTGCCGCCAGGCCCTTCGAGCGATAAAGCTCGAATGCCGCGGCATGCCAGTCATTGCTGCCGCTCTTCTGGATCACGGTAATTTGCGCCCCCGCGGAGTGTCCTTGCGAGGCATTGGCGCTGGTCGTAGTTACACGAAATTCCTGGATGGCCTCGGCATTCAAACGAATGACCGTGTTATTTGCTGGCAAGTTCGCATTGATCGGATCATCTTGAATCGTGCCCACAGAGTTGGTTTGGGACTCGTTGATGTCCACTCCATCGAGCGTAATATTTGATTGATCAGAGCGGGCACCCGCAACGTATCCCTCCTTCGTCACCCCCGGCTGCAATGTCAGCAGGCTGGGAACATTACGAGCGCTCGTCGGCAATTCGGTGATCTGCTTGCTATTGAAGGTGTTTCCCAACGTCGCGTCTTCCTTGTTTACAAGCAAATCCGAAGATGCCGCAGTTACGGTAACAGTTTCAGCCACGTTGCCGACTTCAAGGTGAACATCGACCGATGTTGGCTGAGATACTAGAGCGTGTACTGACGTTATCACGGATTTTTTGAATCCCTTGGCCTCGAATTCGATACGATAATCCCCCGCTGCCACTAATTCGAAGGCATAGGTGCCGTTATCGCCCGTTGTTGCTGTACGCGATGTATTAGTCGCCACACTCGTCAAGGTGACCGTGGCACCGGAAACGACGCCGCCCTGGGGGTCGGTCACGGTGCCTCGAACTGTCGCGGTGCCCGCCTGTCCAAACGCGCTCAGGGCCGCCATGGAAATAACCACGAGCACGCCCAGTGTTAATGCGATTCTGCTAGTTAGAAAGAATTGTCGCTTCATGGGTTCCTCCAAAAAGGTATGCAATGCGTCTGTCGAGGTTGAATGGCGTAGTCCGAACAGATCGCCAAATCTTGCTGCGTAGATTCGTTCTCGGAAGACATCGTCAGGGAAACAAGTCGACTCGAGTTCGGGGAAATCCGGTCCGTTCAGACCGTCAAGAATGCATTTTCGTGTGAGGAATAACGCATTTATTGTTCCATGCGAAGGAGTTTGGAGTTGATCTGAAAAACTCGCGGGATTTGCCGAACGAGCGATTCTCGATCGCTCACTTTCATCCGAAAACCCAGCCAGCTATCCAAATTCTTGGATTCTTAGTGCCGCGCGTTGATCGTCCGCGTCGTAGATTGATCGCCTCATGAATTGCTGAGCGGATTAGAGATCGTCAATTAGAATTGCCGACAAGCGGGCCATCAACAGATACCCGGGATTGTCGACCGACCAATTAACTTCCGGCATATCGTCAACCGTGATGGCTGTGGCGATTTTGCCGCGCTTTGAATAAACAATAGCAACGCAACTGCGCAAACGGTCAAGCGCACCATACTTGCTCGCCATCGGCACGTCCCAGACCGTGCGAGCGATCGCGTAACGCACTTGTTCGCGTTTCATCAACTCAATCATCTCTTTCGACGCGGCGCTGCTGACGATGTTTCCACGGTCGAGCCGCTCCAGTATCTGCACCATCTCATGCGGCGTAGTGGCGCCCAGGCCGAAACGCTTATTGTCGGGGTCCTTTCCTTCCCTGCTTTCGCCGCCGCCGCCAATTCTGCGCATGATGCGAGTGGCTTTGAAACCTAATGAACTCATTCGCGCGTTAACGCTGTCTGTCGTCAGATAATCGAGCACCATGTTGCTCGCGGTGTTGTCGCTGACGACCATCATCAGGTTTACACAATCACGCAAGGTTAGGCGCAGGCCGTCGCTGAGTTCAGGCAGCACTCCGGAACCGCCGTACCGGGCCGCTTTCGTCAGCACCAACTGGTCAGTCCATTTCGCGCGTCCCTCCGAGACGCGGGCGAAAGCCTCGATCATCACGGCGACTTTGATCGTGCTCGCTGTGCGCACGCGTTCGTCGCCGTTGTAATTATAGGTCTGGCCGTTATCCAGATTCTTCGCGAAGACTGAGACCTTGCCTTTGAAGGGAGTGATTTCCGCGCGCATCTGCGCGTCAAGCGAAGGCGGCGCGTTCGGAGCCTGGGCGAAGGCCATGTTCGTGATTAAGAAGATCGCAATAAGGGCAGTCGCGAGCCAAAATCGATTTGTCATGGCCGGCCATATAAAATCGATTTTGGCTGGTTGGCAAACCTGCGCCACACGTTCCGGGTTTTAATTCAAGGCTAATACCTCACGCGCACGCGATACGAAAGCGTCGCTTCGCCGTCTTTCGCCACCGGCACATTGAATTGTGCTGCGAAGGCGGCTGTCTTTTTAGCCTCGAAAGTTGACGAAATCATTTCCCAATCACCACCGATTGGCTCGTTCACCACGATGTTCACCGGGCCATCCTTGTGATTGCGAATCTTGATCTCGTACGCATACTCATAAACATTCCGCGCAATTACTTTGTAGTCGGTTTGTTTCCGCTCGGCCACGATGTCAAACGCATCGCCGACCTTTACGCGCACGTCTTCGTCCTTGGGCGTGTGGTCGATGCGGTCTTCACCGATGAACTGCTGATTGCCCTTATCGTCTTTCTTGTAAAGCCTAACTGTGCCGGCGGGTAAGGGCATGCCCAGCTTGTTCTGCTCCGAATTGCGAAACTGAATGTACACGCCTACCTTTTCCTTGATTGGCTGGCCGGGATTGTTGTAGCTCGTGTAGTAGTAACGCTGACCGTTTAAGACAAACTCCTTTCTCACGTCAAAGCCGGCCGCCTCGAGCAGAGAAACCTGCTTTGTCTCGTTATCGCGAATCGTCGTCGGTCTTTGCAGCGTGTACAGGTGATATTCAAAGAAGCCCTGCTCCTGAAATTCCGATTCGCTTTCCATAGGCTTCCTCGCCATCGCTCCGGCCATATCATAAGTTCGCTTATCGGAAACCCGATTCACGTCTCCGGCCACCAACTGCAACCGGGCGTCTTCAAAGGTCGCGCCACTGCCATTGGTCAGCGTTACCCATCCCTGCAAATCACCTTTCGCGTCGGCGGCGTCAACCAGCAGAACGTAATCCGCGCGCCAGTTCATTCCCCCGGTCAGGTAGCTCGCTTCCACAGTCTGGGCTGTGCTCTCGCGATTATCGACGTCCCAAACCAGGGTCGGTGTGGCTACCAGATTCTTCGGCAAGTCAGGAAAGCGCATTTCCGCGATGTTCGACGGATTGATAACGATCTGGCCATTGATGCGCCACACCTGACCGCCATTGTTTGACAACAGCGTAGCCTGCACTGGCTCGAAGCTTTCGGTGTTGTTCTGATAGCGTCGCAGCACCAGGGTAATCTCGCGGCCGACGAACTTGTCCAAAAGTTTGGCCGGGTTTAGGAGGTCATATTGATAGTTCTGCTCCAGTATTCGCAGTGATGAAGGCGCCGTTAGCGACGCGAGATGGACAGTCTCTGGACGAATCAACGCCGTAACGTCTGCGAATCTCAAGGCGATTCTTCCTGAGGGCAGCGTCAGCCGCCGCGTCTCGCGTACCAGACCAAGGTTTGAGTTGTAGACTGTAATGTTGACTAACTGACGATCGCGCGCGGTCGTTGTTTGCTCCGAAGTCTGTGCGCTGGCCGTAACTGTCGCCGCCAGACTCATGGTGACCGCGAAAAAACATCTTGTTAAGCGTGACATCGAAAAGTAACCTCCAAAAATAATTGTGCGATATGCGCGGCCACACGCCGCGTCTCGTTGTTAGAACGGCTGAGCAACACGCTGCTTGCGCAGAATATCAGAAGCCGGCAGGAAAGGCCGCAGCTTCCGACTTCGCAAGTCGGACGACTGATCTTCTATAATCGTCCGCACCTGAAATGGTGGAAACGTATTCCATAAGGTTACGGGTCACAAAGATCTACTGATGGCTGATTACTCAAACCGCAATCGAAATCGCATCGTCATAAAAACCCCCACCGGGTCCCGTCGCGGCCAAACTCCCAACCGGCGCTCTGCGCCGAAAACGCGGGAGAGCCTCCTCGCAATCAGCGTGATTGCTGCAGCCGCTTTGGCGACATTCGTGGCTCTGTTTTTGACCAGCCGGCCCTATGACCCCATGAACTCACCGGTTCTGCCTCAGCAGAGCGTTCCGCAGGGGTCCGCATTGGTTCAGCCTTCGCCTAAACCTTCGTCCTCGACGTCGCCCCAACAGAACCCGGCAGCAGTGCAGTCGCCGACACCCGCCAGTGAAACGACCGACGCTGCTGGTTCGGACGACGCTGCGATTCAATCCAAAATCGAACGCATGCTCGCCGCGGACCCGACTTTATCGAAGCTGGACGTGAGCACATTAGTAAAAGACGGGAAAGTAACCGTGGTTGGTTCAGTGAGTTCGGCCGAGTTGAAAAGCCGAGTTGAAAAAGCAGTGGGCTCGGTAAAAGGCGTTGTCAGTGTGGACAATCAGTTGGTGGTTACTGAGGCCACGCCCTCCTAGCACCGACCTTAGTGCGATGTCATTTCTTCGATCGCCTCTTCACAGGCAAACCGCGCCTTCTGCGGGATGCGCTCTTATCCAACCACTGTTATCATGAGGGCATCGAATTTCTCCGCGGCGAAATTCATTAAATAACTTAAGGATTTCAGAATGATTCAAAAGAGATTTACGGTTTTCCTGGCGGCGCTCGCACTGCTTTTCGTCCTTGCCGGCACGGGCCGTAATGGGGCCGCGCAAACCGCCTCAGGCTCTGAGATTGTAGTAGTCCTCCCCTTCGAAAACGTTTCCACTCATCCCGAGTACAACTGGATTGGTGAGAGTTTTGCGGACTCGCTCTCAGCCTTGCTGAGCAAGCCGGGACTGATCGTAGTAACCAGCGACGAGCGCGCCGTTGCCTATCAGCGCCTGCGACTACCCTTGACGGTACTGCCGTCACGCGCAACGGCGATAAAGATCGCGCGCGAACTCAAAGCTTCGTTGATCGTGATCGGCACCTATAACGTCGTACTGCCGCCTTCAGAATCAAAAGAGTCGCTGGCGTCGATCACCGGTGAAGCGCGTGTTATTCGGGTCAACGAAGGTCGCATGGCCGGGGATATCTTTGACAATTCCTGGGCGCCCCGGGTCTATGACTTTGGCGGCGAAGTAACCAACCTCCAAAGGGTGCACGGAGAACTTGCCTACCAAATTCTCTTTCAGCGTGACAAAGCTCTCTCGTTTTCACGAAACCAATTGGTTCAGGAAGCGACGAAGGTGCCGCCCCAGGCCTTCGAAGCTTATATGAAAGGATCGCTGACCGAGGAACGCGATCCAACGAGGGCTATCTATTTCAAGAACGCACTGAAGCTCTATTCCAATGTTAACGGCGGAGCGGTTTATGCTCAGGCGGCGTTTGAACTCGGGCGCTTCTTCTTCAACCAGTCCCAATGGAAAGAAGCGATCGAGTACTTCACGATGCTGCAAAAAAAGGATCCGCACTACGGCGAGGCGCAGTTCTATGCCGGGCTGGCCTACTGGAAGACCGCCGATCTTCAACACGCACTGGCGACACTCGTACCCCTGGCTGACGAAAAAGTGATGCCGCTGGTGGGCGTCTATAACAACGCGGGTGCGGTTTCAGTCGAAGCGGCCCGCGACGAAAAGAAACCCGAGGAGCGTACGCGTCTGTTGGTTCAGGGCATTACCTTACTGTCGCGCGCCTTTGATTCATCACCCGACGACACCACGGTTTTGTTCAATTATGCGTACGCGCTTTTCCTCAACGAGAAATATGCCCAGGCTGCTGAGAAGTTCGAGAAAGTGATCGCTGCCGATCCCAGAGATGGCCAATCCTACTTCCTGCTGGCCAAAGCTCAGGAACGAGCGAAGAATGCCGATGCCGCGAACGCAGCCGACAATCAAGCCCGCCGATACATGCAGGCCGTCTACGCGAAATGGCAAACGGAATGGCAGAAATCGCAATCAGTTCCCAACGTCGCCTTGCGGTCACGCGACGTTCTAAATCAGGTTGATATTTCAGACCTGGGCCGTCGGCAAGCGGTTGATGCCGCCAACGCGAACACCACGCAAGATGCGCTCAACAAGATTCGCGACCTATACCAGCAGGGTCGGGATGACGAGGCGCTGGCAGAGATTCGCAAACTGCTGATCATTGAGCCAACCAATGCCGAAGCATTCCTGCTGAGCGGCAAAATCAATCAGCGCCAAGGCGATCCTGAATCTGCCATCGCAGCATTGAAGACTGCTATTTTCTGGGAACCGCCACCCAAGATGATTGAAGCTCATATTCTGCTGGGTCGAATCTTTCTCGAGCGCGGAGATCTGGGCGAAGCCAGAAAGTACGCCGCGACTGCAACCAACATCGATCCGAACAATCAGGAAGCGATCGCCCTGCAGCGTCAGGTGACTATGGGCAGACCGTAGGATCGTGGCACGGGAGATGCTGAAGTGGAGGATGGCTAGCACGAAATGAAACGTGCCCCCGCCGCCATCACTTCTCTGAGCGCCGCAAGCCGCTGCGCCAGCCGCCCGCCGAGCGACCCTTCAGTTTAATCCCCCCGAAATTGGAACCCGGTCAGAAATGACCGGGTTCTCCCGCATTTAGACCTAATCAATTTTGGTTTCGATTCGAGCGCTAACCCCAAGTTATTCATTGAGCGGAGATCATGGCACGACAAGTGCTGAGCATAAGAACGGCTAGCACGAAATGAAACGTGCCCCCGCCGCCATCACTTCTCTGAGCGCCGCATGCCGCTGCGCCAGCCGCCCGCCGAGCGACCCTTCAGTCAAATCCCCCCGAAATTGGAACCCGGTCAGAAATGACCGGGTTCTCCCGCATTTAGAGAGCATTCATTTCGTACCTTATTCTGGAATCGGCCCCGCCCTTGTAAGAAACCCAAGACTACGCAGTCAGAATGGTGACCGGTCCGAGCGTCAACGATTGATAGAGCTCAGTCAACAGGCGGTCAGAACGACGGATTTTGTCACTTTGACAGTGACGGTTTTTGTCGTTTAGCACTCAAACCGGCGATGACGACTACCGTCTTGGGTGTCTTTCCAAAAAATTCTGAAGTTATTTTGAGCATGCGAGTATCACTTCCAGAATTTGAAAATCCTCACCGAACTGCATCGATCCATTGAGCGGCAAGCCGGGTTTCAGATTGGGTGGCGCTGGTCAGATAATAGCCGCTAATAGCCGTTGCTCATAAGCCATCGACCTCGCTAATATCGACCGCTTACTGCTGCCGCGGGATACTGGTAAACTCGTCCCCATGCACGACACGGTCGCCCTCGAGGCACCTCATCGCAGGCGGAACATCGCTAAGCTTGCACGCGCCAGCGCTCCTACACTTCCCGAGGTTTCATTCGTCGCGTCTTCAGCGCTGTTGGCCATTCTTTCTTTTCCGAACTTTGATTTGTGGTTCCTGGCGTGGATCGCTCTGGTTCCTCTGCTGGTGGGTACGACGCAAACGCGGAACGGGTTGCGCGCATTCCTGCTGGGTTGGCTATGGGGTCTTATCTTCTTTTACGGGTCTTGCTGGTGGCTAACGTATCCGATAATCCATTACGGACATATCTCAGCCTGGTTTGCTTATCCACTGTTAGTGCTGCCTGTTAGTTTGGTGGCGATCTTCCCAGCCGTGTTTTGTCTGCTCCTGACCCGTCTGACTGAGCATTTCGGGTCGGCGGCAATGCTCATAGCGCCACTCGTCTGGGGTTCGCTTGAATGGTCCCGTTACATCATAACGGGACAAGTCTGGAACGCTCTGGGTTATTCGCAGGCATTTCATCCGTGGCTGATTCAATCAGCGCGCTGGGGTGGCGTCTATGCCATTAGCTTCCTCCTAATCTTGTCGAACTCGGCAATCGTTCTGCTGTTAATGCGCAGCAGGAAACTGGCTCTGGCGCTGATCGTCGCAATAGCCGTGGTTGTCCTGGCAGCTTCATATGGCTCGCATCAGTTTCCACCCATCAAGGACGGAGCGTCGAATAGCTCGATAATGACCATCGCGATTCAGCCGAACGTTCCGATGGCGTTTTCCGATGAAGCTAAGGAAATGAAAGCTCTGCTCGACCGTCATCTTTCGCTGAGTAGCGCGGCGTTAAGAGACTTGGATGACGATGTCGCTTTTAAGGGTTCTGCAACGGCCCTTCCGCGTCTCGTCATCTGGCCTGAGTCACCAATGAACTTCAGTTACTCGCGCGATTCGCAGTTGCGAGACGTGGTTGCGACCCTGGCGCGAACCAACCACACCTCAGTACTGCTCAACTCGCTGGAACCTGCTCCCCACGACGGTGCGCATAATTCTGCGGTCCTGGCAAATCAAGAGGGTCGAATCGTGGCACAGTATGATAAAATCCGCCTGATGCCGTTTGGCGAGTACGTGCCACTGCCCCGCTGGCTACCGGGCGCGAGTTCGGTACGCGGAATCGTCGGTGATTTCACGCCCGGCAGTTCGTATACGCTGATGCCCCTCGGCGACTTGCGCGCCGGGGTTTTTATTTGCATCGAGGCAGCGCACCCTTCAATCGCGCGCAGGTTCACGAAAGATGGCGCCGACGTGCTGATTAATATTTCGAACGACGGCTATCTTGGTCCAACGCCGGTGATGCGACAACATTTGTCGAACGCGGTCTTTCGCGCAGTTGAAAACGATCGTCCCTTAATCCGCGTGACGAACAGCGGCATTAGCGCTTACATCGATTCAAACGGTTCGGTGTGGGATGCGACCCCCGGGTTTACACAAGCAGTGCGAACCTGGACGATAGCGAAAGGAAACGCAGAAACGACCTTTTACACACGGCACGGCGACGTATTTGTTTACGCCTGCGCTTTGATAAGCCTGGGATTTATCTCGGCAACTTTTCTGAGTAGACGGAAAAGAAGAATGGGGAACTAAGTGTCAGAAGCCCGACCGTGAGGGAGGGCCACTTTCGCTAGAAGCCCTCCCTAACGGTCGGGCTTCTGACAGAGAGGTTAAGCATGATTGCGACACTATCAATTCAGGAATTGAAGACTTCTTTCGAGGATTTGCGCAAGCGCGTAGAACAACTCGGGAGGTTTCTTTGATGTCCCGGCGAAACGCGCGGAACTAGATAGTATCGAGGCGCAGGCGTCCGCGCCTGACTTCTGGTCCGACCAGGAAGCCGCGCAGAAGCTTTTGCAGCAGCGCAGCCGTCTGGAACGCATAGTAAAACGGCAGGAACAGTTTGAAACGGAAGTTTCCGACGCCAGCGTGCTCTTTGAATTTGCTGAAGAAGACGAAGCTTCCCTGCAAGAGTTGCGCGGTTTGCTCACACGTCTCGAGCGGGAACTGGGCGAGGCCGAAACCGAAATGTTGCTGGCCGGCGAGAACGACGCGCGCAATGCCATCTGTACGATCCACCCCGGCGCCGGCGGCACGGAATCGCAGGATTGGGCCGAGATGCTCTTACGCATGTATCTGAAATGGGCTGAGCGGCGAGGCTTCAAGACCGAGATAATTGACTATCAGCCCGGTGAAGAGGCGGGCATCAAGAGCGTGACGTTCAAAGTCGAAGGCGAATATGCGTATGGTCTTTTGGCAGCCGAAGCCGGCGTGCATCGTCTGGTGCGCATCTCGCCGTTTGATCAGAATGCGCGGCGCCACACCTCGTTTGCGTCACTCTTTGTCTATCCGGAAATCGACGAGGATATCGAAGTCGACATCAACGATAAAGACTTGCGGGTTGATACTTATCGCGCTACCGGGGCCGGCGGCCAGCACATTAACACGACTGATTCGGCCGTGCGGATCACGCACATTCCCAGCGGCATCGTCGTGCAGTGTCAGAACCAGCGTTCACAGCATCAGAATCGCGCGGTAGCTATGCAGGTGCTGCGTTCTCGGCTTTATGAAATGGAGTTGGAAAAGCGTCGCGCCGAAACGAAGGAACTGGAAGCAAACAAGCAGGACATCAGTTTTGGCTCGCAGATCCGCAACTACGTGCTCGCGCCCTACCGGCTGGTGAAGGATGCGCGCACCAAACTTGAGAAAGGCGATGTCGATTCAGTTCTGAACGGCGATCTTGATGACTTCATCAAGGAGTATTTGCTTTCCCGACGCGCGGCGTAAATGGCGACAATTTCAGCTTGTTGTTTTATCCCTTGTACTGTTTAGAGTCGGGCTACCGCCCGGCTGAGCAGACGTTAGTAAGTTCTTAACAAACAGTGGCGACAAACTGAAGTTTGTCGGACAGAAGAAATTTATGGCAGCTATATCCTCTGACATGGAAATCGACGTTCCGCCGTCGCCCAGGAACACGCGAGTCAACGAGATCGTGGCCATCGCTTTAGTGGCGCTGGGGTTACTGCTGTTTCTTTGCCTCTTCTCCTACAACCCAAATGATCTGTCGTGGAATGCCGCCGGTGAATTGGGCTCCCACAACTGGATTGGCGCCGTCGGTGCCAACGTCGCCGCGGCATTATTCCAATCGATTGGCCTTGCCGCCTATTTGCAGCCGTTTCTGTTTCTTGCCGCCGCCTGGAGGCGCTTCCGCTCACACCGCATCAATGCCCCGGTTTCTCGAGTAGCCGGGTTGATTCTGCTCGTCTTGTCTTCCTCGGCTCTGCTGGCGCTGGCGCACCTGCGGCCTTTTTTTGACGCCAGCTTCAACGCCGGTGGCCTAGCCGGAGTCTTGATTTCCCGAGCGCTGGTGAGTGGCCTGAACACGGTCGGCGCGGCGATTTTGCTGGCGGCAATCGCGGCCACGGGCCTCTTGCTGGCCACCAGATTTTCCTTTGCTCTCTATTACGAAAATCTCACGCTCGTGCTGGGCGATCGTTTTGCCGCTCTTAGGTTGATTCCGGAAAGATTCCGCGCCTGGCGGATGGCCCGCCGAGAGCGCCGCCAGCAGCGTCTGGAAATGCGTCGACAGGCGAAAGCTGAACGCGAAGCGACGGGATCGGCGGCAGAGGTCAATGCTGGGGGCGCGGGAATCACCGCTGCGAATACAACCGAGATTAGAGCGGGCGGTGATGAAATTGCCGAGGCCTTTGCTTCTTTCAGCGCAGGCACCACCAGTGGAAAGACTATGGCGGCAGCCGCCGGTGCAGCTACTGCTCCCGCGAAGAAAGCCGGCTGGTCTACGCGAAGCAAATCTACCGAGGTCGCTGAATCCGCGCTGGTTGAAGAGATGGTGCGCGAAGCCGCCGTCAAGCGAAAGACCGAAGCGCCGGCCACAGGCTCGCTGCCGTTCGATGGTCAGCGCAGAGTCTCAGCCAAGACCGCGGCCAGTGACTATCAATTGCCTTCGGTCGAACTCTTGAACGAAGCGCAGATGCGCCGCGAACAAGCCGACGACGAATTGCTGAATATGGCGACCAAGCTCGCCGAAAAGTGCCGCGAGTTCAACGTCACCGGTCAAATCAAGTACATCTGTCCTGGCCCGGTGGTTACT
>Ga0209648_10003845_pt1 | contig 12696 bp, 7 predicted proteins | sample GraSoi2013_115cm_FD_185830 | JGI IMG/M metagenome (GOLD analysis project Ga0209648, IMG submission 185830) | Grasslands soil microbial communities from the Angelo Coastal Reserve, California, USA - Sample 9_17_2013_115cm (SPAdes) (version 2) | ecosystem: Environmental > Terrestrial > Soil >...
TTAGGGCTTCGTCGGAGGGTCCGCGGGCGTCTCAGCCGCCCCTTTCGGCTTGGAGATCGTGGAGAGCGTCTCCACGTTGAATTTCTTGTAGTCCCAATACCGCGTCACCACGCTGCCTTTGAACGCCTTCACCAGCAGGAAGCGCACACCGAAGTGCGCTTCCATGTAGGTCGGCAGCCACACCTCGTTATTTACGAACGCCTGCTCGTAAACGACGCTGGTTCCCTTCTGCAGGTTCGCCACCAAGCCTCCGGCAATTTTCATGTCGCCGGTGAAGTACGCCTCCAGCCGCGCCACGTCGTGCGCCTTTTCGTCGACCCAAACGACCCCGGCAAGTTTCTGCGCCAGTTTCTCCACCAGCTTGTGCGGCTTGAATTCGGGATTGGGCTCAAAATCAAAAACCAGAACGTCTTGGCCGCGGAATCGCTCTCGCCGCGGATTCACAAACTGGCAAGCGCGCAAAAATACTTCGATCCCCGGCTCGTCGCCTTCGTCCTTCTTCCCTTCTTCCTTGGCCTTCTCTTCTTTCGCTTCTTTCTTGGCAGCGCGCTTCTGGTGTTCCTCGATGCGTTTCTGCGTCTTCTCGTTTTCCTTTTTCTGTTCCCCGTCGCTCAGCGGTTTGCCGTCTTTTTTCACCAGTGTGGTGATCTCGTCGCCGTTGAGATAGAAAAACGTGTACTCGTTGACGTCGTGCTTCTTTACTTTTCCGTCGCCCTCGAACTCCGTCTCTTCCTCCGATTGCGACCCCGCGTAGTTCTCTTTGAGCTTGTCGAGGGCCTTCTGGTTGTCGTCAATTTCTTTGAAAAGCGCCTTCAAGTCTGGCAATTTCACTTGCGACTTGATCGGGAAGTCAAACACGCGCTCGCCGACGGTTCCGTTGATTGCCGCGCGCGAAACCTCGATGTTGTATTTGTCGCCGCCCCGGTGCAACTCAATTTCATGCGGCAACTTCACGCCATCCACGGTGCGGTAGTCGTCATACAAAATTTCCTCCTCCACACCGCCGACGGTCGCCGCCTCCTTCGCGATCAGGTGCGTCTGCGCATCGAAGAAAACCTGCCGTTCCACACCGGTGGCCGAAGTTACTTCCAACTGCAACGCATCCCTTCCCCGCACCTGTGCGTGTCCTACAAGCATCAATGTGATCTTGTTTTTCTTGAGGTTGAGCAGCCGCGAGTTGTAATACTCCGCCGCCGCTTCCAGTTGCATTCCCTCAGGACCCACCAGCGTCCCAAGCTCGCCCGCCGGATTCTGACGCCATGCCGATTTCCCGTTGTACGCTTCGATCAAGTTCTTTTCACCAACCAGCAATTCCGAGTAGTAGCGGTTCGGCAGCTTGGTATCCAGCGTGTAGGTCCCGCTTTTCCCGTCGTCGCTCGTGAACGTCCCTTCGATCGTCAGCGTCTGAATCCTGGCCAACGCTTTGCCGCCCCCCGCAGCCTTCACATACTGATCGACGATCTTCCCCGCCTCCTGCGCTCCAGCAGGACAGGACAAGCCAGTAAGCGTAAAAGCGATGAGGATGGTGAACAGGCGTGTGCGCATGAGGATCATCTATATGAACGCAGGTCCATGCAAAAAGTTTCCTTGAATTTGAGCTTAGGGGCACAACTCTATCTTGAGCAGGAGCAAAAGAATGCTTCGCACTTGGGTTTGCAACGTACTGTCAAATCACTGCGCTTTCGGCCGTTTCGAGTACTTCTCGTAGAGGCGCAGATGCCGGTTGTCCATGGAAGTGAGCTGCCCGCGAATGAAGAGGTACTTGACGTCGGTGGTCAATTCGAGCGGGTCGCCATTCGTGACAATGAGATTGGCGAGTTTGCCTTGCTCAAGTGTTCCAACCTGGTCGTCGAGTCCGAAAATGCGCGCGGGATAGATCGTGACGGCCTTGAGCGCTTCTTCGTACGGCAAGCCGTACGCGACGGCGTTGGCGGCATTTTGTCCTAACCGCCGCGCAAAGGAATTATCGAAGCTGGCAAAGGCAAACTTCACGCCGGCAGCGGCAAGCTCCGCGGGCTGCGAAAGCATGCGGTCGTAGGGATCGTCCTCCTCGGGCGGAAGCGAGAGTGACGGCCGAAGGATTACTGGAATGCCCTTCGAGCGCAGCAGATCTTTGACCCTGTAGGCCTCGGAGCCGCCGGCGAGGATCATTCTCAATCTCTGCTTGTCGCAAAACTCCACCGCGTTGCGGATCTCGCGCGAGCGATCGGCAAAGACCAACAGGGGCAATTCGCCGCGAACCACCGGCGCGAGCGCTTCGAGCTTCAGGTCGCGATCGAATTTCGCCGATGAGCTTTTCTCCATGACTTGAGCATAGTGCCGGGCGCGCTCCAGCCATTCGGTGATTTCATTTACTTGCTTGTCGTATTCCTGCTTGGCGTCGTTGTATGGTTTTTCCTTACGCGAGAAAGTGGCGAAGTCGAATGTCTGTGTTTCGATCTGCGGCCAGTTGAGTACCATCGCCGCGCTTTTCTTGATGAGCATTTCCTCGATGGCCCACCCCGCCATGTGGATCGCGGAGGCTTGACCGCCGATTACGTTGCTGGAGCCGCCGGAATCAAAACCGCCGCTGCCCGGAACGGCAAGAACTTCCGTGATGCCCGCAGCGCGCGTGACCGGAATATGTTCGCTCGAAGGAAACACGGCCGTGGCCGCAACCACGTCGGAATTGTAATTTCCCGTTTCCGTCGAATCGACGGTAGCGCTGACCGCGCCGATCTCCCGGATCCCCATTTGAGTAATCGAGTCAAAGATTCCGGGGTAGACCTGCAGACCTTTGGCATCAATCACCTGGGCCTCGGAGGGAATGTCCAAACCGGCGCCGACGGCGGCGATTTTTCCGTCACGGATAATGAGGGTGCCGTCTTCGATGGTGTTCCCGGCAAGCGTGAAGATTTTCGCATGAGTGATCGCATAGGCGGTTGGTGGCTGAGATTGAGCAGCCGCGTTCGGAGAGATGAAGAGGTAAAGGAAGGTAGTGAAGCAAAGGAGGTAAAGGAAACGAGCGCGAGTTGGGGTGAGGTTCACAGCGCACCTCGGGCCTGACGAGCGGCGGCGGGCGACGCGAGGTTTGCCCCTATATCAATTTGCGTTGATTCTTCGGGAGGCTTGGGTTTTTCTTCCGGCTTTTTTTCTTCGGACTTTTTCATGTCGGGTTTCTTTTCAGCTGGTTTTTGCCCCGTAGGCGCGGTGGCGTCTGGTTTTTTGTCTTCCGGTTTCTTTTCTTCCGGTTTTTTCTCGGCGGATTTTTTAAGTTTGTCGATGAGCGCTTTTTTTTCTTTTTCGCGCACGGACCGTTCGGCGATGTCGCGCTGGCGGTCGAAGTAGACGCGCCCATCAATCAGAGTTTTCTGAACCACGGCATAGGCGCTCAGCGGATCATGATTGTAAATCGCCAGGTCGGCGTCCTTGCCGACGTCAATGGTGCCCACGCGCTTATCGATGCCAAGCTGCATCGCGGGATTCAGCGTGACCATTTTGAGAGCTTCGTCGTGCGACAGGCCGCCGAACTTCATGCTCTTGGCGGCTTCCTGATTCAAGTGCGTGGCTTCTTCGGCGCTGTCGGAATTAATGGAGACGACCACGCCGTGGCGGGTCATGAGCGCCGCGTTGTACGGAATGGCGTCATAGGCTTCGACTTTGTAGGCCCACCAATCGGAAAAAGTGGAAGCGCCGACTCCGGCGACGGCCAGTTCATCAGCGATCTTGTAGCCTTCAAGTACGTGCTGAAAGGTGCGCACTTTGAAGCCGAACTCTTTCGCGACACGCAGGAGCATCAGGATTTCATCTTCCCGGTAGCAATGGGAGTGCACGTAACGTTTGCCTTCGAGCACTTCGACGAGCGGCTCGAGGCGCAAATCGCGGCGCGGCGGGATGAGATTTTTTTCACCGGCAGCGGAGCGCTTGTTGTAGCCCTCCCAGGCTTTCTTGTAATCGCGAGCTTCGCTGAACGCGCCACGAATGGTTTCTTCGACGCCCATGCGCGTGGCAGGATAGCGCTTGGGCTGGCCGGGGATACTGAAGTTCGAGCGCTTCACATTTTCGCCGAGGGCGAACTTGATGCCGGGAAGCGCGCCTTCGAAGGGAAGTTTTGCGGCGGGCTGGCCCCAGCGAAGTTTAATGACCAGCGTCTGACCGCCGATGGAATTGGCGGAGCCGTGAAGAATATTTGCGGAGGTAACTCCGCCAGCGAGGTCACGGTAGATGTCGATGTCGTCCGGATTCAAAATTTCCGCCATATTCACCATCGAGGAGACGGAAATGCTGCCCTCGTTGATGCTTTCCGCGGCGATGTGCGAGTGGCAGTCGATAATGCCGGGGACTACGAATTGTCCTGCGGCGTCGATGACTTGAGCGTCTTTCGGAGCGTTGACGGACTGGCCGACTTCGGCGATTTTGCCATCCTTAATAAGGATTGAACCGTGCTCGATGGTGCCATGCGAGACGGTAAGGATGGTGGCGTTTCGAATGACAATGATGGAGGGGGCGTCGGGCGGAGTGGCTGAGACAGCCGGAGGGAGGTAAAGGAAATAAAGGAGGTAAAGGAGGTTAAGGATTCGGAACTTCTTTACGGTCGCGGCGAATGTGAATAAGTTTTTCACTGGGCATCTCCAAGCACGGTCGCTGCAGTAGTAGTTGCGTTCGTGGGTTTGACGCCGGTGAAATCGATCGAGATACCCTGCACGCTGATGGTGCCCTTCAAGGAAGTTCCGTCAAAGGTGCCGAAGAAGGTGACGTCCGCGGGGGATCCCTCGATCGGAATGTTGATGGTGAAGCTGAACTTATCCACGCTCAGGTACCCGCTGATGATTGAGGCGGTGCCGCGCTGGCTGGTGAGGGTGCCGGAGATAGTGCCGTCCTTCTCCATCGCAAGGTCAGCGGTGGATTCCTCGGGACCTTCCGGAGTGGTGTAGGAAAGTTTCCATTTACCGCTGAGATCGCCTTTCGGCGGATCCTTGGGCTTCTCGGGTTCGCGAACCTCAAATTTGCGGCCGTCGACAAAAACCATTTTGATTTTGGTTTTTTCCTCGAAGAGGTCGCCATCGGTGACGACAAGATTGGCGATTTTCCCTGCTTCGATGGAGCCCAGGCGGTCGGCCACGCCAAAGATTTCGGCTGCCGAGAGCGTCAGCGCACGCAGTGCCGCGTCGGGCGCGAGGCCAGCTTCGATCGATTTCTTCGCGGCTTTCAGGGCATCCTTCGGCGCGGTGATGCCGCCGAAGTAAAATGCAAATTTGACGCCGGCTTTGGCAAGCGCCGCTGGCGAAGACGGAGCGCGGTCGCGGAACCGCAGCGTTCGAAGCGACGGTTTGTCCTCCGGGTCAGCGTCTTTTTCCGCTTCGGGCCATTTGAGGTTGACGAGCACGGGCAGTTTTTTCGCCGCGATTTCCGGTGCGACTTCATAAGCCATCTGGCCGCCGTAGATCGCATTCTTGACCTCCCGGCGATCGTGCCAGCGATCGACGAGCTCGAGGGCGCGGCGAAGCTGGACGGAATTGTTCGCGGGAATCAAGACAAGGGCGTGATCTTCCAGCGCTTCGGCGAGCGCTGCTTCCGTGCGGTCATAGCGGGGCCGCGCCACGCTGCGGGGACTTTTTTCATAGGTGGCTTGCGCTTTGACGCTCCACTCCGTGTCTAGCCAAACCTGATGAATATAGGCGAGGACCCCCATGATGGAATTGGGAAACCCGCCGCCAAATCCTCCCGAAGTCTGGAAAGTCAAAGGGATCGCAACTGGTGATTTCACCACCAGATCACCTGCACGTTCGCCGGCGAGATCCAGCACGGCGGCCTGTCCGGGGAAGATTCCGCCTTTGGGCGAGCTGACAACGGTAGTGAATCCTCCGCTGCGCCAGGTTTCAATGCGCTTGTCACCCAGGCTGACTTCGTCGGCGGCGCTGCGCCACGGTGAGGAGTAGGGGCGGTCTTCAGGGCCGCGCGCGCCCTCAGAGGAGCGACGCGGGCCACCTTCACCACTCACGGGTGGCGTGGCGGGAATCCCCACGTCGGTAAAAGAATCGAACAATCCCGGGTAAACGGTGAGGCCTTTGCCATCGATCACCCACGCTTCCGGAGGAACGGGGATGTCTTTCCCAATAGCGGTAAAGAGGCCGCGAGAAATGACAATGTTGGCGTTCGCGAGAGGAGGACCGGAAACGGGGACAACTCTGGCGCCGCGAATCGCGAAGTATTGCGGCTCGCCGCCCTGCGCGTAGAGAGATGGCGCAGCACAGAAGAGAGCCGTGAAGTAAACCGCTGAGACACACCTGAGAAGCAAGTTGGGGCGCATGCAAGACTCCTCGCGAAGGCGCTGAAAGGACAACCATCCCCCGGCAACTGTAAAGGTAGACGGATGAGGCTAGTGGGAAGTTTCGGAAGAGTCAAGAAGGGAGGGCTGAAAAAAAACGCAAAAAAACCGGGAAACAAAATGCCGGGGTCATGCGTTTCTTCTATTGCATTCCCATAGGGACTGTAGCATATAGGTATGGGTATCCCATAGGAGCTACAAGAGAAAACGATGGGCGAACGAGCGGACGTCTGGCAGGGAACGCTGGCTTTGATGGTGCTGAAAACGCTGCAAGCCCTGGGGCCGCTGCACGGGTATGGGATTGCGCGCCGGATCGAGCAGACCAGCGGCGACCTCCTGGCGGTGAACTACGGAACGCTGTACCCCGCCCTGCTCAAGCTGGAGCAGGAGGGCTACATTTCCTCGGAGTGGGGCACCTCCGACAACAATCGCAAAGCCAAGTACTACAAACTGACGCGCGCCGGGCGCAAACAATTGGACAAAGAAGCTCGCGAGTGGGAGCAGACCACGGAAATCCTGGCGCGCTTCCTGGCGCCCGGAAAAGAGTCGGCATGAGAGGCCTGCGAGCACTGCTCTTTCGGCTAGGCGGACTCTTTCGCAAACGTCGGCGGGAGCAGGAGCTTACCGCAGAGATAGACAGCCATCTCCAAATGCACATCGAAGACAATCTGCGCGCGGGCATGAACGCCGCAGAAGCGCGGCGGGAGGCGCTTATGAAACTTGGTGGTGTTGAACAGGCCAAGGAAAACTACCGCGACCGGCGCGGATTGCCTGTTCTAGAAACTCTTTTCCAAGACATACGCTTTGGTGCGCGCATGCTTGGCAAGAATCCTGGCTTCACGGCTGTTGCCATCCTTACGCTCGCCCTCGGTATCGGCGTCAACACCGTAGTTTTCAGTGTCGTCAACGCCCTGATGCTTCGCCCCCTTCCTGTCGAGCGGCCTAACGAGTTGGCTTTTCTAGAAAACGAGCACAACGGCCCGAGCCAGTCATTCCCCAACTACAAAGACCTTCGCGACTCCAACCATACATTCGCAGGCCTCGTTGGATACCGCATGGCGCCGATGGAATTGGAGACCAACGCCGGTGCAAACCGCATCTGGGGGTATCTCGTCACGGGCAATTATTTTGACGTGCTGGGCGTCAGGCCTGCGCTGGGCCGCTTCTTTAACCAAAGCGAGGACCTAAGCCCTGGACAGAGCCCGTTTGCGGTTTTGAGCTATAGCGCCTGGCAATCACTCTTCGGCGCTGATGGTGGGATTGTCGGCAAAACGATTCGGATCAATCGGTTCTCCTACACCGTGCTCGGTGTGGCACCGCCTGATTTTCACGGCACCGAGCTCTTGTACTGGCCCGAAGTGTGGGTACCGATGATGATGGAACCGCAAATTGAAACGGGCAGACCATGGCTCGACAATCGAAACACTTGGAATACCTGGGTGATTGGCCGCCTGAAACCGAATGTTTCCCCGGCGCAAGCAGTGGCGGACCTGAACTCTATCGCAGCCGGGCTGGCTCGCCAATTTCCGTCAGAAAATGAAGGGCTGCGGTTCAGACTGGCCAAACCGGGCTTGATAGGCAACCTTATTGGCGGTCCGGCGAAGAGTTTTGCACTCGGTGTCCTGGCTCTCGCGGCTCTGGTGTTGCTCGCAGCGTGCACGAACCTGGCCAGCATGTTCACAGCGCGAACGACGGACCGGCAGCGCGAGATTGCCATCAGGTTGGCAATCGGCGCGGGCCGCGGGCGTGTGGTGCGCCAGGTTTTGACCGAGACTGTGATGCTCTCGTTGGCTGGCGGAGGTGCTGGCTACATGCTTGCATCGTTCCTGTCTCAAGCACTGAGCCGCTTACGCGCGCCCATGGACTTCCCTGTGCAATACGACGTCAACCCGGACTGGCGCGTATTCCTGTTTGCTATAGCCGGATCGCTTGTCGCCGCGGGACTCTTCGGTTCTGCTCCCGCCTGGCGCGCTTCCAAAGCAGACCCCAATGTGGTGCTCAGGGGAGGTTCCACAAGCTGGGGACGCAGCCGGCTGGCCTTCCGCGACATACTCGTTGTCGTGCAGGTTGCGCTGTGCTTTGTGCTGGTGTCGGCTTCTCTGCTCTCTTTGCGTGGACTCCAGCAAGCGCTGCAAATGAATCTCGGCTTCGAGCCCCAGCGCGTTTCGACGACAGCGTTCGAGTTGGGCTTGGCAGGATATTCTGAGGAACGTGGGCGCGCCTTCCAGCAGCGCGCTCTCGCGGCTATCCAGTCAATGCCAGGCGTAGAGTCGGCGGCGTATTCCAATTCTCTTCCGCTCAGTATTGACCAGTCGCACACCGGAGTCTTTCCTGCGGATAAAGCGGAACTCAGGCCTTCCGACCGCATCGGGGTCGCTTTCTACCAGGTTTCCCCGGGATTCTTTGCAACGCTGGAAACGAAGTTGTTGTCCGGCCGCGACTTCAATTGGCACGACGACACCAAGTCTCCGCAGGTTGCTATCGTCAACGTTGCGTTCGCGAAACGCGTGCTGCACAGCGAAAATGTGGTCGGCAAGCGCTTCCGTGGCGGCGTTCAAGGCCCTTTCGCAGAGGTGGTCGGGGTTGTCGAAGACGGCAAATATGGGAGCCTGACGGAATCGCAGCAGCCGGTGGTCTTCTGGTCGATCCTGCAATCCTACAATTCCACAACGACGCTCGAGGTGAGATCCTCGCTACCGGCCACGCAGATGGTGGCAGAGATCCGGCGGGCAATTGCGGGGCTCGATCTTGAGCTGCCACTTTATGGCACTGGCAGCTTGGAGCAAATGCTTGGTTTCGCGTTTTTCCCGACTCGCGCAGCAGCCATTGCCCTAAGTGCCTTTGGCATGCTCGCTATCATGCTGGCGGCAACAGGCGTTCATGGACTTGTGACCTATGCTGTTTCGAGGCGCACGCATGAAATCGGGATCCGCATGGCTCTCGGCGCGCGACCCGTTCAAGTACTTCGGTTGGTGCTGGGCAAGACGACGGCCCTGCTAGTTTTCGGATCGGTCATCGGTTTAATTCTCACTCTGGCAGCAGGCCAAGTCATGGCGAGTATCGTGTACCAAGCGCAACCCCGCGATCCAGTGGTGATGATGAGTGTGTGGGCCGCGATTTCCTTGCTTGGCCTCTTCTCATCCTGGTCACCGACTCGGCGCGCCATGCGCGTCGATCCGATAGTGGCGCTGCGTTACGAATAGTCAGGAGATAACGCGATGAGATCAATTCGCGCATTGCTGTTGCGATTAGGCGGGTTGTTCCGCAAAGACCGGCGAGAGCAGGAGCTTGCCGCGGAGATGGAGAGCCATCTCCAGATGCACATTGGAGACAACCTGCGCGGGGGCATGGGCCCCACAGAGGCTCGACGGGAAGCACTTATGAAACTCGGCGGCGTTGAACAAACCAAGGAAATTTATCGCGAGCGCCGCGGCCTTCCGCTGCTTGAAACACTATTTCAGGATCTGCGCTTCGCCGTGCGGATGCTGCTGAAAAACCCCGGCTTCACAGCGATTGCCGTTCTGACCCTGGTGCTCGGCATCGGCGCCACGACCGCTATCTTCAGCGTTGTATACGGCATTCTCCTGCGCCCGCTTCCCTACCCCAATCCTGACCAGATCGTCCAGTTGTGGGAACTTGATGCCAAAGGCCGCCGGATGAACTTTCCCGAGCCCAATTTCCTAGACCTGCGGAGCGCCTCGCAATCCCTCGCGGCTCTGGCGGAATGCAACGCTGGACCTTTCACTATTACTGGCGGGACGAAACCTACCCGAACCGTTGCCGCCGAAGTTTCCAGTGATTTCTTTAAGGTGATGGGCGTCTCGCCGTTTCTTGGAAGGAGTTTCAACCCGGAAGATCAGCGCGAAGGCGCGGCGCCGGTATTGTTGGTTAGCCACGCCTATTGGCAGCAGCACCTCGGCGCTTCGAACGAACTCTCGAGACTCAAACTCGTCGCGGACCACAAAGTTTTTTCTGTCATTGGCGTGATGCCGCAAGGTTTTCATTTCCCGGATGCAACGGATCTCTGGATTCCACGTGAACTCTATCCCCCGGACAACTCAAGCCGTACCGCACACAACTGGCACGTCTTCGGCCGGCTGCGCGAAGGCATGATGCTCTCGCAAGCGCGCGCTGAATTCTCGGCCATCGCTCATCGGCTCAAGCAGCAATACGGCCAGGACATCGACATGACGGACGCGGCGGCCGACCCCCTGAGGGACGCGATGACTTCCGATGTCCGCGCCGCGTTGCTTCTTTTGCTTGGCGCCGTCGGCTTTCTCTTGCTGGTGGCATGCGCCAATGTGGCCAATCTTCTTTTGGCACAGGCGGCGCGCCGTGGTCGCGAACTGGCCATCCGCGCGGCTCTCGGAGCCGGCCGGCGCCGCTTGGTCTTTCAATTTCTGATCGAGTCGGCTTTACTTTGCGCGATCAGCGGAATCGTTGGAGCGCTGGCGGCTCGTTGGGGCGTGAACGTTCTTTTGGCGCTCGCTCCCAGGAATTTGGCGCGCCTCGACGCCATCTCCGTCAACCTGCCGGTGCTGTTGTTTACTGTGGGCTTGTCGTGTGTCATGGCCATAGCCCTCGGCACCTTCACCGCAATTCGCGCGACCTCTGGTGATGTCCGCGATGCCCTCGCCGAAGGCGGCCGTGAACAGATTGGCGGGCAACGCACGCAGCGATTCGGCCAGACGATCGTTGCGGGTCAACTCGCGATTACGCTGATGCTGCTGGTCGGCGCGGGACTTCTCGGCCGCAGCCTGATACGCGTTCTCTCCGTCGAGCCGGGATTTCGCACCGAGCACGTTGTCACCATGGACCTTGCATTTGCGCGGCTTGGAGGTAACGACCCGGCAAAAGCGCTTCACGTCAACAAGCTCAATAATTTATTCGAACACCTGCATGCTATTCCCGGTGTCGAAGCAGTGGGAGGTACAAACGCATTGCCGCTTGCGAGTGGCTTCCTCGCCGACGGCACTTTTCTGATCCTCAATCCCGGCGATGTGCCCGCGCGCATGGAAGACTTTGATCTCCTGTTTCGCAATCATTCCATCACTGGCTACGCCGACTACAGCGTGGCCAGCGATGATTACTTCCGCGTGCTGGCGATTCCGCTTCTGCGTGGCCGCTTTTTCGATAATCGAGATGTGATGAGCGCGCCTCACGTCGCTCTGATCAACGACGCTCTTGCGCGCACTCGCTGGCCAAACGAAGACCCGCTCGGAAAAACCATTGAATTCGGAAACATGGACGGCGACTTGCGCTTGCTCACCATCGTCGGCATCGTCGGCGACGCCCGTAATCACAGCCTTGAAGCCCCGCCCAGTTCCACCATTTACGTAAACTACCGTCAGCGGCCGCAATCATCCGATCTCTTCACCATCGTAATGCGCACTAGTATGCCACCGGAAGGCGTGATTCCCACGGCCCGCGAAATCGTCCGCGGCGTCGATCCGGACGTTCCGCCCCAGTTCCGCACGTTCGCCCAGGTCTTCACTTCTTCGCTGGCCACGCGGCGGTTCAATCTCACTGTGGTCCTGGCATTCTCGGGAGCGGCATTGCTCCTCGCGGTCGCCGGCATTTACGGCGTCATGGCTTACAGCGTCGCGCGCCGCACGCGCGAAATCGGCGTTCGCATGGCCCTGGGAGCTGCGCGTGGCGACGTGCTCCGTCTTATGCTCGGTCAGGGCATGAGGACGACCGGGATCGGCGTGGCCATCGGGATTGCAGGCTCGCTCGCGTTAACTCGAACGATAGAGTCGCTTCTATTTGGGATAAGCCCTACCGATGCGGTGACTCTCGCCGGGGGCGCGCTGTTGCTCGCCGGTGTGTCGATGCTGGCTTGTTGGATTCCTACGCGTCGCGCCATGCGTGTCGACCCGATCGTCGCCTTGCGTTATGAGTGAGAATTCAGTTTGAATTTTCGATTTTCAAATTTCTAATCCCCATTTTCCGATTCTACGGTTTTTTCTTTTTGAAGAGGCCGCCGAGAGCATTGATGGCGTCGGCGGGATTCTGCGTTTGCTGCTGCTGATTAGCTCCTGAAGCGGCCCCTCCGGCACAGCCCAGCTGCGACTTGAGCAGGCTTGCGGCAGTTCCGCCGATGTCGGGAACAAACTTCGGATCGGCGGTCGTGCCGTGGATCTGAAAAGGAATTGTGGCTCCTTTGCAGTTGCCCTTTCCTCCACCGATCGCGCCTAAAACGCCCCCGATACCCGACGCCGGCGCGCCGCCGGAAGAGGCATAAGTGGCGGAGTTTGCCAGAGTGGCGGCCATCTTGAAATCCAGATTGTTTTTGGAATCCACCGTGCCGGCGCCGTTGAGGTTGCCGAGCGCGGGAACAACCGCCAGAAAATTTTCAGCCTGGAGGCCGTCGGGCGCCATTCGCAGAT
>Ga0209648_10003847_pt1 | contig 12692 bp, 15 predicted proteins | sample GraSoi2013_115cm_FD_185830 | JGI IMG/M metagenome (GOLD analysis project Ga0209648, IMG submission 185830) | Grasslands soil microbial communities from the Angelo Coastal Reserve, California, USA - Sample 9_17_2013_115cm (SPAdes) (version 2) | ecosystem: Environmental > Terrestrial > Soil >...
CAAAGATGGCCGACACGAAGAGGCCCACCGCAAAGAGCGATCTGTGCAAGGGAGTTACCCCCGGACGCGGACGGCGCCGAAATAACCGGTAGACTATTTTGCCTGCTTCGGGGATTCAACGATTATTTTCAACTCTTCCCCCGGGCTCCGAACAGCAGCACCGTAATCCGGAACCGTGCAATCCCTATGGCGCTCTCCTTTGGATGGCACGCTCCGACGGCTGCCTCCCGATACTTACCGTCGCGAATTTGTCGCTCCAACGTTTCAGGCAATTCGCTGATATCCGACGCCTCATAGCGCAAAATGAGCATCGCCCGGTGCCCGGTAGGAGCCCGGTCGTCAGAGCACAACTTGCGAGCGTTCTCCCGCCCGGTGCTGACGATGAGCCCCCTCGCGGCGAGCAGCGCGGTGACTTTTTCCTCTTGCGCCTCGATACTCATATTCGCGATCGCTGTCGAAAAATCTTCGACGGCATACAACTGGCCATTGTCTTCGATGACTCCGACGCCGAGCGCCGTGAAGTGGACGTCCAAAATATTGGCGCGATGACCGGGAGAATGCATCCACCCGGTATGAATCGATTGAACCCGCGGGCCGACTGCAATGTTCTCGCCGATTTCGGAGAAACGCGCACCGGCCTCACCGGCACGTTGCGCCAGAGGAGGCTCGCCGGGAAGTTGGTGAGAGAGGTCATCTTGTTTGGCCATCAACAGCGCGTGCTGGCGCGCGGCTTCCGCTAGCTCGCTGTTCCACTTTAAAGGCGGCAACTGCTGCGCTAGGCGCTCGCGGTTGGCGGAGTCGAAGAAAAACTGTTCCCGGGCGGAGGGCCTGTGCGCGAACAGGGAGCAAGGGAAGGCGAACAGCAGAAATGTCAAAGTCGAGTGAGGCAGTAATCCTCGCCGCTGGCTCAATGGCCCACCATGGGAAGGGGCGAGCACTCACCTTGCGCCGAACTTAGCCGCGCACGCGGACGGCGCTGAAGCTTAGGATGACGTGGCCGCCGGAGGTGGGGCGGCCGAAACTCATCATGGGGCGGAAGCGGGAGAACAGGAGCATCTGATCGAGCTGATGGCGGAGGTCAACGCTCCTGGGGCCGGAAAGAATTTGGTAGCCGACCATTTGGCCGTGCTGATCCACGGTGACATCAATGAGCAAGCCGTGCGGAAGAGAAAGCTCGAGGTCGTGCTGCTCGGGGGCCCAGGAGGACGGGTAGTCGGAAAGAGTGAGCAATCCCGCAGGGCGGAGGATATTGAGGGGCACGTCATTGGGAACGGCGCGCGTGGTGATTCCCGGGGCGATCAGTTGCAGAACCAGGACAAAAACGAGGATGGCGGAGAAAAATCCGCCGGTGGCCGGAAGGGTAAGCGGCCGGAAAACATTGTCGAGCAGAAGCTCCGCGCGGTCGCGGATTCTCTGCATGCGTCCGGGAAGATCCTGAGTCGGAACAGACTGCGCGGCGGCGACGCGAATGCGCACGGCCAAATCCGCGGGCGGCAAATTTCTCGGCACGCGCGAGAGTAGCATAGAGAGCTTGCGGTAACGCTGTAGCTCTTCGCGGCACTGAGCGCAGGAATCCAGATGTTCGCGAATATGAACGCGCTCTTCTACAAGAGCGGCGCCGGTCACCGCGTCGTCCAGATAGCCAGCCAGCTTGTAGCGCACCGTGTTGCACTTCATGGGAGTTCCCCAGTTGCCGCTTGTTGCATGATCCCTGAACCTGCATAAGTGGCGCGGCCTGCCCGATGTTCCTGGGACGTTTCCGCGCGCGCAGGTGTTTCGCGCTGGCCGAGCAGAGGTTCCAAAAGTTCCTTGAGCGCGCGGCGCCCGCGCAGGATGCGGGACTTTACCGTGCCGACGCTGCACTCAAGGACCTCGGCGATTTCCTCGTAGGTCAAGCCTTCCAGGTCGCGGAGGATTACCGCGCCGCGAAACACTTCCGGGATTTCCTGAAGCGCCTGGTGGACGGCCTGCTGAATTTCGTGGGCGACAAGTTGATCGAACGGCGTGGCGCCCAAATCCTCGATTTCAATCGGACTATGACCTTCTTCGGCTTCCGCGTCGATCGAAATATTTTTTTGCAGGTGGCGCTTGAACCAGCGCTTATGATTCAGCGCTTCGCGGAGGGCGATGCGGTAGAGCCACGTTTTCAGCGAGCTGCCCTGGCGAAAACACCTGATTCCGCGAAACGCTTTCAGGAAGACTTCCTGCGTTCCATCCGCGGCGTCCGAGGTGTCTCCGAGCATGCTCAAGATCAAGTTGTAGACCGGGCCGTGATAGTGGGTGACCAACCAATCAAATGCCGTCTCGGAACCGGCTTGCAGTTCGGTCACCAGCTCCGATTCATCGCGGCCCCAAGCGAGGGCGCTGGCCCAATCGGACACAGACGGCCTTTCCGGCTCGCCCCATCGCGGCGCTCGCGAAGCTTGCAAGGGCTTGCGAGTCAGCTCGGAGGGTGCTAGCGAGCCATCACGGCTGAATTCTCTACCTAAACCCGGGTTCGGCATTTGTTACTGCCTGCTATTCAACCCGGTGTCGAGCTCTATAGTTTTAGACACCGGGAAGGGCGGTTGTGTTTCCGTCCTGGTGCCCATATTACACCCCCTTGGGGTGGGTGCAATGGCACTGGAGTACTTGGCGCGGGAGCCGGGGAGCCGACGAGCGAGTGGCGATGCACGGGTCACGTGGTACGCGTGGAGGAGATCAAGGCCCCCGGCGGGAAGCAGGGGGTGGGAGTGCAGTTTGATTGCTACGAGGTGTCGAGGTCGACGCCAGTGCATGTGGCGATAGGGGCAGGAATGCCGGTGAGAATGCTATGCGATGTAGCGCCTAACGGAGGCCGAATCCAACCATCGAAAAACGAGCGATTGTTGACGATGAACCTGCTACATGCGAGTTGATCGAGAAGGTGCTGAGTTCGGCGGGGATAGAATCATTAGACATCGGGGAGGGCGGTTGTGTTTCCGCTGCTGCATACTGCTTTTCGTTGCCGCTGGGACTGCTGACCGAGATGGTTTGTCTTTTCTGGGCCAGGCCTTTGTCGTTTCTGGCGTTCATCAGCGTAGGAGGGGCGCTGCTGTTTCTCGGGATCTTGATGTACCTGCCTCCGTGCTGGCTATCCGGCATCCGCGACAGTAGACGCTCCGGCGGCGTTGGCCGCCCCGGCCTTGAGCAAGAAGCAAAAGGCCGCGCCCAGCACCGTAATTGCACCCAAATAGGCGAAGCCCAAGACAAAATTGCCGGTCGTTTTGTTGAGATGGCCGACGATGAGGGGGGCGAAGTATGCGCCGAGGTTGCCGATGGCGTTCACGAAGCCCATGACGGAGCCAACGGTTTTTGCGGGCAAGGTTTCGGTGGGAATGGCCCAGAACGGCGCCATGGGGCCGTAGGCGCCGACGCCGCTGAGGATGATAAAGGCGAAGGCAAGAAGCGGGGAATAGTGAATCATGGCCGCAGCTAGAAGAATGAATAAGCCGCCGAGGGCCATGGCGGTGGCGGCGTGCTTGCGGCGCTCGCGGGTCTTGTCCGAATGACGCGCGACGACAAGCAGAGCGATGGCGCCGACAATGAACGGAAATGTGAAGACGATGCCGGTGTGTAAACTGCTGAACTTTTTGAAATTTTCGGTGGCGCTGGGCAACCAGAAAAGCAGGCCCATCTGGCCACTAACAAAACAGAAGTAGATGGCGGCGAGGACGAAAACCTGCGGACGCATCAATGCCCGCAAGTAAGGTACGTTTTCGGAACGTTCAAGTTCCGCGGATTCGGCGCGCAGCGTCGCGGTGAGGGATTCGCGTTCGGCTGGAGGAAGCCAGCGCGCTTCGGCGGGGTGATCTTGGATGAAGGCGATCCAGATGCCCAGCCAGACCAGCGGCAGAGCGCCTTCGGCCACGAGCATGATGCGCCAGCCCCAGTGGTCGAGCATCCAGCCGGAAAAAGGAGAAGAGAGAATGACAGCGCCGGGGAGACAGAGCAGCCACAGGGCATTGGCACGGGCGCGTTCAGCGCGCGAGAACCAGTGGGAGAGAAGAATCAGAGTGGCGGGGAAAACTCCGCTTTCGGCTACGCCGAGTAGCAGGCGGAGAACGAGCAACTCGTGATAGGTACGCGCAAGACCGCAACCGACGGCGAACAGCGACCAGGCCACGAGCAAGACGCTGATGAATTTTTTGGGGCTCCAATGCTTGGCCAGATGGCCGCCAGGAATCTGCAGGGCAAGATAGCCCCAGAAGAAAATGCCGGCAACGGTGCCGGCTTGCTGGGGGTCGAGATGGAGGTCGCGGCTGATGCGCGGAAGGGCGAGCGAGATGTTGGTGCGGTCGATGAAGGCGATGGTGTACATGACGAGAGCGACGGGGATGATGCGGGCCCAGCGGGATGGGGCAGCCATAGCGGTGCGTGCGGCGGGCGCGAGGTTTGGGCTGGCAACGGTTTGGGAGGTGGGGTCCATCGGCTGAGTTTGCGCAGATTGCGCCATCGATTAAGACAGAGAGCGGGTGGATGGTATCACGATTCGAACTGCCGCAAATTTCGCCGGGAGCAAGGCGGCAGTGGTAAAGGGAAACGGAGAGGGGCCAATTAGTGTCACTACGGGTGACACTTTGCGTCTAAACCGAGAAGTGTCGTAGGAACCTAAAATATTGATGATAAATGGCTTATTCAACACGCAGGCAATGGGCGAACACGTGCTCGTACCAGGGTGGACCTATGTCCGTGTTCGGCGTATGTCCCTGCATGTGCAGTCAAGCCAGGAGCTTCATTAAATGAGGCGCAAACAGAAAGGGTTCTCCTTAGTCGAATTGCTGATCGTCGTGGCGATTATTTTAGTCATCGCAGCGGTGGCAATTCCGAACCTTTTGCGCTCGCGAATGAGCGCAAACGAGGCATCGGCGGTCGCTTCCATGCGCACCATTGTAACTGCAGAAATTGTCTATTCTTCAACCTACACGGTGGGATTCGCGGCGAACTTGACGTCGCTGAGCGATGGCGGCACGCCAGCGAACTGCGTTCCGCCGACGGTGCCAGCAGCAGCGTCCTCGTGCCTGATTGACGCCACGCTGGCGAGTGGCACAAAGAACGGGTATCTCTTCACGTATGCGGCGGCGAGCGGCAGCGGCGCGAACAACACCTATACGCTCAACGCAGATCCCGTCGCCACCGGTGTAAGCGGGCAACGGCATTTCTTTACTGATGCTACCGACGTGTTGCGGGTGAATGCTATGGCGGTGGCATCCGCATCTGACCCGGCCCTATAATTTGCGAACTTCACTGAGAAAGAGCGCGGGGGACAGCTCCGGCTTTTGGCAGCGGTTGGTCAGCGGCGCGATCTTCATTGCGGAAGCCGGCCCAAAAGAAAACCAGCACAACCGCTGATGCGATTGCGGGAACCACCCAAATTGAACGCCAATCGTGCAGGACCGCGCCAGTGGGCGAGGACTTCGCATAGAGGTCAACGATTCGGCCGCAGATCCAAGATCCGATGAACATTCCGATGCCGTAGGTGATGAAGGTGATGAGTCCCTGTGCGGCAGCGCGCAAGGCTTGCGGCGCTTTTTGGTCTACGTAGACCTGGCCGGTGACGAAGAAAAAGTCGTAGCAGATTCCGTGCAGGACGATTCCGAGGTAGAGCAGCCAGATCAGGCTGCCGCTGTTCCCTGTGCCGAAGCTGATGTAGCGCAGGACCCAGGCGAACATGCCGAGCATCAGCGTGTATTTTACGCCGAGGCGGCGAAAAAACCACGGCAGCGTGACCATGAAGAGTAATTCGGACATTTGGCCCATGGTCATTTTACCGGCGGCGTTTTGCACGCCGATTTCGTTCAGGAAGGGATTCGTGAATGTGTAGTAGAACTGGAGCGGAATGCAGATTAGAAAGGAAGCAAGCGCGAAAACGGAGAAGTTGCGGTCTTTAAAAAGATTGAAAGCTTCAGCGGGAAAAATGTTGCTGAGTTTGAAGCCGTGCGCGGAGCGCAGAGGCGGCGTGTGCGGCAGGGTGAGGCTGTAGATGGCCATCACGAAGGACGCAGCGGGCGCCACGACGCCAATGGGAATCGCGGTTGGCTCCACGTGCAGGAATCCAATGAGCAGGCCGGCGACGATCCAACCGGCGGTGCCAAGCACGCGGATGGAACCAAAATCCTGCTTGGGATCTTTCATTTGGCGAAAAGCGAGCGCGTTGGTGAGCGCCATGGTGGGCATGTAGCACAGCGAATAGACCAGCAGAATGAAATACATTGGGCCGAACGATTTTTGTGTCGAGGCAACCCACAGAAGAACCCCGCCAGTGCCGTGGAGCGCGGCGAGCAGGCGCTGGTTGGCGAAGAGTTCATCGGCCATCAGCCCGACGAGAAAGGGCGAAAGCATGGCGCCAAGGGCGGTAGTTCCGGCGGCGAGGCCGATTTCCTCGCCGGAAAAATGCAACTGCTGACCGAGCCAGGTTCCGAGCGTGACGTACCAGGCGCCCCAAATAAAGTATTCGAGGAACATCATCACGGACAGACGAAATCGCATCTGCAGGAGCACGCAATCACCTCTCGGAACAGCGACTCACCCTAATTCGACCGAAACACGGCCTAAACTTTTTCACTCAGCGCGCGGCGGTCTGGCGGCGCGCGGGACCGTTGAGCCAAAGATCGATCGGCTTTTTCACGCCGGGCGGCGGCTGGTACGGCATCGAAATTTTGCGGCCTTCGCCGGCAGAGGCGTAGCCGGCATAGAGCGCGTGCATCACCACGAGGCCGTCTTTTCCGGTAGCTTGCGGAGTTTCTTTGCCGCGCGCGCAGCGCGCGAAGTGCGCCAGCTCCTGCGGCGTGCCGTAGTTCCAAAGCTCTTCGAATACGGGATAGGTCCAACCTTTCGTGGTGGGAGCTTTTTCGACGGCGTAGCCATAGCCATTTTCGCTGAAGGTGGGCAGTGCGTTACCCATGTGCAGATTGGCGTAGGTCACGCCGGCTTCGCCGAACACTTCTATGCGGTCGTCCATGCCGCCGCGACGCGCCCAACTGTTTTCGATGAGCCCGACGGCGCCATTGGCGAATTCGAGAATGCAGAGCGAATCGTCTTCGGCTTTGGTTTTGTCGTGGTGAACGTAGGTGCCCATCTGGCAATAAACGGATTTTATTGGGGAGCGTCCGAGGAAAAAATAACAAAAGGCGATGCCGTGACAGCCGAGGTCCATGAACGCGCCGCCGCCGGAGCGATTCACGTCCCAGAACCACGGGCTGTGCGGGCCGAAGTGTTTTTCGCTTTGCTTGACGAGATAAACTTTTCCGAACGCGCCGGCGTCGGCCATTTCCTTGGCTTTCAGATACTTTGGCGTGAAGAAAAGCTCTTCGCCGTACATCAACAAGACGCCGCGCTGTTTCGCGGCGGCGACCATCTCTTCGCCTTCGGCAATGGTCATGGCGAGCGGTTTTTCGCAGACGATGTGCTTGCCGGCCGCGGCGATGTCTTTGCTCATTTGCGCATGGAGGCTGTTGGGCGCGGCGATGGTGACCATTTCGATGTCGCGCTCTTTGAGCATTTCCCGATAATCCGTGAAGACGCGCGGGATCCTGAATCGCTTTGCCAGCGCAGCGGCGTTGCCGGGCGTGGGAGAGGCGACAGCGACTACTTCCGCTTCTTGGGGCATGATTTGGAAGGACGCGGCGTGGATGTCCGCTTGGAATTGGGAACCGATGATGCCGACTTTTACCCTGCCTTCCGTCATGTGCTCTCCGATGAAGATGCCAAGTAAGTAGGTCCGTACACCGTCAAAGCGGCGGCAAGACCGCCGCACTCCAAAAACTACGACGATGGCAGTCCTTGGTCGTCGCAGCCGACGAATTCCTGCAGAATGCGATTCCCTTTGTACTCTAGTTCGTCGTGGATGCCGATTTTCGAGGTGTAATAGCCGCGAACGGTTAGGCGCTTTAGTTCGAGGAAGAAACGAACCTCAGGGAGGTCGGTCATCTGATCGTGGTCGGAAAGGACGGTAAGGACGGCAACCCTATCCTCTGGACTGGCGTCCACGAAGGATTTTCCGTTGTAGTGGCGGCTCATGAGGTCGACAAGGCGCAGACCTTCGCGCCACAGGGCTTTCTGGTTGTCGTCGAAACTTTCGCGTAGAAACTGCTCGATGTAATCAGCAACTTTCGCGGCCTTGGCGCCGCCGGAATGGCTGTCGGCAGGAATGATGGTTTCGGATAATTCGTCGACGAGCGCGTGCTGCTGAGGAGTGAAGAAGCGAGTGCCGGGTTTGCTTTCCGGTGCGGGAATCACGTGCGGCGCGGCTGGCGCAGTTTCGGCTTGCGGAGTTTCCGCTGCTACGGCCGGCAGCGGGAGCAGCGAAGCGCCGAGAGCGGCCGCGGAAGTCTTTAGCCATTCGCGGCGGTCTTGCCTGAGATCGATCGGATCATTCTTGGGCATCGCGTCTCCTACAGATTCCCTTTTTTCATTTCGTCGGCCAGATAGTCGCAGGAGCGCCAGCAGAGCGACATGATGGTCCAAGTGGGATTTTGGCAACTGGCGTTGACGAAGGCGCTGCCATCGACGACGAACAGATTCTTGACGTCGTGGGATTGCTGGAACTGGTTCAGCACGGAAGTTTTGGGGTCGCTGCCCATACGCGCGGTGCCGAGCTCATGGATGGACCAGCCTTCGGTGAGCACGCGGCTGTTCACGCGCACGATTTCGAAACCCGCAGCCTCAAACATTTCCTGGGCGGTTTCCTTCATGTCCTCGGCCATGCGGTGTTCGTTGTCGCCGAATTTGTAGTGAAAACGCAGCGCGGGGATGCCCCACTTGTCTTTCACGACGGGATCGAGGTCGACGTAGTTTTCGTAGCGCGCCAGGACTTCGCCGAACGCGCCCATGCCGATGAAGGCACCCTGATTTTTGCGGACTTCTTCCTTGAAGGCCGCGCCGAAGCCGTGCGCGTCGGTGCCTCGCGGGAACATGGTGCTGCCGCCGCCGCCTTCGAATCCGTAGCCGCGGATGAATTTGGGATTCTTCTCGGCGAGATTGCGGAAGCGGGTGAGATAGAAGCCGCCGGGCCGTCCGTCATCGAGGGTGGGCGGCTTGCCCACGAGGTTCTTGGCGCGGCCCGCGACGCCGGGTCCCATGATGTGTTCGCAGAAATTGTGGCCGACGTGGCCGCTGGAGTTTGCCAAGCCATTGGGATGAAGGCGCGACTTGGAAAGCAAGAGAAGGCGCGCGGACTCGAGCGTGGAGGCAGCGACGACGACGACTTTTGCATGGACGGCGTAGTCTTTCATGGTCTGGTTATCGATGAAGTGCACGCCGCTGGCGTTGCCGGTCTGGGGATCGATGGTGATTTCCCGTACGACCGCGTTGGTGCGCAGGGCCAGATTTCCGGTGTCCATCGCGGGGTAGATCAGGCCCGTGGAAGAGTCGAACGCGGCGTGGATGTCGCAGCCACCCTTGCGTTCACAAGCGCCGCGACCGTAACAGCGGCTGCGATATTTGTTGTGCTTGAGGCCGTCGGTGGTGACGCCGGCGCGATATTGCGTAAGGACGCGGCCCATTTTGGCAAGGCTGTCTTTCAGCGTGACCTCGGCGCAATTCAGCTTGGTGGGGCGCTGAAAGATGCTATCGGGAAGATGCGGCAGATTTTCCTTCACGCCGGTGATGCCGAGGTACAGATCGACCTTGTCGTAGTAGGGTGCGATGTCGCTGTAGCTGATGGGCCAATCTTCGCCGTAGCCGTCGCGGCTCTTGGCCTTGAAGTCGTAGTCGGAAAGGCGGAGAGCGAGGCGTCCCCAGATATTGGTTTTGCCGCCGAGGCAGCGGGCGCGGACCCACGCGTAGTTGGTGCCGGTGAAGGGATTGTCGCGCTCGTCGACCACGATATTTTTTAGGTAGTCTGTGTTGCCGACATAGCTGCGCAGATGTTTGGCTTTTTCGAAGCCGGCGCCGTAGGGAGGATTGCGGATGGTGTACTCGTTGAAGGTGAGAGAGTGCTGGTCCGGCGGGAGCGATCCGCGATAGGGATTGTCGTAAGGCCACTCCATCGAGCGCAGTTCCTTTTCGATGGGGAGTTTCTTCCCGGCCTCGAGCAGCAGCACTTGCAGGCCGTGGCTGGTAAGAACGTGTGCGGCCATGCCGCCCGCTGCGCCGGATCCGATGACGATCGCGTCATAAGTTTTGGTCAGGTTTACTTCGGACTCCATGAGAAAGCTCTCCTTGCATTAAACAGACTGGACCCAGTCACTTTGCTTTGCCCCTTCGCGGAACGTCGATTATGCCAAACGCCACGCCGATAAGGGTTGCAAAAATCGCCGGACGCGACCGCATTCAACAATGGACCGCCAACTTTGTCCAGTGCAACGTCGTGTGGTAAGACTCCCCTACGTTTAGTTACCGAATTCTCGACTTGGGCTGCGGCGAGGGACGGACGGCCCTTAGCAAATACAGGAGCACCCGTCCTGAAAACAGACGATTTGATACTGGCTATGATTGCATGACCTTCTGGAAAATCGCATCCAGCCCGAGGTCGCTGGGAGCCTGCCGCAGTTCTGCTTCGAGGTGACGGGCGCGTGAACGCAAGCGCATTCGCGGGCTACGATTGGCTCGCTCGTAGAAAGCGCAAGGAGTGGTTATGCACCAATTGCGTAGCCGTGCGCGCGAATTGCTTGCACGGCTTCACCCCGGCTCCCGGCGTCCACTTGCTTCATGATCCGGTGAATGTGGTTTCTGATCGTATACTCCGAGAGGTTCAGCTGCGAAGCGATCTCCTTCGCTGGTTCCAAGAGTGGCTCATTCTCTGGCGCCGCGCCGAAATAAGCGCAGCGGCGTCAACGTTCACAACGTTCACGACCGTCACAACTGTTGGCTCCGCCCGTGGACCCGAAACTCTTGGATCGTTTCTCGATCCCGCCGTAGCAGCCAAGTAGGCCTAAAGGCGATATTTAACTTCGCCTGAGAATGAGCCTCCGGCAAAGATCATTCGGGTGTCACACAAGGAACTACTTGGCGGCTATGGCGGCGGTAGACCCGGAAATCCTCGTCGGTCGTCAGGATGACGGGCTCAGCAAGCGTTTCCGTCATGCGAACCAGGCACGCGTCGGCGAGGCTCATCGGAACGTCTGAATACTTTTCGAGCAGCTTCACAACTGGCTCTACGTTGCCGGCAAGTTCGAAGGCCACCAGCAGGGCACGGCGGCGAAGCAGTGCGCCGAGATTGGGGACGCCCCGTCCTCCGAGAAGGTGGAAGGACTCGGATAGAACGGCTTCACACGTGGACCAAGGCGGAGGCAATTCGGAGGCTTGGGTCACAGCCCATTCGTGGTGATTGTCGCGGCCGCTAAGCAGCGCCACCACAAATCCAGCATCAACGAGGACGTTTCTGGCCATAACCCGTATCTTGCAAGTACTCCCTCTTGCGGGCAGTGAGGTCGGTCGGTAAGCCATCCACGGAGCCGATGAGATCGGCGATGGCATTGAGAGACGTAGTGCGTCGCCGCTTGCGGGGAGCGCGCTCGAGCCTTTCGCGTACTACATCGGACTTCGAGATCTTGCGCCCGCGCGACTCCGCCTCGATGTCGGCCACCAAGGGCTCGGGCAATCGCACCGTGAGAGTCTTCATGGCCTCAGTGTATTACATATCCGACAGCTCTGCAAGACAAGCAGCCGAACCAGCGTCACCGCTGACAACTGTCGCCCTCCGGCGCTTCGCCGGTACGCTGAACAGCTCCATCTAGGCAAGCGTGCAGCAAACCTCGCTCGATCTTCCGTGACTTCCGAGCGGTCGGTTGACTTGTTCCCATAAATATGGGAGCATGCTCGCATGAAAGCAACATTAGAGATTCCCGATACCGTCTTTCGCCGCGCCAAGTCGGTCGCGGCGCAGCGCGGGATTCCACTCCGTGAGTTTGTGACCGAAGCCGTCAAGGACAAGCTGGCATCCAATGCCAAAGCAACCCAAAAGCCTTGGGTGAAACATATGGGCAAGCTGAAGCATTTGCGTAAGGAGACCGCACGCATTAATCGCATCATTGAACAGGATTCAGAGAAAATCGATCCGGAGATGTGGCGTTGATTTTGGATACGAACGCCCTATCTGCCGCCGCCGAGCGCGAACCTTCGGCTCTCGAAGTCGTCGCCCGGGCCGAGCGTCTGGCGATTCCCGTGATTGTCCTAGGCGAATACCGGCTTGGCATCGCGCAGTCCAGGCACAGGGTAAGCTATGAGAACTGGCTCCGGGAATGGACCGCTGCGGTGAGTGTGCTCGACATCGACGATGACACCACGCACTCCTATGCAGCCATTGGCCTGGAGTTGAAAAAGAAAGGTAAGCCCATTCCTGCCAATGACCTGTGGATCGCCGCACTCTGCCGCCAGTATTCTCTCCCGCTCTTGAGCCGAGACCGGCACTTCGATTTCGTCTCCGGACTTCGGCGCATCGATTGGTGACGGCTCGCATCCTGTTCTTACTTCCTCAGAACAATCTCCCGTTTCCTGACACAAGAAGATTCATAAGGCTACTGGCGCAGTTTCCCCGATACCTTTGTATCCGCTTGGCAACCCTGCTTGGGCAATGTTCACGACGGTCACGCCGGTATCCGATCAGCTCTGCAAGACAAGCAGCCGAACCAGCGTCACTGCTGACAACCGTCACCCCCGGCGCTTCTCCGGTACTCTGAACAGCTCCATCCTAAAATCGCTGAATCCAATCATCTTAGACGAGTTCGTTTGCA
>Ga0209648_10003848_pt1 | contig 12691 bp, 6 predicted proteins | sample GraSoi2013_115cm_FD_185830 | JGI IMG/M metagenome (GOLD analysis project Ga0209648, IMG submission 185830) | Grasslands soil microbial communities from the Angelo Coastal Reserve, California, USA - Sample 9_17_2013_115cm (SPAdes) (version 2) | ecosystem: Environmental > Terrestrial > Soil >...
CACATCCGCTGGCGATCCAAAGGTGGACCAGACACAGCAGCGAACCGCGTTCTGCTTCATCCCACGTGTCATCAGCAAACCCATAGCCAAGGAAAAACCGTAGAGAAACCGCGTCCTGCAAAGGGCGAAAGAAAGGCTTGAGCGAGCATATGGGGAAACTCATACGTGCCGTTCTTAGGGGGCGGGATGGCGGTAACACCATCCTGCTACCCGATAAGCTCTTCACGGTGTCCGTGCTGGAAAAGCCAGAGGGCGGTGAGCCGTACCGCCAGGTGAGCCGCCCGGTGTTTCTCGATACAGGTGGCATCGATGGCAGGCAAGCACGCTTGCGCCGGGAAATTGATCGGCTCAAAGCGTGCAAAGAACGCTATGAGACGCAGATGAACCAAGCGCTCAAAGCGAGAGACGAACATGAGACGCCCCTGTCGGCCCATTTTTCTGGCTGGCAAGAGCGCGTGAGCGACTACGATGTGCGCATCAAGACGTGCTGGAAGAAGTACGAACGCAGGAACGGCGAGCTGGCGCACCTGGCCTCGAATCTGTTGATCCTGCTCGCGCTGCTGTACGATTGCCGCTTGATTTGTGGCGAGAATCTGACCACCCTCAAAACGGAAGGGCGCGGGAAGGGCGTTCGCGGGCGTTTTCGCAACTGGCGGAACAATACGACGGTGCGCGGAGAGGTGTGGCGCGTGCTCAAGTACAAATGTCATCTGTTCGGCATCCGGGCGCGTCAGGTGGAGCCGCGTGGGACGACGCACACCTGTCCCCACTGTCGTCACCCGGCGAAAACGTATCACTCTCCATCTCAAGAGGATCGCAAGAAAGCGCTTGAATGGGGGGAGTGGCTCTGTTGCAGCAATCCTGCCTGTTTATGGAACGGCGCGCGTGATTACGCCGCCAGTCTCAATATCGCCCGGCTTGGCCTGGCCTTTCTGATCACCTATCACCAAACCAAGCGGTACGTGTTCTACCGCATGACTTCCTCGGAAGTCAACTCTTGCTCGTATAGCGGGCAGGAGGCGACGCTGCTGTTGCCGTCGCAGGGGATTACACCCCGCCCGTCTGAGGGCAAACACCTCTACTATGCTGGCTGGTCTTTTTCCATTGCGTTAGGCACTTCTCAACCAAAAACAATCCTTGCTGTGCTTTCTACGTCTCAACTGAGAAAGCGCCTACTTAGAAGTGCCTAATGTTCGCATAGTTACGTGTTTTTGCAACGGTGACTAGCCATCCCTGTCATCCTTGCTCGATGGCCGAGTCTTCAAGTCACAAAAATAATTTACTGAGCATTTCCGTTTTTTTTGATAAATATTGCTTTTTCGTAAAAAATAGTGTATATTTAAAGAGTCTCATAGACCTTCTTATGAGTCCTGCCCCTTTCTTTTGACCCATATCTTAGGTCCGAATCCAATCTGAGAATCATGTCCGAGAAAAGAAAAAGCGATGAAAACATTTGGCAAGACAAGATCGACCCTACTCGAAACTCTCGCACAACTGGGGCGGCTTGAAGGCCCTGGACGGATCACACGAGCCTTGCACACAGTGAAGGAACGGGAAACAGGCAACTTGTGCTACCAGGCTGAAGAAGATCTTTCTCCGGCTGAACTTTCTTTGCTACGGGACATGCTCGAAATGCAAAGAAGTAAGTGGGAAACTTATAAATATACGTATTGTGCGAGTTTGCACATATTGTTGGAAGGAAACGTTGAAGGTGCTTGAGTGCATCAGTAACCACTACACCAAACTGGTATGTTCTAAGAACAGAGGAAGTCACGCATATGAGTAACACCTGGATTACATACGCAGAAGCGGTAACGATCATCGGCAAAAAAAGCCATCACCCGGTGAGTCCCCAGCATGTCCAAACGCTGGTGAACCGAGGCAAGATTGGTATACGCTCCTCTCGTGACGGAAAGCAATTACTTAAGCGGAGCAATGTAGAAGCCACTCGGGTGGCAGTTGGTACAGGCAATCTTCACCGTAGAGACAGGACCAGCATCTCATAAAGTTGCTACCAGGAGAGGGGAAAAAAGGAGTGAGCCTTTTGCGCAAGCGAAAAAAGGCTCACTCCCTGCGTGCCTCCCTCAACCGAGATGATCTCAGCCTAGGTGCGCCGATTGGCGAAAGGTTTCACTTGCTGTTGATCAAGAACTCGGGGCAGTACCAGCATTCCCCCCGGAGTGATCGCAGACTGAAATCGCGGCTGGTCCAGCATGGGCCATTGATAGGCGCTCAATACGTCCATCTTGCTCTGGTTGATCGTTGTCCAGTCGTTGTTGAGGATACCGCCGGTATCCCCCGAGTCAGCGTTCCAGGCCCAGTAGGCATAGCTGATGCCCTGCGTGTGCAGGTAGGACACCAGGGTGCGCTGCCACACACCCTCCAGGTCCTGGCCCATAGAGGGCCCTCCGAACTCTCCCATGAATAACGGGGCAATCCCATTCTTTTGCAGATAACCCCAATGCTTCTCCCAGATGGCGGGCAGGGTGTGCGTCAGGTCCGCAGGGTTGGAGACCTTGAACCACTGCTCGAGGTAGACACTCGGTCCGTAATCATGGGGAGAATACACCAGCTTGTCCGGCTCAGACAAACGCACAGGGTACTGCGCTGCTCCCTCCAGGTTGCCACCCCACCAGTAGGAATCGCCCTGGAACACATCAATGCCCTCGACGATAATCAGCCACTGCGGGTTGACGGCCAGGATGGCGTTGCCGGCCTGCTCGGCGGCCAGGCGCCAATCGGTGCTGGGATTGCCATCGCCCCAGGTGGCCGGGCTGTGCGGCTCGTTGTCCAGGTCGGCTCCGATGATGGTATCATTCCCACGGTAGTGCTTGGCCAGCATGACCCAATCGTTGATCCAGCGCGTCTGGGGGATCTGGCCGGTGTACCACAATGGAGGCCGCAGGTCAGCGGTAGGATCATGCCGGTCGAGGACGACCTTCAAGCCTACCTTACGGGCCCCCTGGATAATCCGATCCATAAGTGCCAGCCCCTGGAGTCCTTTGAGGTCAGGGTTCAACTGGTAGTTGATCCCATTCGGTACGCTCCCAGGATCGAAGAGCTGATTGGTGTAGGGCAGGCGCAGGGTGTTGAAGCCGGTCCGCGCGATCTGCTTCAGCATGTCTTGCCAGTTGCGAACCCCCAGCCCATGCGGAGAAAAGGAACTGGTTTCAAACCCGAACCAGTTGATGCCTGTGAGCGTCACCTGGCACCCCGACGCATCCACCAGCTCACTATGAAAGCCGCTCAGGAACCCGACTTGATGACCGGCCTGGCATTGCGTGGTGCCTTGCTTCGGTACAGGAGTAGAGGTTTGCTTCGATCCGGGAATAGAGGTTTGCTTCGGTACAGGAGTAGAGGTCTTCTTCGATCCAGGAGTAGGGGTTTGCTTCGATCCGGGAATAGAGACTTGATTCGATACAGGAATATTTGTAGTAGATGCACAAGCAGATAGGATCAGTATCCCCAAAACAAATGCAAAGAGAGGCAATGTGCGCCTCCCCCGAAAACCTGCTATACAAGAACGCTTCATATCATTCTTCCTTTACATAGGATCAAGAAATAATAAGGGCTCTCATGTATTTCGGAAGCCCTTTTAGGCCGACTTCAACCGCCATGGCATGTGATGGAACTATTGCCGCATGCTGGAAAAGCTGAGATTTCATGGCGAGTCCACTTCGAGTCGCCAGTGGAATGTGCTGCACAGTGTCTCGTGCGTCGTGAAGGAGTAGAACACGGTGTTTTACTTGTCATAAGTATACACGAGTTTACTCCTGACGTACCTGGAAAACGCCTTATGGTCTCAAGGCTAGCATCTCAAGGCTGTGAGGATGGTGCTGCCCAGGCGCTAGTAGTAGGTATCATGCTGGTTGCTGCCGCTGCCGCTGTACTGGTGTTCCTCGATGCCGAAGGGGTAGGTGAGGATGGTCGTGCCGTTGTTATTGGTGAAGCGGCGCAGCATGCGGTTGCCAGAGGCATCGTAGAGGTACTGCTCCTGGTTAGTGGAGCCTGCGTACCACTACGTCAGGTGATCCAGCAGGTCGTAGGGGGAGCGCACCTGCACTACTTCCAGGCGTCGTAGAGTAATGCAGAGAGGCGGGCAGTCTCCGATTGGGCGTGCCCACGGGCGTAAACTATGCTATGGCCAAGTATGCCGCTCTGAATCAAACGATTTACACACTGATGCCAAGCATGGGGCGTGGAGTAGGTTCTGTCAACCGAAGTGTCTCAGGGGTACTGTGATTGGGTGTTCTCCACCATCCATCGACGTGGCAGCACTTGAAACTCCATAAGTGGTTTCCTAAATAGGAGCAGGGACCTACGACTCTCTTCCCCCTCTGGAGTCCTCATCGTAGGCATCTCCAAAAGAGATAAAGTCAGGTCGTAACCAATACCAATATTGCCCTCTTTTTTCATATAAAGTAATCACTAATTCAGTAAACGACCTGGCAATAATAGGAGTATCTCCTCTTAATCCATGTGTCTCATGAAAGCTATCGTAGCATCTTCCTAGTCGTTCTTGGCTGAGGTCTATCGTTAAGTAGTCCCCATTTCCACAATCAGCAATAATATACCATGACCACGAAATATCTTCTCCTTCTGCAAGTTGTGCCTGCTCAGATGCTTCTCCTAAAATCACAGGATTGGCTAGCACACACTTGGTCGGCGGAACAATTGTGACAGAATATGGAGTATGCTCTGCCAAACTCAGCCCTCCACACAACTGATAGAAGTTGTGTAAGTCATCAGGCAAGTGGTGAGGCGCTTCGATTACTGGTAAACCAACAGGTGCGTCGATCCTGCAATCAGGGGTCGCTTGGATGCGCATAAGCAATTTTTCTAGGGACATAGAACACCCCAACATTTCTATGGCGTAAAGAAGCCTGTATCAATGTACTGATTAAAAGCCCGATAGTATGCCTGTCTTGCCTCATCTGGCACTCCGGCGGCATCGAACATACTCTCTGACACCTCAAACATCTCTCGTGGAGAGATTGTTTTCGCTATTGGGATCTTTCTTCCACAATATAGTTCATCGAGTCCTTTTCCATTTGGAGCGGTGCGCCGAAGGCGCACCGCTTCTTGAGCAAGTCATGGCAGATTGTTGATGTACTGATGAAAGGCACTGAAATAGTTCTGCACGGCTTCTTTAGGTGCTCCAGCAGCGTCAAACATATCGTACGCTAACTGCTGTATCTCTCGTGGACCCACAGTTGTCCAATCTATGACCCCACCAACACGTCTTCCAGTTTGATCGAAAAGCCATTGCCTCAATACATCTTGTGTTGCTGCATGCTGAGCCACCGTGAGCGCCATAGTTGGTCCACCTGCCTCACGTGAAAGATATCCCGGTATATTGTTCTTTGCCCAGGCATCCAACACTCCATGGTGATTTTGGAAACCAGGAACTTTATCGCCATATTCTACTATATCAAAAGGTTGTCGTACATGAACTGCACAATTATGCACGACCCATTGCTGGATTCCCACCGTGAAGGTGTGATCCTGCGCGACCTCTAAATCATACATCATCTCGGCGCCAGGGACAACCCTCCAGCCGGTCACCACTCCATACGTCCCATCAGCTCGCAGCACATGCATGCCCAGCGTGATCTGCCCTACCGGCAGGAAGCCCTTCTCCTTCGTCAGGAAGGGATGCTTTTTGTTGGTGTGGATCGTCTCACTCATCTTCGTGGCGGCTTTGCCATGTTGGGCTGGGTTCGTCATGGTGGTCAGGGTCAGGTCCACCAGGTCGGTATCATGGTTGATCCAGACGTGCTGGATGGGTTCCTGTTCCATCTTCTGTGTCTTCGGGTTATAGGCCCATACCTTCTCGCCCACGTGCAGTGTGCCGATGGCCTGCTCGCCTTTTGCGGTCGCCACCAGCGTGGCTGGCGCAAAACTCAGCCCGCATCCCAGGTCTGTGGCCACGTGTTCCAGCGTATTGGTCCCCTCCTCTTCCAGCAGGTGTTGGCCCAGGTCCACCCCGCCTTTGAGCAGCAGTTCGGCCCCGCGCGCCGCCTCGCCGATCCCGGTCACCATCAGCACGTCCGACGCGGCCGTGGTCACCAGGTTGACTCCCGCCCCCACCTTGTCCCAGAAACTGGCCTTGCTATCGAAGAGGGTGCGCACGTCGCTGACCATCGAGGAAACCCCGGTGACGTAATCGGCCACCTTGACCGCCCCCTGCGCGACGGTGGTTGCCCCCTGCGTGATCCCATTCCAGACCGTATGCGCCGCCCCTTGCGCCCAGCACCAGAAGCCACTGCAACTGCTCTGCTGTGGCGCGGGAGGCGAGACGGACAGCCCGCCGCCGCCGCCACCGCCGGCAGTGATAAACATCCGCCCCGTCGGATCACTATACGTCTCCGGGTTGCCATTGACATAGGCATACGGGTTCATCCCGGCCATGTTCCCATTGGCGGTATCCGCCGACAGGAACACCCCCACCACCGGGTCGTAGTACCTGGCATTGAAGTAATCCAGTTGGGTGAGTGCGTCATTGTACTGGCCGGTATAGCCCTTGGGCGTGGTGATCGTGCCCTTGCTATAGGAACCGTTGCCATAGGGCCCGTAGACTTGATTGCCCAACACCGCCGCGCTGCTCACCGTGTTGCTGATGCTGGCGATCACACTGCCCAGCAGATCGGTGAGCAGGAATTTGGTCTTGCCGCCATTGAGGTCGCCGATCAAGTGCCCTGCCAGGCTGTAGTAGTATTTGTCGCTGTAGCTGGCGCCACTGCCGTCATAGACGTCATCTTGCACGCCAAAGGCGTAGACCGTGTACTTGGTGTTGCTCGTGCCCGTGCCGGTCTGCGAGCGACGTAAGACCCGCTGGCCTGAGCCATCGTACAGGTACCATTCTTCGTTGGCGGTGGTCTGCATGTCGTTCCAGCGCACCAGGTGATCCAGGCCGTCATAGGCCAGGGCGTAGGTGAGCAGGCTGGTGCCGTTGGTGATCGAGCGGCTGGTCACATTGCCCCAGGCGTCGTAGCTACTGCCATAGACCTGCCCGCTCTTGCTGGAGCAGGTGGCGCTGGTCCCATAGAGGCCCGTCAACTGGTGGGGCTGACTGCTGCTACAATAGAGGTACTGCTTCTGGGTGCCGCTCCCGTTGAGTGGCCCTTGCCACAGTTGGCCCAGGTGCGTGTAGACGTACGCATTACTGTAGCCGGCCCCCGCCAGGCTGTTGTTCGGCCCGCTGCCACAGGTGCCATTGCCTGCCGCCGGGGGCGTCCCGGTGTTGCCCGCCCACACGAGGCGATTCTGCTCATCGTAGCAGAACGCTTCGGTCTCGCTGCCCCCCGAATTGGTGGTGTTCGGCACGGCTGCCTGCGTGGTGGACAGACTGGTCACGTTGTCCGCCGGGTCGTAGGTACGCGCCTGGCTGAAGATCGTGCCGCTGGTGCCGCTGTTGGCCCCCCAGGTGGCCGACGCGCTGGTGGTGCGCAGGTTGGCATCGTACTGGAACTGCTCGGCGGCCAGCGCCCCGCCCGTGCTCGTCTGGAAGTTGATGGTGTCCAGCTGCGCCCGCGCGTTATAGACCAGCGTCGCCAGGTCGGGCGTGGAACTGGTGTTGTTGCTCAGCCCAGAGAGCGCTCCCGTGCTGTCATAGACATTGGTGAACGTGTAGCCCTGCCCCGCCGGCGTGGTCGTTGTCGTGGAGGTGACGAGCTGATCGGCGTCGTTATAGGTGAGGGCCTGCTGGAAGGTCGGGAACGTTGGGAAGGTGAGGTTGCCACCGGTGGCCGTGAGTTGCAGGCGCTGGGTGATCACGCGCCCGCGCTGGTCGTACTGCATGTTCTTGGTGACCTTGCCCTGCGTGTAGTCCGGGTTAGGAAAGTAGTTGATGGCGAAGCTCTGGGTCAGCCGCCCTTTGGCGTAATTGGTGCCGCTCCAACTCACGCCTGTTGGATCAGCATCATAGGTGTTCTGCACAAAGGCGTTATAGTTGCCCCCGTTGGAGCTGGTGCCACAGGAGCCGGCGTCGCTGAACTGCGACGGTTGATCCTGTGCGCAGCCCAGCCGGTTCAGCAGGTCATAGGCATAGCCAATGGTACGCGTCGTGCCGGAGCTATCCTGGATGAGGTTCCCATCGGCGTCGTAGGTGTAATTGTGCGTGCCCCGGTCGGGGTCAACCAGTTGTGTGAGCCGCCCCAGGTCGTCGTACTGCGCGCTGGTGGTGACGCTGGTGATCGTCTGCCCGCTCTGGGGTGCTTTGTCGGTCACCTGCACCGAGGTGGGCTTGTCCAGGGCGTTGTAGGCGGTGGTCGTCTGCCGGTTGACGGTGAGCGTCCCGCCGTAGGTGCCGCTGTTCTGCTGGGTGTAGACCGTGCGGCCCAGCACATCGGCGTAGGCGACGGACACGTGTTTATTCGGGTCCACTGTGGTCACCGAGAGATAGGTGTTGCTGTCGCCCTGCGCCGTGCCCAGGCTGTAGTTGACGCAGGCCGTGTACGTGCCGGTCAGCGTCGCCGAACACGCGATGCCGTCGCTGCCCGTGTTGATCTGCGGGTCCTGCGTGGCGATGGCCCTGCCCAGCGCGTCATAGAAGGTGACGGTGCCTCCTGGCACAACGCCCTGGTAGTCGACCGCCCCATTGGGATCGACCCAGCCACTGCCGCTGGCCACCTGGAAGGGCACGCTCTGCAACGAGGTGTGGGCCTGGTCGTTGTAGACGGTAAACACGATGGTGTCGTAGCTGGCCCCTGGGCCGGGCGTGCGCGTCTCCACCGCTCGGCCCAGGCTATCGTAGAAGGTGCGCTTGATGGCCCCGCTGTACAGGAAGCTGTTCGTGTCGATCTCAAAACAGGGCAGCGTGCTGCTGGTCGTACAGCTGGAGTTGGTCTTGGACTGCGTGGTGTAGGTCCCGCTGTGCAAGGGCGCGGTCGCCTGCACCGTACGACAGCAGCCACTGCTGTCGTAGCTGTAGGTGTAGCTGGTGGCCTGGGTATTGGGATCGGTGGTGCTGGTCAGCGCATCTCCCTGCGTCGTGTCGTAACTGAAGCTGGTGGTCTGTGTGAAGGCGTTGGTGGTCGAGACCGGCAGGGCGAAGCTATACGTGCTGTTGTAGGCGGTACAGCTCGTGTAGGTGGATTTCGTCCAGGCGGAATTGGAGGCCACAATCGTGCCACTGGCGACGCTGCAGCCCTGGGTGTTGTAGAGCGGGGGCGTGGCGGCTGCCGCCGCGTCCACCGTGGCGACCGCGTGGCCGTAGACATCATAGTCCTGGTAGGTGGTCGTCAGCGTTTTCGTGGGATCATGGCCGGCGCAATTGCTGCTGTTGTAGGTCTGCACCGTGGTGGGCCAGCCGGCGTCCGGGCTGGTGTTGCCCGTGCCCTCGTCATAGGTGGTGTACTGGCACTGCCAGATATGGCCGTTGGCATCGTCGAGCTCGCTGTGCGTGGCAGTATCGACGGTATAGTAGGTCCACGACGGGCTTGTCGTTGTCCGATCGTCGGTGGTATAGCCCCACTTCTCGGTGAGCGGGTAGACCTTGGGCGATGCCGTCGGCAGGTTGGAACCGGAGATCACCTCCTGGGTCAGCAGGTGATAGACCGTGCTGCTCGTAGAGAGGCCGTTGCCCGAGCCCGTGTTGGTGTAGTCATCGTAGGTCTCGTCGTGCTCCACCCAGGGGGGGCTCGTACTGCTGCCCTCGAACTGCAGCGTCCTGCTCTTGACCACCACCACCTCGCAGGCGACATAGGTGGCCTGTGAGGAGCGGCACGAGGAGGACGTGGCGCTACTGTTCCAGTCGCTCATCCCCGCGAACACCGTTTGCGTCTTGCTCAGCAAGGTCGAGCCACTGCCATTATAGCTGTCCGTCTCATACAGCTGGCCGGCGTTGTAGTTGGCCCCATCGGTTGAGGGGGTGTTCCAGCCCTCGGTACTGTAGTAGGAGCCCACCGTCAAATCCTTGGCTGCACTCAGCGTCCAGACCTGGGCGAAGCCACGAAACTCCCCGTGGAAGAAGTCCTGCCAGTCGGTATCCCCTTTGGGCAGCCAGTTGTCGCCCACGCAGTCGGTTTCCAGGCCGAACTGGTCGGCAGGACAGCCCGTGCCCGTCTTGGCCAGGCGGTAGTAGCTGTAGGTGATCGTGGCCGGCGACAGCTTGGAGGCGCTGCTGCCGCAGCTATAGCTATCGTTGGCGTGTATCGTGCAGAAGAGGGCATCGTAGCGGTCATCGGTGATGCTGCCGCTGCTGTTCTTGACGCTGGGGGTGCCGTGCGTGTTGTTATAGGCGGTGCTGTAGGTGATCGTCGTTGCCCCCACGCCCGTATTGGTGTCCAGGTAGCTGGTCAGGTACTGCCAGTAGGTCTGGGTGCCGTAGGCCGTCCCGCCCTGGTTCTTGTCGCCACTGTCATAGTAGCTATCCGACACCGGCCCGCTGTAGCCGAAGGTCATCTGCTTGAGTTGGTGGGCGGTGCCATTCTGGTAGCGCGTGGGGGTGATGGTGCTGAGCAGGTGCTCGCCGGCACAATACTGCTCCGTCAGCGTCACCGGGTCGAAGCAGGGCCCACCTGGGCTGCCCCCGGTACTGTTGGTGGCAAAGGGCGTATCCGTGTAGGTGAAGCTGTAGCCGTACGCCTTGTTGCTGCTGCTCGAATCCGCGCCGACGTAACTGGTCACCGTGTCCAGCGTGAGGGTACTCATCACGGCGGGCGGCTGGATCGAGCCGTACTTGATGGGGTCATCGCAGCGCACGGTCGTGTTCGTGACCGGTGGCGTCGACCCGCAGTTGTAGTTGGTGCCGTAGGCGGTGGCCCAGGGCGCATTGGCAGAGGGAGCATGGTAGGCGAAGTCGACGGTGCCGGCCACCGTGGTCACGCTCCCGGTGCCCGTGCCCGTGCCATAGAGGATCTGCTTGATGGCCGCATCGCGAATGGTGGTGTAGCCGCCACTCGTGGTCTGGTCTTGCTCGTAGGAGACCTGGATGAGCTTGAAGGAGGTACTGGTGGGGCCCTGGTTGGGAGCGACGATCTCGTTGACATCCCAGCGGTAGTTGTGGCGCGCCCCGGTGGAGTCGGTGCGGTACTGCAAGGAATCGGCGGTGCAGCCCAGCGAGTAGAAGGTGCTAGCCTTGTCCCACACGTGAAAGCAGGGCTGGCCACCCGCGCCGGTCGCCTGCTGGATGCGCAGCCGCGAGAGGTGTTCGGTGTCGTAGAGCGAGCCGTTGGCAATGAGCCGGTCGGCGACGTTGTCGATGCCGCTGATGAAGTACCATTGGGAGCCATTGGGATAGGTATCCACGGTGATGGACCCCAGCGAGAGGGTCCAGCCATCACCGACATTGTTGGCGGGTGAAAAGCGGCTGGGCCGCCCGTTGGGATTGCCGCTGGAGTAGTTCAGCACGAGGGTGGGGGCAAAGCCGCCCGTGCCGGGGGGCACCTGCAAGGGATAAGCGTAGGCGTGCTGGCCGGAGTTGCCCTGCTCCGAGGCAAAGTGCGGCGTCGCCGGGCTCTGGTTCTGCGGATCACCGCCGCCAGCATCGAAGATGCCGGAGCCGAGGATAGTGCTCGAGGCGGTGAGGGTCTGGCTGATCGGGTCGTCGCTCATGGGGAAGACGAAGCCAGTGGTCGGCTGCCTGGCTTGCCGGGCAGCCTGGATGAGGGAGGGCCAGCTCAGGGAGAGACGAGCGGGGTCCAGGTCGAGGTTGGTCAGTTCGGCGGGCTGATAGTGGTAGATGAACGCAACTGGGGTGCGGGCACGCAGACCAGTCACGAGGTGGCCCTGGGCATCGGTGATCTGGAGCTGGTAGGCCCCCAGCATATTCATCGTGGCAGCAAAGTGGCCATGGAGCTCGGTCAACGTCAGGGTGAGCGAGCCGCTGGGCTTGCCACCTCCCGCGACAGTGGCCTGGGAGAGGTCGAGGGAGCCCGGGACGATGCGCACCTCCAGCCGCTTGTCACTGCTGACCAGGTCGAGGGGAGCGCTGCCTGTAGTGGTACTGCCCGCAAAGAGGGAGGCATCCAGGCCGTGGCTCAAGGGCGACATGGTAGGCGGCTCGGCGCTGGGCGGCAGGTGGGCGTAGTCGGTTGTGTGGGCCGAGGTCGATTTGGGCATGGGAGCCGGGCCGGGCGGCGGCTGGACCGGGCCGCGATAGACGTGATCGTTGTGCCCTTCCTTGAGGAATTGCTGCATGGTCATGCTGGCAGGCGCGCTCGGGGGTGCGCCAGCGCTGGCAGCTTCGGCAGGCTTTACCAGAAAGCCCCAGTTCCCCAAGACCTGGGAGAGCAGCAGGAGCAGCGTCAGCAGGAAGGAGCACACCAGGGACCGGTGCGCCAGCACGCGCTGCCTTCGAGATGGGGGGACAATATGGGGTCGATCAGCAGGAAGACGTGAGCCAAAAATAGGACGGAACATGCAGCACACTCCATTTCCAGGCGAACGGCAGGCAAGCCAAAAAGAACTACACGAACGGCTACAGGCACGTACAGGTAGAGCAAAACGGCAAGGACGCGCTACAGAGGAAGCTCGCTACAAAACGATGACATGGCCGGTGGCACACGCAGCGCGCGCCGGTGGTTGGTGCCTGCCTCCATCCCCCATGGAGACCGGCACCGGTGATGCTGGGTATAATGGTACATGACAGCTCAGCGATTTGTCATCAGTTGGTTGTCGTATTTATTCTGCGCTATGTGTGTAGAAATTGTTCGCAGTATGTGTAGCTGTTCTACCTCAGATGTGTAAC
>Ga0209648_10003849_pt1 | contig 12688 bp, 7 predicted proteins | sample GraSoi2013_115cm_FD_185830 | JGI IMG/M metagenome (GOLD analysis project Ga0209648, IMG submission 185830) | Grasslands soil microbial communities from the Angelo Coastal Reserve, California, USA - Sample 9_17_2013_115cm (SPAdes) (version 2) | ecosystem: Environmental > Terrestrial > Soil >...
TGTCGGATGGCACGGCGAGGACGAGGGACCCATTCGTGGTTTCCGCGGTGGCGCCGTTCTTATCCTTCTCGCGCAAGCGCGTCAGTTCGAGGTGCACGTTGCCGTTGGTGGTGTGCGCATGAACGCTCCCGCCAGCTTCAAACACTTCGATATTACCGTTCACGGTGTGCAGGTCTTCGACCGTGTCAACGCCTGCGACGCGCAATGTGCCGTTCACGGTGGCGAGATGCTCGAGATGCGCGAAATGCGGAACGTGGACGGTGTATTCCACGGCAACTTCGACGCCCTCATTCTGCGGATACCGCGTGGCGACGGAGATAGCATCCAGTCGGGCGTCCACCTCGATGGAGACGCGGTCAAGGTCCGATTCCCTCTGTTTGGCTGTTTTTACGGCGTGAATTTCGACCTCATCGCGGTCCCAGCCTTGCACCTCGACGGTGCCGTTGACATTTTGCAATTCAAACGTGCCTCCGGGCTGCAGCGGATAGGACTGGTTGAAATCCTTGCTGATGGCATAAGTGGGAAGGCCCCAAACGGCGGCCAGGAACAGCACACAGAGAGAAGTCGCGCGGAAAGCATGACGGAACATATCGTTCTACCCCCTTCAAGGATGTGCTACCAGCGAGAACCGAGGACCTGAACGAAATCCGCTGGCACTGAGGCGGCAACCGTTCAGTGCAACTGAAAATCAAACTTCACCGTCGAGATGACCACGACCTTTTTTCCATTGATCCAGGCCGGCTTCGCTTGCCACCGCTTCATGGCCGCAATCGCGGCATCGGCGAGCGCCGGTTCACCCTCAAGAACTTTCTGCACTTCGACGCGGCCGTCTTTCGTCACGCGCACCTGAACTTTCACAATCCCCTGGACGCCTGCGCGCTGAGCGAGAGCCGGGTACGAAGGCTTGGGGCAATAGGTAAGCCGCTTCTGGAAATCGTCGGGGTCCTCGTGAAGACTGCCGGTGAAAGCAACTTCCAAGTTGGCCAGCCAACTTTCGAGCCAGTCCGTCTTAGGTTCTGGCTCAGGCGCAGCAACTGGACCCCTGTCGATCTTCACCCTTTCAATCTGATGTTCCTGGAGCCGCTGATTGATGCGCTCTTTCTGCTCACGCATCAGGGATTCGCGGAGAGCAGTCTCCGAATCCAAGAATTGCAGGCGAATTTTTCCGGCACTGGTATGCAACTTCAGCAGGGCGCCGCCGCCGTTCAAAACAGCAATGGCATGCACGGGCCCCGTGCCGGCGTTGGAAGATTGAACCGTAAGATGCAAAGCAGGGTCCGCTTCGATGTGGCGCAAGCCACCGGTCGTCACCGTCGCGTCGATGGTAGCGGCAAGGTTCCGCGGCAAAAATACGACAATGTCGCCGTTGCCGGAGGCAAGCTGCGACGCGCCTCCGAGACGGACGGCCCCGCCACCGGAAGGTGGGTCTGGATTAATCCACGCGGTAATCGTGCCGCCTGATGTAGCGGCTTGCAGGGCGCCTGCCACGCGCGTAAGGCAGATACTGCCGCCGCTCGACTCCACTTCCATCGGTCCGGAAACGTACATCACTCGAATGCCGCCGCCGCCCGTTTGGGCACGTACTGAGCCGCGCACTTCGCCGAAATCGATCTGCCCGCCACCGGTGCGCACGTTCACGAAATTCTCTGCATGGGCGACGGTGATGTTACCGCCAACGGTTTCCAATTCGGCGCGGCCACCGATCTGGCCGGCGCGGATATGCCCGCCGCCAGTGCGCAGCGCAGCGTCTCCAGCAATGTTACCCACGTTGATATGGCCGCCAGCGGTAAAAGCAGTGAGATCGCCCGCGACATCCAGAACCTGAATGTGTCCGCCCTGCGTATCGAGTCTTGCCACCGAGCGCCCCCGCGAAGCGTCGCGAAGCCCCGAGCCGCCGATGCGTCCCGTCTTGATATTTCCGCCCTGCGTGTGCAAGCTAGCGGTTCCGCCAATGTCCGCTGTGGTGATGTCGCCAGCCCCTGTATTCACCTCGACGCTATAGCCGCGCGGCACGGCGACTTCAAATTGCACCCAGAATTGGGCATCGGCAGAGCGCGCGGCTTGCGGCGGGAGCACGCCAATGATTTCCACGCCCGCGTACGTGGACTTGGCCTTGAGGGAATAATTTTCGAGGAGTTGTTGAGCGGCGGTGCCACGGGCGTCGGTTTCAATATGCACGGTATAGCGGACGAGTGGCGCGGCGCCGGCCTCGAGTGGAACGATATTTACAGATCCGAGATCAGTGGTCAGCTTCAGCGTCAGACCATCTTTGGTATCTAGAACGCCATTGCGGACAGCGGAGGCATGCGGCGAGCCGGGGTCACCGGGTTGCGAGCGGTCGATGGTGGCTCGTTCTTCTGCATCAGCAGAAAGAGCCGACAGGCAGAGCGGTGCCAGGGCAAAAATGATGGCCAAGACTTGCAAAGACGCGCCGCGGACTGGAGAAGAAAGTTCTTGATGGAAGGGCTTAATCATGATCGAACAAAATATCTTTCCATGCGCTCTCAACTACTGCACTTCACGGGGGCCAATCTGCCGCAAAGCGGCGGCGCTGCGCAGCCGCACGTAACGGCTGGGATCCCGCCGCTGCAACTGCTGAAGCACGCGAACTACGCGGTCTAAAGACGCAGCATCCTCATTCGGCGAACCAGGTTCCGCCGATGGCGGGCCGGAAGCGCCGTCGGGCATCACCTCGTCCGACTGCTCGGGTTGCAAAGATCCAACGAGCACATTGACGGCCTCGACGCGCACGCCGGGATTGGCGTCATGTTCGAGGGCATCGAGCAGCGCCTGCCGTACGTCATCGTCCGCCGACACGACCCGAAGCGATTCCAGCGCCTTCATGCGCACTGCGGGATTCTGATCCTTGCGCGCCGCGGCAATCAGTGCCTGACGTACTTGCTGATCCCGCGCCGCCGCCTTCAGCGCCTCCAGGCAATCGAGGCGGACACCGGCATCAAAGCGCTCGCCGCTTTCAACGATATAAGTGAGGGCGCGGCGCATGTCGGTGTCCTCAACATTTCCGGAGAGCACCAGCGGCTGTTCAGCACTGAGCTGAAGCTGAACAGTGCCGGGAGCAGAGCCCGACGCAGGTGAAAAATTGATGCCCGCCACCGCCATTTTCGCAAGCTGGTCTTCGGTGATTTGCGGCCTGGCCATGACGTTCATCGCCGGACCACTTGCGCCGTCGTTGGAGCGGGTCTGCAGCAGGGGAATCGCCTGAGTGCCAAGCAGAATCCCCAAGAGGACCAGGAGTGCGCCGCTCCAAGCCGGGCGCAGCGCCATCCAGCGGCGCAACCATCCAAAGGGGCGCCAGCGTTCCTCGACCGGAGGCGCAGAAAGATCGTCGAGGGCTTCGGCAAGCTCGCTGCGGCACTGCGAGAGGAGAATACCGGAAGAATCGAATTCATCAGCGGTCTGCAGACCGCCAGCCACAGTCTCCTGGAGTTCGCGTTCTTCGGCAAGTTGTGCGGAGCATGCCTCACAGCTGGCAAGGTGAGCTTCGAGCTGTTTGCGCTCCTTGTCGCTCACTTCCTCGCAAACATAAAAAACCAGGAGTGGCGCAATATCTTGACAGTTCACGTTCTTCTCAAGAGCGCTCATCGCAACCCTCCCAACTCGTTGCGGAGTTTGCGGGTTGCGCGGAAAAGAGAATTTTTCACCGTTTCCTCGGTGGTGCCGAGTGCGTCGCCGATCGCGCGGAGCTTCAGGCCTTGATAATGCTTCATTTCAAAAACAACGCGCTCGCGAGGCGATAGCCGCTCCATCGCGCAAGCAATGCGAGCTTTGATCTCTTTGCCGAAGAGGCTGCGCTCGGGGTCAAGCGTCGGGCGATGCTCCCGTTGGCGTTCAAAAAAGTCGGCAATGCCTTCTTCTGGATGGCCGGAATTCAGTTCCGGGGCCTGGTCTTCGGGGCGGGCTTGGCGGCGGCGCAGGTGGTCGAGGCAAACGTTGGTGACGATGCGGTAGAGCCAGGTGTAAAAGCTGCATTCAAAGCGGAAACGGTGCAGATTCCGGTAAACCTTCAGGAACGCTTCCTGATAGACGTCGCGGGCGTCCTCGGGCCGCTTCATGAGATTGAGGGCCAGGCGCAGGACATCGCGGTCATACCGGCGAACCAGTTCCTCGAAAGCGGCGCGGTTTCCCGTTTGCGCTTCCGCCACCAGCACCCGCTCGTCAAGGTGGGGCAAGGAAGTCACCGAGGCTAGGGCGGCGTCCGTACTACTCGAGCGACCGTTATCGTCGGCCAAAGCCAAAGCCCATCTGGGAAGCGGCATGTTTCGCTTTCTATTCGTGTGCGCCGCGCTTCCCGCTTCTAAAACAATACCTTAGCGTACGGACCAGCATCTGGCGAGGCGCGGCATAGCACGTGACCACCCATTTTGGACGTACCCCTACCTCATGGGTGAGCATCACTTCCCATTATAAGAACGGTTGGACTGCGGATTTTGTTTCGAGATAATCACTGGTCGGAATAGGCCGCCTGAGCTCCCGCGGGGTCTGCCAAAGGACGAAATCGGCACTTCAGACAGCAGCCTCCGAAGCCCGCATGCGCCAAGCCACGAAGGGCCAAGTGAAAAGCAATACCAGCGCCAGAACGACGGCATATCCGTTTGCGCGGTAGAACGAATCCGGTTGCGCCATTAGCTCAGCGGCACCGCCAAGCAATGATGTACCGGCAACCACAAGGAAGCAGCCCAGGATATTGAATCGCATCACACGACGCACGCCAAATACGAGAACTACTAGCAGAATAAGGCGTGCCAGGAATTGTTTAGCGAGATCGGCGGGGCTGCCCCAGCCGCCCCCTATGAGCGCCAGAGAACCGGACAATAATAATAGCAGGCGAAGTCCGGGCTGGCGCACCTGCGCAGCGACGAAGGACGCGATCGTGGCGACCATCCCGGTGGTGAACAAAGCGTGAAGCAGCGTCCCGCCCAGGATCGAGGCCGCAGGGAGGGTTGCGTCATACTCCTGGCCAATCGAAGCCGCAAGCGAACGATGCACGGTTGGCCAGTGGGTTGAAGCAACTGCGAGGAAGCGCTCCAGCCCGAGCAAGCCCGCAGTTCCGCCCAAGCCGATCCAGAGAGCGTCTCGATAATAGTTGGCCGGCATTCGGGCCCAGCCTGGCAAAACCTCCTCGCTGAAGGCCCTGGTCGCGTAATACCACCCCATGCCAAAGAGCAGGGCGATTCCGCCGAAGGAGAACGCAGCCCCGAACAGCGCGCTGATGGCAATTCCCCCAAGCGTGTATTTGAACGGATCCGCCGTGTCGTACCGACTGAGAATAGCCTGAATACCGCCGCCTAGGCCAAATACCATGGTGAACGCTATAAGACCCCAGACCGACCATAAAACGATACGCCGCCAAGGGATGGAGCGTGCGGCTTCCGACTTCAGATTCGCAAGGAAAACAATCAATGCTGTGAGACCAAGACCGCCGAAGAACAGAAGTGGAACGCCGTAACTGAAAATCACACGGGAGAGCGTGAGTTCGTGTTGTTTGCGGCGCCAGTCGTCCGGAATCTTGATGTACGTGCGATAGTTCGTAACTTCATCCCCAAGGAGCTGCACATCGATCCGGGGGTGCGCATGATCGGCCGCGCCGGAGGTCGGGCCGGAATCGTCATCAAGCGGATCATTCTGCTGCCACGTGAGCATGTGGTCGACGCGATGTGGCCGTTTTTCGGAACTGGAATCGACGAGCGTCCAGCCGGCCAGATCGATTTTCTTCTCTTGCGACAGAAATTTCTCCGCTCGCGCCACCGCTGCTTCCTTGGTGAGCAACGCGCCGGGCGTTTCTTCTGCGAGGATGTGCCGGAATGAGTGGATCGATCCGTCCGGCCGCAAGACGACGGCGAATTCCTCCGGCTGGCTGTCGCGGAAATAGCGCACGCGCCATAACGCGCCGGGAACGCGCTCGGCGTAGGTTTTGTTGACACCATGGATGCCGATGCGCTGCCGCAGGAATTCATTCACAACCGGATCGGTAACATCGACGAAGACGGTGGCGTGATAATAGGATTTTGGATCGAGTCCGCGCTGGCGCATGATCTCGTCGGCACGGGCGCGGACTGTGCGTACACCGACCGAGAGTTTCAGGTATTCGCCGATAGACTGTGGCTTGAGCCGCCAAGCCAATACTCCGCCCGCAAGCAGGCACACGGCAAGGAAGCCGATCATGCCGGGCGCGAGAGCGTCATAGCGGTGTGATGTAACTCCGGCGGTTTCTGAAACGGGCTTGCTTGTCACTGAGACTTCGGGCAAAGGTTTTGCGCGATTGAGCAGCCCTTCATCATCTTCGAATCCGCCCCGCATCAAATAAGAAATGCAGGCGAAGGCCAAAGGCGCAAGCGCCGCGGCACCCACGACCGCTCCTGATATTTTGAAGTAGAGGCTGTTCGAACGGATCAGCAGCAGTCCTACCAGTGAGGCATCCACAGTGTAATGCCAGATGAGCGTCGCGACGATGCCCCAGCGCAACATAACAATACCCGCAACGATGCCGATGATCCCGACTTCGATGCCGCGGATGTAGCCCGGTTCCTGTGGATAAGCACTGTGGAGAAAACTCCAGGAAAACGCCGGCAAGATCACCGCGAGAACGCGCGACCTCGTCACGCTCTCGAGGAAAGGAATCGCAAAGAGCCGAAACAGGAATTCTTCACTCGTGGAGGCCATGAGCCCGATGGCTACTCCGGCAATCCAAGGGAACGAAGTGTTGACCGCATCCGAGTAGTTCAAATCCTGCGGCGCCCAAACACCGAACCGGCTGCCTACCATGTAAAACGCGACGATGAAGCCGATATGGGCTGCGGCCAGCGATAAGCCAACCACGGCGGAGGAGAAAAACTCTTTGGAACGCAGGCCGCGCAGCGTGAAAGCTTTCGCGAGCTGCATGCGGTTTGGCTGGAAGGAGCGATACAGCGGCTCCCCGCCCGGGAGCACCAGCGTAACCATAAGGGCGGTGCCAAGCGCACTGAGTAAAGCGATGCCCAGTCGTAGCGCGACAAAACTGCTGTATGAGTCATGTGTGTCATAACTCGCGCGCGTAAACTGCCACTGGTTGAGTTCCATCAGGAAAAAGAGCGCCGCGATGATCGCCCCCAATTTGATCGCGCCTCCCCAGCCTGTTTGCCCACGCTTCGTGAGCGAAATGCCTACCCAGAGCGCGCTGCCGAGAAGCAATACATACGGAATAATTGCGACCTGGTTGTAGAAGATATTCGAAGAGCGAAGTTGCTGGTAGCTGCGTTGCCAGGCCTCGGGCACTTTTAAGAACTCTTCGCTGCCGCCGATGCGGTCGCCTTGCAGACTGGCTTGGAAACGATACGGCGCGTCCTTCGCGCGGAAGCCGTGCTTTTCCCAGGTGAAGGACCAATCAAGGCGGTTCGGGCGTTTCTTCGAATTGGCTTCCTCAGGAAGAAAGTCCCAGCCACGCGGATCGAGTCCGAGTCTTGCGGTGAGATAATTCTGAGCGACGGATTGTGCCGCGGCTCGCTCCAGCGAGACGCCGGCGCGCGATTCTTCGATTTTGTGATCGTAGCCAACAACTTGTCCTGCGGGATTCACACGAACATGGAATTCTTCTTCCTGTTGCGGCTTGAAGAAGCGCACGTCCCAGAACCAGATACTCAGCTCGGAGGACATGAGCTGGTTGGCTTGCTGCAAGCCGAGCTGCCGCTCCAGGTACACCTTGGCATCGTCGTCCACGTCAAAAACAATTGTGGATTGATAACCGTTGATATGTTCGCCCAGGCCGCTGACAAACTTCTGCGCGCGCGTCAGCGCTTCTTGGCGGGAGATTCTGAAATTAACCGAGGCTTCGGGAAACGCGAGGAAGAAATATTTGAAGGCGAAAAGCGCGCCCAGGATTCCCGCGGCGACCCATAAGAACAGTGCGCGCTTGTCGGAACTTGTAAGACGGTCTCCCGCCACACGATCCTCCCCGCCTGGGAAACGAATCCCTCACTCTATAGATACGTGAGTCGCGAACGCAAGTATCGCCACTGTTATCTGTTCGCGGCGGGAATGATATAAAGAGAATGCGTCAAGTTTTGTCAGGCCGCACCGGCGGTCGGCCGCTTTGCGGTCGCACTTATAGATTGACCACTTTGCGGTCGCACTGAAAAATGACGATGAGCCTCAGCACCGAAGTCCGGATGATCAAAGGCGTTGGCCCGCAGCGCGCTGAACTGCTTGCACAGCGCGGAATCTACACGCTCGAAGACTTGTTCGGGTATTTGCCGTTTCGATACGAAGACCGCATCCGCTTTTCCAAGGTGAAGGAGATTCAGCCGAACGGCACCTACACCATCCGGGCGCGCGTGATGAGCGGCCAGGCGGTGCGCACCATGCGTGGCCGCGACGCCATTTATCACCTTCTTGTGCACGACGACACCGGCCAGCTGCCATGCAAGTTTTTTCACGGCGGCTACCTCGAAGGGCGCCTGAAACCGGGCCAAGACCTCGTTCTTCACGGCAAGGCAGAAGTAGACAGGCTGCGGCCCGCGCGGCTGGAGATGATCAATCCGCAGATCGAGCTGCTAAGCAGCGAGGAGGTGGATTCCACCGAAGTGGGCCGCATCGTGCCGATTTACGAAGCCATCGGCACGTTCGGTTCCCGCGCGATTCGGCGCACCATGTATGCGGCGGTCCAGCAGATCGATCTGAACATGCAAGACGTTTTGCCGGACGAGCTGCGCGCGCAGCTCGGATTTCCTTCGCGCAGCGAAGCAATCATTCGCACGCACTTTCCCGCGCCGGAAGAATCTCTCGACGCGCTGAACACCTTCCGTTCCCCGGCGCAGCAGCGGCTTATCTTCGAGGAGTTTTATCTGTACCAGTTGAGCCTTGCTCTCGACCGCAAAGCCGCCCGCAAGCAGAACGCCATTGCTTTCCGTGTACGCGAAGACTCCGTGCGCGAAGCGCTCAAGCGTATCCTGCCGTTCAAGCCGACGGCGGCGCAGAAACGCGTTCTTGGTGAAATTGTGGCCGATCTGGAAAAGCCTCTGCCGATGAATCGCCTGCTTCAGGGTGACGTCGGCAGCGGGAAAACCATCATCGCCCTACAAGCGGCGGTGATTGCCATCGAGAATGGCACGCAGGCGGCGCTGATGGCCCCAACGGAAATCCTCGCCGTACAACACTTTCTTTCCGCGCGGCGGATCCTCTCGCGCGCGGGTTATTGCGTGGAATTGTTGATCAGTGGCCTGAAAGGTTCAGAGAAAGCCGCGGCCCTCGAGCGCATTCGCTCCGGTGAAGCGCAACTCGTGATCGGCACTCATGCGCTCATCGAGGACAACGTGGAATTCGCGCGGCTCGGTTTTGTGGCCATTGACGAACAGCACCGCTTCGGGGTTTTGCAGCGCAAACGGCTCATGGACAAGGCCGCCTCGCATGGTCACGCGCCGCACGTTCTCGTTCTAACGGCGACCCCGATTCCTCGCACGCTTTCACTCACGCTGTATGGTGACCTGGATGTTTCCGTTCTCGATGAGTTGCCGCCGGGGCGCACGCCCATCGTCACGCGCATAACTTCGGAGCCGCATCTTTCCGGCGTTTGGGAGTTTCTCCGCCGCGAAGCCGTGGCCGGATACCAGGGCTACATCGTTTACCCGGTGATCGAAGAGTCCAAGCTCGAGTTGAAAGCGGCGATGGAAGAATACGAACGTCTTTCCAGAGATGTGTATCCGAAGCTGAAGCTCGGCCTGCTGCACGGGCGGCTCTCGAGCGAAGAAAAAGACGACGTGATGCAGCGTTTCCGCAGCAACGAAGTGCAAATCCTCGTGGCGACAACGGTCGTGGAAGTGGGCGTGGACGTGCCGAACGCGACGGTGATGGTCATCGAGCACGCGGAGCGCTTCGGGCTCGCGCAACTGCATCAACTCCGCGGACGAATTGGCCGCGGTGCGCGGAAGTCGCACTGTATTTTAGTGGCACCGTCACGGATGACCGACGAAGCCCGCGCGCGTCTCGAAACCATGGTTCGCACATCCAATGGATTCGAGATCGCTGAAACCGATCTGCAGCTCCGCGGTCCGGGAGAGTTTTTCGGCACGCGCCAGGCTGGGAACCTGGGCTTCCACATCGCCAATCCGCTGCGCGATCGCGAATTGCTTGAACTCGCGCGGCGGGAAGCCTTTGCGCTGGTTGACGATTCCGCCCAGCGGCAGGCCCTGGAGCACACCCTGCGCGCGCTTCCCGGCCAATGGCAGCAGCGGTATCATCTCGCTCGCGTCGGCTGAAAAGACTTGAGATTCGAAAACTAATAACTTCATTCATGCGCATCATCGCCGGCACCTACCGCAGCCGCATCTTAAAGAGCCTCAAGGGCCTCGCGCTTCGCCCGACCAGCGACCGTTTGCGCGAAACGCTCTTCAATGTGCTGGGCTCTGACGTTGCCGGAGCGCGCTTCGTCGATCTTTTCGCAGGGACCGGTGCGGTTGGGATCGAGGCCCTGAGCCGCGGCGCTGTCGAAGTCGTGTTCATCGAGAATCATCCTCCGGCTGCCGCGCTGATCCGCAGCAATCTTGGATCGCTCAGTGTTCGCTCCGGTTTCCAGGTGCTCTCCAGCGACGTTGTTCGCGGTCTCGAGAAACTGGCCGCGAGAAAGCAGCGCATTGATCAGCGATTCGATTGCGTCTTTCTCGATCCTCCCTATTCGGCTGCCGAGCAATACGCGCGCGTGCTAGAGTTTCTTGGCTCCACGGACCTCCTGGTCTCCGGCGCGATCGTGGTTGCCGAACATCGGCGCAAGTTCAACTTGCCCGAACAAGTCGGCGCGCTTCGGCGCGTCCGCGTTCTCAGGCAGGGCGATGGGGCGCTGAGTTTTTACCGCCGCGATGGCGCGGCGATCGAAGAAAATGGCTCCGCTGAGTAAACCCCCGCAGGCAGAGCTTCATCTATTCTGAAGCACTCGCAAACTCCAGCCCTCCCCAGCCGGACGGATTCGCGCGGCGAGGTATAATCGGCAGGGACATGTCTCTGGGACAGGCCAGTAACGCATTTAACCTTCTGGGGCAGGCCACCAAGCCTGCCGCCGCCGTGCGTCTGCCAAGAGGAAATGGGCCGGTGCTGGAAGTCGCCTGGAGAAGTTTTCACCAGGGAATTGGGAGCAGTCTGGGCGCTATCTTCAGCAGATCAAGTGTTCCAAAGAATTTTCTGATTGACGGATTCTTCAGGGACAGTTGGATTGAGCGGCGGATTCCGCGCCGCGCTCTGATTGCGGCGGCCCTGTGGCACTTCGTTTTTCTCATCATGCCATTCCCCCAACTCCCCGCTGCGGCTCGCCACTACTCTACATTCGATAACACCGAACTTACCTGGTCTGGACCGGTCAATGATCTTCCCTTGATGGAGATGAAGAGTCCGAAGGCCAAGCCCAGCCCGCGAGGCGAGCCGGAAAAACCGCTTCCGCCCGAAGGCGCGGACGCTTTCCATCCTCGGCAACGCATCTTCACCGATGCTGTTCATCCGACGCATCCGCGCCAGACATTGATCAATTCTGCTGCTCCTCCGGAGCCGCCGAAGATTCTTCCGAGTCTTCCAAACATTGTGCAATTCCAGCAGATGACGGGCCCCGCGCGGCCGCGATTGCAGATCAGCCCGGAGACACTTTCCAATTTACGCCCGCGTGAGCTTCGCAAGGTCAAGTTGACCTCCGCGCCGGCTCCCGACCTTCCAACGCTTGACCAAAAGCTTTCGGATATCGCACCGGCAATGTTGCCGAGCGCGCCAGCGCGGCCAAAACTGGAATTGAATGCGGGAGCCGCGCCGCGTGTCGCGCCGCGCGCGCAAACAGGAGACGCGGGACCGGCGCCCGAAGTGGGCGCACAACCCAGCGTTGCGAATGGAAACACTGCAACATTTATTGCGCTCTCGGCGACGCCTGCTCCTCCTGCGCCAGTCATACTCCCACAGGGAAATCTTGCCGCCCGCGTTTCCATTTCGCCGGAGGGCAAGCAACCCCGTGCTCCCGGCGGCGCGCCGAACGGAACGCCCGGCGCCAACGGAGGCGCAGGCGGCGGGCCGGGAAGCGCTGGGGGAACGGGAACAGGCAATGCTGGCGGGAAAAACGGAGTGAACGTGAGCATCAGCGGCGGAAATCCGCCTGCAAACAACGGAACCTCCGGACTCGAGGGATCACCCAGAATCAGCGGGCCCGCCCCGCGTGCGCTAATGACAAGACCTGATCCGCACACAAAAATAGATGATGCACCGGAGAGAACGGGTCCGCCGAATTTCGCGGCGCTCCCTCCGGGCGCGAAGCCGGAGCAGATCTTTATTTCGAAAAAGATTTACAAGATGCTCGTCAACATGCCCAACCTGAACAGTGCGACGGGGAGCTGGATTCTGAATTTTACCGAGCTGCGCGTGGATTCTGCCGGCTCCCGGCTGGATTCGCCTGATATTTCCGGCCCCGTGCCACTACGGAAGGTCGACCCGAAGTATCCTCCCACTCTGGTCAACGAACGCGTGGAAGGAGAGGTTGTGCTCTACGCCGTGATTCGCCGCGATGGTTCGGTGGACAGCATTCAATTGGTGCGCGGCATCGACGAACAGTTGGATGCAAATGCGATGGAAGCGCTCAGCCAGTGGAGATTCCGCCCCGCTGCGAGGCAAGGATCGCCAGTCGAGCTCGAAGCCATTGTGCACATTCCATTTCATCCTCCGAGCGACCGCTAGA
>Ga0209648_10003850_pt1 | contig 12686 bp, 9 predicted proteins | sample GraSoi2013_115cm_FD_185830 | JGI IMG/M metagenome (GOLD analysis project Ga0209648, IMG submission 185830) | Grasslands soil microbial communities from the Angelo Coastal Reserve, California, USA - Sample 9_17_2013_115cm (SPAdes) (version 2) | ecosystem: Environmental > Terrestrial > Soil >...
GGGCTGCAAAAACCATGCTTACACAGATCGAAATAGATGGATTCAAAACCTTCAAAGATTTCAAAGTAGAACTAGCTCCTTTTCAGGTGATCGTTGGGCCCAATGGATCGGGGAAAAGCAATCTTTTCGATGCGTTGCATTTGTTATCACGCCTCATGGAAGACGATATAGCTACAGCTTTCCAGAAGCTACGTGGTAGAGATTTCGAGCAGTTTTCTGCTTTAGCCGAGGGGAAGCACACAGATAAGATACGCATGGCTGTTGAGATGCTAGTTGATCATAAAGTGCGGGATGAGTTGGGGCAAGAAGCTGAATTAAAATATACACGCCTGCGATACGAAATTAGTATAACTCAAGGGATCGATGAGTATGGGTTGGAGAGGCTCAATATTATATATGAGTCCTTGAAATCTCTACCTCAAAAGGAGGATAACTGGTGTAAAAAATATGGACTTCTGCCGCCAAATAACTGGCTGCCTGACAATATGGATACGAATGTTTCATTCATTGACACCAATGCAACAAGCACCCGCACGTCTATAGCAATGGGTGTCACAATAACGCAACCAGTTATCTCTCTATTCTCTGATAGCGATCAGGACAAACAAGTAATAAAAAAAACGTTTCATGCAAAAGAGGCTTTGCGTACAGTATTAAGCAGCATAACCAATATAGATTATCCTCACGCTTTCGCCGCTCGTGAAGAGCTTCGCTCGCTAAGATTTTTACATTTAAATCCCAAAGCGCTACGTGAACCCAGTCCAGCAAAAGCGCCACGCTCGCTTTCACGAGAGGGAGATAACATGCCTACGACGCTAGCTCGTATGCAGGCAGAAGATAAGTTTGCCTTGACTGATGTTTCACGTGATATGGCAAATCTCGTGCCAGGTATTCTGGAGATAAAATTGGAACAAGACAAACTCAGTGATAAATATGTCATTTACGCCGAAACTACAGATCAGCGATCCTTTTCATCGCAAGTACTCTCCGATGGGACGCTGCGCCTACTTGCGCTGGCAACACTGAGAAATGATCCCCAATTTCATGGAGTACTTTGCCTCGAGGAACCAGAAAATGGAGTACAGCCTCTACTTCTTAGAAACATGGCTCGAGTATTGCGAGAAATGGCGACTGATTTTAATGACCCTCAGCAAGTAGATGAGCCTTTGCGGCAAGTATTGATTACAACACACTCCCCGTCGTTTATCAGCCAACCCGAAGTGATAGACTCGCTACTTTTGGCTATCATGCCAGTACAGGTTCAAGGTAAGAATGCTCCTTCTTTACGAGTTACAAGGATGGTGCCAGTAACTTCGTCCAACATATCAGGAACGGACATAAATGGAGATAAGGCTTTAGCAGCCTACACCATCGACATGGTAAGGAAGTATCTAGACAGTGATAGACTTGATGAGGCACGCAACCAACTGGATAAGGTACGAAAAACTCTAAATGAGAGGTAAAGTTTGATGAAGGTGTTGGTGTTGGGGCTTTTCGCAGAAGGACCTACGGATCATAACTTCTTGCCACTCGTAATTCAAAGAACTGCAGAGCAAATATTGGCACAGCATGAACAAAGTGGGATGTATGAGGCTTCAGTACTTATCATGCGACTGACAAAAGATCAGAAAAAAGACCGGGCCGAGAGCATCTTGCAGGCGGCATACGATGCATGTGGCTATCATGCCCTCATTGTTCATGCCGATGCTGACGACCCCGAACCTCATAAGGCAAGATCTGAACGGATTGAACCAGGATTCAGGCTGATTCTGGAGACTGATGAGAATGTATGCAGAGATTTGGTTGCAATTATCCCGGTGCAGGCTATAGAGGCCTGGATATTAGCAGATTATGAATTGTTACTTAGGGAAGTAGGCACAGATCTGAAAGCTTATGATCTTGAAATTCCAGAAACAGCTAAATATGTGCAACGAATCTCAAAACCTAAAAAAAGACTCGAACAAGCAGTACAGAAAGCTTATGCTAGCCGATCTAAACGTCGGCGTGAGATAGATATAAATTTTCTTTATCAACCCATAGGGGAAAAAATCAACTTAGACCTTTTGAAACAGGTACCTTCTTATAAACAGTTCGTAGAAGATTTGACTGAGACGCTGATAAATCTCAATCTCATACGAAGAGTAGATAGATAGGACACGGTCAGGAACCCTATCCCCTGAAAGGGGATGGGCTTGTAAACTGTTCCCCATCTTAGGGGAGGCTGTTGCAAGCCCGATATCCTGTCCAGGCTCAGTTCCTTCCGATAGCCTGGATACAATCAGTCTAGAAGGAGCTACGTTATCGACAAATATATAGGTACCGGCCCCTAACACGGGGCTAATTGCGGATGCCTCCTCAGTCCGACGCACTACGGTACAGGGTTAAACAGGTGTAGCGGGGTTAGGCCAGTGCTCTGTACATACAAACTGTCGATAACATTGCCGAGAGGAGCCACCTCGCAAGAGGTGCGTCACACAGGCCCTTACGGGCGAGGTTTGGCCGTTCCTCACCGAAAAACGGCTCCCCGCAAGGGGTTTGCATCTGCGGGTGCCTTTCTTTCCTCCCGTCCCGTGAACGGAGGCGGGCATCCAGAAAGGATTTTTGGTGAATATGCCCTACCTTTCCATCCAAGAAGCCTCGGAAGAACTCCGTTCCGGCTTAATAACACCAACCGAGCTTTTGGCCGAAACATTAGAGCGCATCGAACAGCTCGACAGCAAGATTCATGCGTTCATTACAGTCATGCGCGACCAGGCTTTCGAAGAGGCGGAGAAGGCCGAGAACGAGCAGCGCACAGGCCTTTTTCGTGGCCCGTTGCACGGAATCCCGATCGGCGTAAAAGACCTTATCGCCGTCAAAAATGTACGCTTGACGGCAGGCTCAAAAGTCCTTGCCGATCACGTTTCGCAAGAAGATGCGACCGTAGTCGAACAGCTGCGCAGGGCAGGGGCCGTCATCATTGGCAAGACGAACACCCACGAATTCGCCTACGGGACGTACACACCCCCCACTCGCAATCCCTGGGACCTGACCCACATCCCCGGCGGCTCCAGCGGCGGTTCCGCTGCAGCAGTGGCGGCAGGGATGTGCCTCGGCGCCATTGGTAGCGATACGGGCGGCTCAATCCGCATCCCATCTGCGTGTTGTGGCGTCACAGGACTCAAGCCGACATATGGGCGTGTAAGCACCTTCGGCGTCATCCCCCTTAGCTGGTCGCTCGATCACGTCGGGCCAATGGGCCGCAGCGCCGAAGACTGCGCCATACTCTTCGATGCCATCGCCAAATATGATCCTCGTGACCCCAACAGCGTCTCACGCCCTCCTGATAAATCCAGCGCAACGTTACTTAGCGGACCAGAAGGACGCGGCCCGCTTTCATTACAGGGCATCAAGCTCGGCGCACTATCAGAGTCATTCGTGGCTCCGCTCGATCCTGAAGTACGTGCTGCCTGGCACGCAACGTTGCTTGTACTTCAAGAGGAGGGAGCTGAGGTTAGCGATATTGAGTTGCGGCGTTCTGCAATGGAAGTGTATCGCACCATCCAGATGCCCGAAGCCTCCCTGGCACACATGGAGAAAGATTGGCTTACTAACCGCCTGGAAGCCTACGGTGAGAGAACGCGCTCACGACTGCTGCAAGGTCAGACCATTACAGCCGTCGATTACTTGCGTGCGCAGCAGCAACGTCGCACCTTCTCCAGCAACCTGCGCTCTGCTATGCAGGGGGTCAACGCGTTGGTGCTCCCTACTATACCCATCCCCGCGATTCCGGTAGAACAAGCGGATCAAGATATCCAAATCGACGGCATCACTGAAAATGCGACGACCGCGCTCTTAAGGCTGACGATGCCCTTTAATCTCGCGGGGCTACCCGCCGTCTCACTTCCCTGCGGCTTTACGACCGGTGGTTTGCCCATCGGCTTGCAGCTAGTAGGTAAGCCATTCGAGGAATCGATGATACTGCGCATAGCCCATGCCTATCAGCAATTGACGGATTGGCACCGTAGAGAGATAAACACGAAGCCATGAATACATATAGAACCAGCTTACAGTTGCCCCACGGGCAGTTGCACCTCCCCGCTTTTCTACCAGATGCCACTCTTGGCGTAGTACGTAACGTAGATAGCGTCGACCTGGAACAATGTGGGATCGAGGCTGTTGTCATGAATACGTTTCACCTGATGCAGCGTCCCGGCTCCTCGACCATATCATTTCTAGGCGGATTGCATAGCATGTCGGGCTGGCCGCACCCCATCATCACGGACTCAGGAGGCTTTCAGGCATATTCTTTGATTCGGCAAAACCCCAGATTTGGTTCTATAAACGACAAGGGGATCACTTTCCACCCCGAGGGTTCCGACCGCAAATTTCATCTCACACCCGAAAAGAGCATACAGCTACAGATCAGCTATGGCTCTGATTTCGTCGTCTGCCTCGACGACTGTACGCACGTGGATGATCCATTTGAAACCCAGCAAGAATCTGTCAAGCGAACTATTGAGTGGGCGAAGCGCTGCAAAGATGAGTTTCAACGTCTTATTCAGCAAAAGCGCATTCCTCAAGAACAAAGGCCATTGCTATTCGGCGTCATCCAGGGAGGAGGCTTTTACGAACTGCGCAAGCAATGTGCCGATGCTCTCCTGGAAATTGGTTTCGATGGATTTGGCTTTGGAGGCTGGCCATTGGACAGCAAAGGCCAGCTGCTCACCGATATCATCACGTATACCAGGGAACTCGTACCGCCAGAACTGCCAATGCACGCCCTGGGTGTGGGCCACCCGGCCAATGTCGTGGAGTGCGCCAGGATCGGCTACGATATCTTCGATAGCGCCATGCCAACTCGAGACGCACGGCACTCGCGCCTGTATGTATTTACAACCCCAGACTCGTTGCCCGCGCCCGGCTCGACAGAGAAATGGTTTTCGCACCTCTACGTCAATGATGACAAGGCTATCAAGAACGATGGACCCATTTCTCCTTTCTGTGACTGTCTATGCTGTTCACGCTACTCGGTGGCATATCTCCATCACCTTTTCAAGATCAATGATAGCCTCTTTCTGAGACTCGCGACCATCCATAACCTCAGATACATGGTCCAACTTACCGAACGATTGAGGGCAGAGCAATATGCACGGCAAGGAACACCACCAAATAGAGCAACTTATTGACTCTATCCTGGCTAGTTCCAAATACAAGAGCATCGACAGTGATTTCGTTAAATATATTGGCATTCAGGAACTGACCAGGCGGCACAATCTCAAAGAGGCCATCAAAGCCACCAAGAATAAGTTGCACCAGGTGGGTGCAGCCTATCAAGATAGCCCCCCGCACTATTCATTTTGGTTAAATGAACTCAAGCAGGCATCCCTGGCTGGTAACCGTGAGCTTTTTCTTGACAGGAGTAGAGGGATTATGGGTCATCACTCCTCCACCAGAGAACGCCTGCCCATCCTGGAACAATTCTACAGCACCATACTGGCTGACCTTCCTCCCATCAATTCAGTCATTGATATTGCCTGTGGTTTACACCCACTTAGCATACCCTGGATGCCTCTGAGCGAACACGCACAGTATTATGCGTATGACATCTATCGGGACATGATAGACTTCTTAAACGAGTACATGACTCTCCTGCCTGTACAGGGATATGGAAAAGTATGCAACGTGTTACACTATTGTCCTGCTCAAAAGGTCGATGTCGCCTTTATTCTCAAGGCCATTCCCTGCCTCGAACAGGTAGACAAATCAGCGGGCCTGCGACTTCTAGAGTCAATTAATGCTGACCACCTCGTCGTCTCGTTTCCTGCTCGCAGCCTCGGTGGAAAAAAGAAAGGCATGGTCACCAACTACGAGGCCAGCTTTTATGAATTGGTAGCCAACAAAACCTGGTCAATCCAACGCTTCGCATTCCCAAGTGAATTGGTGTTCCTAGTAACCAGGTAATCAGTGACAGAAGAAAGTGGACCCTGGATGCCAGGAATCCCGGCAATGACAATAACCGGCAAATGATGTAATATAGCAGAGAAGAGAATCGGTGAGGTTTGCTCTCGCCAGGATCAAAATTTAAGCTTCGAACATTGCCTTTCGGATAGGAATGAACATGAGCAGCACACTGCTTCTTGGGCATATCATCAAGGGTCGCTACAAACTGATTGATGAACGGGGAAGCGGCACCTTCGGCGCAGTCTATATCGCCCGCGACCTGCAAAACAACTACCTTTATGCAGCAAAAATCTTGCACCTTGATCATGCATTTGATAGCGAGCTGTTAGAACGCTTCAAACGAGAAGCATACATCCTGCAAAGCCTCAATGACCCACACATCGTGAGGATCATCGATTACGGCAACGAAGACAATATCTATTTCATCATCATGCACCACATCGATGGCCAAAGCTTCAAGTATTACATACAAACTTATGGTCCAATGGAACCACTACGCGCTTTGAGTTATGTGCTGCAAGTCGCCGAGGGACTGGACGCTACATTTAAGAGGGGAGTGGTTCACCGTGACATCAAGCCTCAGAACATCCTCATCAGTAACAAAGGAGCCGTGAAGTTAGCCGACTTCGGCCTATCGCGTAGCCAAGAAACACCAACCATCACAAGTTCAGATAAATTTATGGGAACGGCATACTACAGCGCTCCAGAACAGGTATTGAGGGGGCATTCCGCAGATATCCGCTCCGACCTCTACTCCCTTGCTATCGTCCTGTTTGAGTCACTTGCAGGTCAACCTCCTTATACTGGAGGCACCGCTGTAGACATCATTCTCAAACACCAAACCGAAGACATACCCTCGATTTGCCGCCTGCGCCCGGACTTACCTCCCGAAATGGACGCTTTCATGCAGAGGGCAATGGCTAAATTGCCTCATGTCCGCTACCAGACGCCCCGCGAGTTTATCGCGGCACTCGAACAGATACAGCAACGTATCCGTGGCCAAGCACCCGCAGTTCATCAGCAAGCACAACTTATAATTATCTCTACAGGACAAACATTCGTGTTAAGTGGAGCAAACATGATTGTTGGCCGCGAAGATCCAAAACGAGAGATCCATCCCGATATTCAGATCGACGATCCAACCATGACGCTTGGCCGAAAACATGCATGTATCTTGAACGTGCGGGGGACCTGGATGGTTGAGGATCAAAATTCGCGCAACAAGACACGCTTAAATAGCGAAGTCTTACATCCATACAAACAACAACCGCTTAAGGATGGTGATATCCTACATTTCGGTAGAGTCGAAGCGCGTTTTGAGTTTCGCTAAGTCATTCTAAAAGGAGGTTTATGTATGTTCTCGAAACGGTGACTGACTCTCTTACTGTTAGGCGTAGAGTTTTTCAACGAATGGTTCAGTAACTTACTTGCCGCCATACTTCCTGCTATAAGGGCAGCGCTTGGCTTGAACTACATCCAGGTAAGTTTCCTCTTCACGGTCCTGGAAGGCAGCGATATTATCAGCGATGCTATCTTCGGCATCAGTGGCGATATCTGGTCACGCCGCTTACTTATCTCTGTTGGTACCATCACTGCTGGCATCGGCTTAATAGTGATGGGCCTGGCTCCTGGCTATCTCCTGCTTCTCACAGGAGTAGCGATCCAGGGATTCGCCGGTGGCCCGTTCGTCGGTCTGAGCCAGGCCTCGCTCATGGACGCCCATCCAGGGCGACATGATCACATGATGGCCTGGTGGTCAATTATTGGTAATATTGGCTTTCTCGCCACCTTATTGACAGTTGCCGTCGCTTATGCCCTCGGTGTCGACTGGCGCACGCTCTTCATCCTGGGAGGTATACTGTTCATCATCTACGCCCTTTTCCTGGCAAGGCTACGCTTCCCCCGTGCAGAAAAGGCAACCGAGGAAGGAGAAGCAGAGGGAGAAGAGGTTAAATCCATATCCAACTGGGCCGCGCTAAAAGCAGCCGCGCTCGACATGGCATTGTTACGCTGGGCATTGATCCTACCCTTGTTGGAAATACCCCTCAACAGTTTTGCTGTGCTTTATTTCCATGATAGTGTAGGGTTGAGCAATGTCGCTGCCAGCTCGGCGTTGCTCATTATCATAGTTTGCTCTTTAGTAGGAAAAGCGCTTCTCCCCTGGCTGCTTCGCTACATGGCAGGCATGTCTCTGCTGAAATTCAGCATCTGGATGGGGATCGCGAGCTATGGCATATTTCTACTGGTTCCCGGCGTGCTGCCAAAATTCATAGCCCTGGCAGTGTTCAGCCTGGTTGAATCAAGCTGGCACACACTCGCGCAGGCACAGGCCTATGCCACGCAGCCCGGCAAATCAGGCGTGGTACTCAGTGTAACCTCCCTCATTTCACCCATCACCAGCCTCTTGCCGCTGCTCGTAGGCGTAATCGCCACCTGGGTAGGACTTGGCTGGGGATTGGCCGTACTCCTGGTAGGGCCTGTTACAGCGGGGATATTGCTGGTTTTTCGACCAGCTTAACTATATTGACAACCCCCCTATCTTCTAGTATCCTGTAGAAAATAAACGTTCGCATAAATTCTGGCTTCGCCAGTCTTAGAGGAGGTGCAAAATATGGAAAAGCACGTCTATTCACAATTTGTGCTTGCATGCACCTTGTCTACCCGCGTTGAGGGTAATGAGCGAACGCTGCCACGCCAGGGCACCAGCAAAACATTCAACAAGAAATTACCTGGCATCTGCTAAGCAAAAGGTAGAACGTGGCTCGTTCCCTCCACACGGTAGACATCACACGATTGATCGTTCGAACCGTGTTTTTTATTCTCCTGGAGGGAAAGCATTGATTAACGACCCGGAGACACTTACCGGCGTGGTATTGAACGGTGCCCATGGCATTTATGACGTTCATACCGATATCGGCGTTCTACGCTGCACATTGCGAGGAAAACTCAAAAAAGCCTTTGCCCAGGCTCAATTCCCAAAATCAGTAAGCAAAGCACGTCCGCGTTACGACAAAACGCTCGCATCACCAAAGACTCAACGTATCGAGCATCGTGACACAGACGCCAACCCGTTACCTGTACGCTTATCGGTGGGAGACTACGTGAAACTTCGTCGTCTCGATGACAACACCGGCATGATCGAGGAGATCCTGCCCCGCCAGAGTTCCCTATCACGCAAGGATGCAGCTTCAACATCCAAAAGAGCCATGGAGCAAACCATGCTCGCCAACCTGGACCAGGTCGTACTCGCCTTTGCCACGACACACCCCGAGCCGCATTTTGGTATGCTCGACCGCTACCTGGCGATTTGTGAATCGGCTGAGATCCGCCCCATCATTTGCCTCAACAAAGTCGATCTACCGCACGAGCAGTACGTGGATGAAGCGGCAGACCTCTATAGTCGCCTGGGCTATATCGTAATCTGGACCAGCCCAAAGACCGGTCAAGGAATCGAAACCCTGAACTCTCTATTGAGGGAGCATACCACGCTCTTCAGCGGGCCGTCAGGGGTAGGCAAGTCATCTCTTGTGAACGCTATCGAGCCTGGCATGGCTATTAAGACGGGGCTTGTAAGCGACGCGACCGGTAAGGGAAGGCACACCACCACTGGTTCGCAGCTCTATCATTTGTCAGGTGGGGGTTGGCTTGCCGATTCAGCAGGCATTCGCGCACTAGCTACCTGGAACATCCCGCCCGAAGACCTCGCCTGGTGCTTTGTCGAGTTCCGCCCATACCTGGGCGAATGTCTGTACTCCGACTGCATGCATATCGAAGAAGATGGCTGCGCCATCCGCCAGGCAGTCGACGACAAAGTCATCGACGAACGGCGCTACAAGAGCTATGTCCGTATTATCTTGGGGGAAGAAAGGTGAGGTCAAGCGCTATTGCCAGCAGACCTCGCATCATTTTATACTCGTTGGTACCCTGACAAACACTTTGCCATCCACTACCTTCGCTTCTAAGCGCGGCAACGGAGCTACGTAGGGTATCGTTGATGACTTGTCCACCTTGCCATATTCAGTGAACAGGCCGCCATGACAGGGACAATGGTATTTACGATCCGAATCCTGCCATTGCACAATACAGCCCATGTGGGTACAGGCTGCCGACATCGCTATGACTGGCCCTTCACTTAGTGATTCACCAACATCCCCATCGTTGCGGATGACATAGCCAACAATGGATTCTGTTGCAAAGCGTACCCCGTTTTCTCCAAGTTCTGCAAGCGTCGTGACAAAGAGCCAGGTAGAGGCTACATCCGGTGGCACAATGGGAAAATTCCATGTTGTCCCCTGTCCTGACCCTCCTCCGATTGTTGTCTGTGGTGCTTGTGTCACTTGTTCCACCACGTGTTCAACACCGGCACCCACAGCCAGCGAGGCCGCGACAGCAGCAGCTCCACCGGCAAGCAGAGCACGTCGCGAGACACGAGGTTTCTCCTGCGGCTTCTTAGAGAGGAAAGGGAGATGGCGCGTTTTGGGTGGCCGCTCTAATTCTTGTTCAAGCCTGGCCTGCAACTCAGCGGCAAATTCAGGGCGGGGCGTGACTTCATCAGGCGAAGCAGAGCGAAAGAGCGCGGCCATACGATAGATACGAGCCCTGGTGGGCGTCAACCCATCTGGAGGATGAGCTGGACGTCCCGCCTGAAGCTCTTCTATAAAGTGCTCCAGCTCCAGGTAGTCTTCAAATCGTTCCTGATCTTGATCCTGATGGAAATCACCTGACATAAATTTGTGTCTCCATAAAGGCGCCACTCAGACACCCTTTCTTAGGTACTTCGTGCGACCACAATGGTCACTTCCCTGTTCGACTCGCCCTTTCCCAATATCAAAGCGTTTCGATAACAACGTGCTCAAGGTCAGCAGCACGTTTCAGCGCGCGAAACTGTAATACTTTGACGTTCCCTTCCGTCAAACACATGCGATTAGCAGTATCTCGTATCGAGAGATTGAGCAGAAAACGGCAAGTCAGTACTTCTCGATAGTGTTCAGGCAAAGCCTGAAGGATACGCTTCACACGATCTTCCGGTCTGCTGCTCATCACAACAGGCTCTTCTTCAACGGGGCCTTCCCAACCGGCATCCAATAATTCCTCAAGGGAACTTGCCGATATACGATAGTGAGCCCGCCAGTAATCTGCAATGGTTGTGCGAGCAACCTGAAACAGCCACTTTTGCATACTTTGCGAGCCACGTTCGGTATCGACGCCGCGTACGGCTTTCATAAATATCTGTGACGTCAGGTCCTCGGCCTCCTCGCGATTCCCCACCTTGCTATAGACATAGCGATAAATCAGACCGAGGTTCTCCTGGTAAAACGTCTGAAACTCCTGCACGTTAGCCCCTCCCGAGAACCCAGTATTCCTGGCCCCCCGAGAACCCTGCACCCCAGCATCAATCTGTCCTGCTGTTGCAAGATTCGTTCTCGCTTGTTTTCCGCGCAGTGAACCCACAGTGTACTCCCTGCTAAGACAACTCGATTGCGTTCCTGGTATACCAATTCAATACAAGCTCAGCGAACCTCTTACATAGTGAGGCGCAAGACGAATCATGTCTTAGTAGGTAATACGCTGACAGGTTACACTTACAACTTCGACCCTTAAGGTCGAAATGGTGATGAATGGACACTCATGGCTTTCAATGCCCCTATTATATACGTGAGTGCGCCCTTTTACCAGATCAAATTAAAAATGTATCGAAATGGCTGAGTGAGGCGGCGCATACCCCGTTTGCGCCATTCCCCCACCTGGAGTATAATAAGCATACAACGTCAAGTGATCAGGCAGGCCCGGCGAAGTTCCTGCCTCAAGCCTACGGCGTTGATTCTAGAAGCTGTGAGCACACCTATGATCCTATCGAGTTTATCAACCAGGTGCATCCACCTCTTCCAGGACTAACGAGCTTTTTGCCTGTCGCGTGGTTGCAGGGCATCTCTCCTTCGCGAGTGGGTGCCCATGACGAAACGAAAGGGCGAGAGCGGTGGGTACTTGCAAGGGAGGATGCCCTACGGCCACCAACTTATTTTCTTGCTTCATACCCCCCGCCTCCGGCCCCAAGAATTAAGGAGACAGATATGTACCATAAATTCGACGTCGTGATCGTCGGCGCAGGTGGCGCTGGACTGATGGCTGCGATGCAGCTTCCAAATGCCAGTGTGGCAGTACTCAGCAAAGTTTACCCCACGCGTTCCCACACGGGCGCGGCCCAGGGAGGCGTGGCCGCTGCCCTCGGCAACCAGGAAGAAGATCACTGGAAGTGGCATATGTACGATACTGTCAAGGGCGGTGACTATCTTGTAGACCAGCCCGCAGCGGAGATCCTGGCACGGGAAGCTATCGATGCCGTCTACGAATTGGAGCATCGCGGCCTGCCTTTCAACCGTACCAAAGATGGACGCATTGACCAGCGCCGCTTCGGCGGGCATACGCGCAACTATGGCGAAGCGCCCGTGCGCCGCTCCTGCTATGCCGCTGACCGCACAGGACACATGATTCTTCAAACCATGTACCAGAACGCCATCAAGAACCAGGTACGCTTCTTCAATGAATTCCTGGTGCTGGACTTATTGTTGAACGAAGGGCGAGCATGCGGTGTCGTCGCCCTCGAGATTCGCACGGGAGAAATTCATACCTTCCATGCCAAGACCGTCCTTTTCGCCACTGGTGGCTATGGCAGAGCCTGGCGTGTCACCAGCAATGCCTTCGCTTGCATGGGCGACGGCATGGCAATCGCCTACCGCAGGGGC
>Ga0209648_10003851_pt1 | contig 12684 bp, 11 predicted proteins | sample GraSoi2013_115cm_FD_185830 | JGI IMG/M metagenome (GOLD analysis project Ga0209648, IMG submission 185830) | Grasslands soil microbial communities from the Angelo Coastal Reserve, California, USA - Sample 9_17_2013_115cm (SPAdes) (version 2) | ecosystem: Environmental > Terrestrial > Soil >...
AGGTCTCGGGCCCGATGGTCGGATCGCCGTGGTGCGCTTCGACCGCGGCGACAGCATCAATGCGTTGAGCCAGCTGGCGATGCGCGAGCTGCGTGACGTGCCGCACGACTTCGAGGACGACCTTTTGACCTCTGTCGTGATCCTGACCGGCGGGGCCAAGGCCTTCTCGGCGGGTTTCGACCTGAAAGATCCGGAAGGCCGCCAGCGCGAGCAGCTGTCGGTCGGCGAGCGCATCCATCGCCAGCGGCTTGGCCCCCGGATGTGCAAGGCCTGGCAGGAGATGGATCAGGTCACCATTGCCGCCATCGAAGGCCATTGCATCGGCGGTGGCGCCGCGCTGGTCGTGTCGCTCGATTTCCGCACCTGCGGAAAGAGCGCGCATTTCCGCATCCCCGAGGTCGAGCTCGGTATGAACATGAGCTGGGGCTCGATCCCGCGCATGCTGGCGCTGATGGGCCCGGCGCGCACCAAGCAGGCGGTCATCCTGGCGTCGGATCGCATCTCTGCTGCCGAGGCGCTGGCGTGGGGGCTGGTCGAGAACGTGGTCGAGGATGGCGAGGCCTTGAGTGCCGCGATGGCCTTCGCCGAGAGGATCGCCCGCCAGCCGCCGATTCCCGTGCGCATGACCAAGCGCACGGTCAACCGATTCGCCCATGCGCTCGACGATCTCGGTGCTCACATGGATGCCGACCAGAACGTGCTGACCGGGCTGACCGAGGACTACAAGGAGGGAACGCAAGCCTTCCGCGAGAAGCGCAAGCCGGTGTTCAAGGGGAGGTAGGCTTGGAACGTCATTACAAAGGTGTTGTCATCCCGAGCGCAGCGAGGGGGACCTTTCCTGTGGCCTCAAAGGTCCCTCGCTGCGCTCGGGATGACAATCATGGCGCAACGACCTCGGTGCGTCCGCTGCAAGTGCCTAGCTAGTACTTCCGTCCCGGCAACTGGTCGATGATCACCTGACGCGTGGGGTCCTCGAGCATCGCCCATCGGCCGATCTCGTCGATCGTGCGCTTGCAGCCGAGGCAGAAGCCGCTCGTGCGATCGATCGTGCAGATGCCGATGCAGGGCGACATCACGCGCCTGAGCGGCGGTGGTCCGTCAGACATGGCGTGATCACGGCTTCTTGCTGAGCTCGGCGAGCTGGTTCTGCAGTTCGTCGAGCTTGCGCTTGAGATCGTCGATCGCCGCTTCCGTCGGCGGCGCGGCCGCATCGCTCTTCGGCGGCTCCTGCCCGTTGGTCAGGGGCGGTGTTCCCGGGGCCTGGCCGGGCCGGAACGGGTTGAACATGCGCATGGCCCGCTCGAACATCGCCATGTTCTGCTTGCCCATCGATTCGAACTGCTGGAACGGATTGAAGCCGAAGGCATTCTGCAGGTAGCGCCGCATCTGCTCCTGGTTGCGCGCGAACTGCGTCATCGACATTTCGAGATATTGCGGCACCACGCCCTGCAGGCTGTCGCCGTAGAACGAGATGAGCTGGCGCAGGAAGGGGATCGGCAGCAGCGTCTGCCCGCCCTTGCTCTCTTCCTCGAAGATGATTTGTGTAAGCACGAAGCGCGTGATCTCGTCGCCGGTCTTGGCGTCGTAGACGACGAAGTCGGTCTTGTCCTTCACCATCTGCGACAGATGGTCGAGCGTCACGTAGGCGGAGGTCGCCGTGTTGTAGAGCCGCCGGTTCGCGTACTTCTTGATCACCACCGGAGCGGGCTTCGGTCCGCCCTCGGGTATTGCCTGATCCGTCATTACGCTTCGCTCCTAGCTCGCGGCCGCCATAAACGTCCGTTTACTTCGGTTTGGTCACCTTAGCGCCGATACCGCAGTGCGACAAGACACGGTTTGCGCCTGCGAAAGCAGCGTTCTCGCCACGATGGGCTATAGTGGGCGGATGGCCCCCGAAAACGACGATTCGGCCGATTTCGACCGCCTCGCCCGGCGTTATCTCGACCTTTGGCAGAGCCAGCTCGCCGGCCTGAGCGCCGACCAGGCGCTGACGGAGCAGATCGCCCGTCTGTTCGCGGCCGCGAACACCCAGGTTGCGTCGGCGATAAAGGCGGCTCAAGGAGCACAGCATGCAGCCTCGCCCCCTTGGACCCAGAGTGGGACCCCGTCCGCTGCCGCTTCATCTGGGCACGGCGCTGATGACGTGGGCGAGCTCCGAAAGCGCGTGGAGGCTCTGGAAGCCCGCATCGCCGAGCTCGAATCCAAGCTCGGCGGCGCCTGAAACGGTCGCGTCGCTTCTGCCCGAGATCGCCGCCCTGGAAGCAAAGGCAGGCGCGGGCAAGTTCGATTTGGCGCTTCAGCGCGAGATCGCACGCCGCATGCGGAGGTTGGCCGACGGCGTGCTGGCCTATCGCCAGCATGCGGTCCATCGCACGCTCGACAATCCGCCGGCCGTATGGCGCGAAGGCAACACGCGGCTGCTCGACTATGGCGCCACGCATCGTGCGGCGCGAAAGCGCGGGACGCGCGCCGTGCTCGTGGTGCCGTCGCTGATCAATCGCTGGGAGGTGCTCGACCTCACCGCCGAGAAGAGCCTGCTGCGCGCCATGGCGGCGCGTGGGCTCCGCCCCTACCTCGTCGATTGGGGGACGCCCAATGAAGAGGAGCGGCGCTTCGACAGCACCGCCTACGTGGCGCGCCTCGAGCGCGCGCTGGGCTTCGTCGCCAAGCGCGCGCGGCGGGCGCCCGCAGTGATGGGCTACTGTATGGGCGGCACGCTCACGGTGGCGCTGGCCGCGCGTCGGCCGCGTCGGGTCGCCGGGCTGGCCCTGCTCGCGGCCCCCTGGGACTTCCACGCCGACCGCACCGGCCATGCTTTCCTCGTCTCGGTCGGTCCGCTTCTGGCCGAGATGGCGGACCGGGTCGGCGAGTTGCCGGTCGACATCCTGCAGACCCTGTTCTGGTCGCTCGATCCCTGGCTGGCGGTGAAGAAGTTCGGCCGCTTCCTCGGCATGGACCAGCAGGGCGAACACGCCCGCGACTTCGTGCTGCTCGAGGATTGGCTGAATGACGGCGCGCCGCTCGCCGGGCCGACCGCGCGCGAATGCCTGATAGACTGGTATGGCGACAACCTGCCCGGGACCAACAAGTGGATCGTGGGGGGCAGGCGCATCGTGCCGTCGAAGATCAAGAAGCCGTCGCTGGTGATGATCCCGTCGGGCGACCGCATCGTGCCGCCGCTTTCGGCCGCTTCCCTCGTCGATCCCAAGCGCGGCCTGAAGAATGCAACGCGGCTGGATCTGCCGCTCGGCCATATCGGCATGGTGGTGAGCGGCCGGGCGCGCGAGCTCTGCTGGACGCCGCTGATCGAATGGCTGGACGGGCTCGGCAAGCAGCAGCAGAAGTGACGGCGATGCAGGAACGATCTTTCGACTGGCGCCTGCCGGCGATCTGGGCCGTGCTGCTCACCATATCGATGCTCACCCATGCCTATGTCGAGTTCGCCGACAGCGGCCATCGGATCGGGCTTGGTCGTGCGGTGGTCCACGAAGCGGCGAGCCACATCATGGTCGCCGCCCTCCTGCCGGCGATCTACTGGCTACACCGTCGTTTCCCGCTGGGCGCATGCCCGCGCAACATCCTGATCCGCAACATCCTGATCCATGCGCTGGCCATCGTGCCGTTCAGCGTGACGCGTACCGTCGGGCTGACCGGTCTTCGGCTGCTTTGGTTCGTCGGCCTGATGGGCGAGCGCTACTCCTTCCCGCTCACCGCGGACCGGCTGTTCTACGAATTCTCCAAGGACATCGTGACCTACGCCATGCTGAGCGCGGCCGTTGTGGCCATCCGCTACATATTGGAGCGAAAGCCGTCATCCGCGCCGGCCCTCCCGCCGACCCTCCCGACTATGCTCCCGACTGCGGCGGCCGCGCTGCCGGAGCGCTTTGCCGTCCGCAAGCGTGGCGGCAGCGAAGTCGTGGTCGAGGTGGCCGACATCGATTGGATCGAGGCGGCCGGCAACTATGCCGTTCTCCATGTCGGCGGCGACACGTTCGAGATCCGCTCGTCGCTCAGCAAGCTCGAGGCCGAACTCGATCCCAAGCGTTTCGTCAGAGTCCACAAATCGCATATGGTGAATATTGCGCGCGTAGCGGAAGTGACACCGTGGATCAGCGGCGACTGGCGCATCCGCCTGCAGGATGGCGCCGAGGTCAATCTCAGCCGCCGCTACCGCCAGCGCTTCGAGGCGCTGGCGCCCGTACGGAGCTGAGTGGGCCGGAGCTGAGTGGGCGGAACTGACTCGGGCTCACCGTTCGTCACGCAGCCATCGCCGGTCGTCCCACGGACCGCGCCGGTCGTCACAATTCGCCGATAGATCAGAGGCTTGGTGGCTAAGAGGGCAGGACGAAACCAGGGGTCCCGCCATGAAAAATCGCCGTTCCGATCTCGACTGGCTGAGAGTCACGGCCTTTGGCCTGCTGATCCTCTACCATTCCGGCATGGCCTGGTCGGGTTGGCATTGGCATCTCAACAGCACCGCGGACATCACCTGGCTTCGCGAGGCCATGCGCTTCGTCAATCGCTGGCGCATGCCGCTGATTTTCCTGGTCTCCGGTGGTGCCATCGTGCTGACGCTCGGCCTGCGTTCGCCCGGCGCCTTCGCCGTCGACCGGCTGCGCCGCCTGCTGCTGCCCCTGGCGTTCGGCATGATCGTGTTGGTGCCGCCGCAGGTCTATGCCGAGCGGCACTACGCCGGCCAGTTCGCCGGCTCGTTCCTGCAGTGGCTGCCCGAGGCTTTCCGCGGCACCTATCCGGCCGGGAATCTGAGCTGGCATCACCTCTGGTTCATAGCCTACGTGCTCGTGCTCACTTTCGTGCTGCTGCCCTGTTTCCTGTGGGCCCGCACGGCGTCGGGCGAGGCCGCTCAAGCGGTGGCGGCGCGAACGATGGGCCGCTTGGGTCTGCACTGGCTGATGGCGCTGCCGCTTGGCGCCTCGATCCTGTGGCTGGCGCCGCTGTCGAGCAATCCCAACGGCCTGATCGGCGACTGGCATGGCCTGGTCTATAATGGCGTTCTTCTGCTCTATGGCGGCTTCATCTTCGGCACACCCGACATGCTGGCCGTCCTCAATCGCCAGCGCTGGCTGTCGCTTGGCATCGGCATCGCGTGCTATGCCACGCTCTATTCGAGCTTCTTCGACGGCGCGGTCGGCGCGCTCGTCCTGCCGGCCGATCGTCCGGCCTATGCCGTGCTTTCGGCGGTCAACACCATGGCCTGGCTGTTCACGGCCATCGGCTTTGCCAACCGCTATCTCACCATGCGGCCGCGGTTCCTCGGCTCTGCCAGCGAAGCCGTCTATCCGTTCTACATGATCCACCAGACCGTGACGGTGATCGCGGTCTACTGGCTGTTGACCTATGAGGTGCCGCCGGCCGAGGGCTTCGTCATCGCCGTGTTGGCGACGTTCGGGATAACCTGGGCGATCTACGCCTGGTTGGTGCAGCCGGTCGCGTTTCTGCGGCCGCTGCTCGGGTTAAAAGCCATACGGCCGTCGTTGCTGGCCGAGCGCGCCCACTAAGAACGGCGGATCAGATGGACAGACGATCCTTCCTGAAGGGAACCCTCGCGTTACCATTCGCGCCGGGCGCGGCTTGGGCGCAGGCCGCACCGACGAGCCCCGGCGTCTCCCGCGTCCGTCCCGGACAACCGGGATGGCCGTCCGAAGCAAGCTGGGACAGCTTGGATCGGAACGTCGCCGGCCGTCTCGTCAAGGTGCAGTCGTCCTTGGGCGTCTGCCAGGACACGCCGAACGGCACCGCCTGCCGCGACGTCTTCAAGGGACTGAAAAATCCCTACTATATCGGCGATGACCTCAGCCTGACCCAGACCACGGGCTGGGTCGACGCCTGGACATCGCAGCCGAGCGTCTACGCCGTCGCGGCTCGGCGAACCCAGGACGTCGTCGCCGCCGTGAATTTTGCGCGCGACAACAATCTCCGGCTGGTCGTGAAGGGCGGTGGGCACAGCTATCTCGGCACCTCCAATGCCCCTGATTCGCTTCTGATCTGGACGCGCGCGATGAACGATATCGTGCGGCACGACGCTTTCGTAGCCCAAGGCTGCGCCGGACAGCAGGCCGCCCAGCCGGCCGTATCGGTCGGCGCCGGCGCCATCTGGATGCATACCTATAACGAAGTGACCACCAAGGGCGGCCGCTATGTGCAGGGCGGCGGCTGCGGAACGGTCGGCGTCGCCGGCCTTGTTCAAGGCGGCGGGTTCGGCAGCTATTCGAAGAACTACGGCACGGCCGCGGCAAGTCTGCTGGAGGCGGAAATCGTCACGGCCGACGGTCTTGTGCGGATCGCGAATGCTTGCACGAACGCCGACCTGTTGTGGGCGCTCAAAGGCGGCGGCGGCGGCAGCTTCGGCGTGGTCACCCGCGTGACGCTGCACACGCATGCATTGCCTTCCTTCTTCGGCGGCGTGTCGGCGACGATCCAGGCGTCCTCCGATGCCGCTTTCCGTCAGCTGGTCGGCCGGTTCCTTGATTTCTACGCTAAAAGTCTTCTCGATCCCCATTGGGGGGAGATCGTCAATGTCCGGCCGGGCAACCGATTGGACATACAGATGGCGTTTCAGGGACTCACCCTGGAAGAGGCCGATGCCGTCTGGCAGCCCTTCCTGCAAGGGGTCGCCGCGGCGCCCAACGATTTCTCTTTCGTGACCGCGCCGCGGCTGCGCAGCATTCCGGCCAGGCATCGCTGGAATCCCGATTTTCTCAAGGCGTATGCCCCGGCAGCCGTTCGCTTCGACGACCGAGCCGGCGCTTCGCCGGACAACATGTTCTGGTCGGCCAATGTCAGCGAGGCCGGGCATTTCATCCATGACTTCGAATCGGCGTGGCTGCCGGCGTCGCTGCTGCAGGCGGATCGACGAAGCGAGCTCGCCCAGGCTCTTGTTGCCGCCGCTCGCCATTCGACCGTCGAGCTTCATTTCCAGAAAGGCCTGGCCGGCGGAACCGATGACGCCCTATCCGCTGCCCGGGACACGGCAATGAATCCCGCCGTCCTCGATGCTTTCGCTCTCGCCATCGTCGCCAGCGAGGGGCCGCCGGCCTATCCTGGCTTGCGCGGCCACGAGCCGGACCTGGCGGACGCGCGCCGAAACGCCGAGAAGGTCGGCAAGGCGATGGCCGCGCTCAAAAAAGTCGCGCCCGATGCCGGTTCCTATGTCGCAGAGAGCAGCTATTTCGAAGCCGACTGGCAGAACTCCTATTGGGGGCCGAATTATCCGAGGCTGCGCGCCATCAAGGCGAAATATGACCCTGCCGGCCTGTTCTTCGTCCATCACGGCGTGGGCAGCGAGGACTGGACCTCGGATGGCTTCACCAGGCGGGCAAGACGCTAGGCGAAACTTGCCGGCTGCGACGGCAGGCCTATAACATTCCCGGCAGGGCGGCCCCGCAAGGAGGATACCATGGCAACCGACATCGTTATCGCGAGCGCTGCGCGCACGCCCATCGGCTCGTTCAATGGCGCGTTCGGCGCCGTCCCGGCCCACGACCTCGGCAAGGCCGCGATCAAGGGCGCGCTCGAGCGCGCCAAGGTGAAGCCCGAGGACGTCGACGAAGTGATCCTGGGCCAGATCCTGTCCGCCGCCCAGGGCCAGAACCCGGCCCGCCAGGCCGCGGTCAATTCCGGCATTCCGGTCGAGAAGACCGCGCTCGGCATCAATCAGCTGTGCGGCTCGGGCCTGCGCGCCGTCGCCTTCGGCTGGCAGGCGATCAGGAACGGCGACGCCTCGATCATGGTCGTCGGCGGCCAGGAGAGCATGAGCCAGGCGCCGCACGCCGCCTACATGCGCGACGGCACCAAGATGGGCGAGCTCAAGATGACCGACACCATGCTGAAGGACGGTCTGTGGGACGCCTTCCACGGCTACCACATGGGCAACACCGCCGAGAACGTGGCGCAGAAGTACCAGATCACCCGCGCCGAGCAGGATGCCTTCGCCGCCTCCTCGCAGAACAAGGCCGAGGCGGCGCAGAAGTCCGGCCGCTTCAAGGACGAGATCGTCCCGGTCACGGTGAAGACCCGCAAGGGCGACGTCGTGGTCGACACCGACGAGTTCCCGCGCCACGGCACGACCATCGAGACGCTGGGCAAGCTCCGGCCCGCCTTCGCCAAGGACGGCTCGGTCACCGCCGGCAACGCCTCGGGCATCAACGACGGCGCGGCCGCGCTGGTGCTGATGAGCGCCGACGAGGCGAAGAAGCGCGGCATCACGCCGTTGGCCAAGATCGTGTCGTGGGCGACCACCGGCGTCGATCCGGCGATCATGGGCATCGGGCCGGTGACCGCTTCGCAGGCGGCGCTCAAGAAGGCCGGCTGGACCGTCAAGGATCTCGACCTGGTCGAGGCCAACGAGGCCTTCGCCGCCCAGGCCGTCGCCGTCGGCAAGCAGCTCGGCCTCGATCCGGACAAGCTCAACGTCAATGGCGGCGCTATCGCGCTCGGCCATCCGATCGGCGCCTCGGGCGCGCGCGTGCTCACCACGTTGCTCTACGAGATGCAGAAGCGCGACGCCAAGAAGGGTCTCGCCACGCTCTGCATCGGCGGCGGCATGGGCATCGCGATGTGCGTCCAGCGCGACTGATTTTCTTTCCGGACTCGGCGCATTCACATGCGCCTGAGGGCCTCCAGGCCCGCCTCATAAGTCTGAGCGGGCCTGGAGGCCCGCGGTCCGGCAAGACTTAAAGCCCGAAGTCGCTCAGGCTCGGATGATCGGCAGGCCTGGGCCCGGGCGCCGGCCAATGGAACTTGCGCTCGCTCGCGGCGATCGGCAGGTCGTTGATCGAGGCGAGGCGACGGCGCATCAGGCCGCGCTCGTCGAACTCCCAGTTCTCGTTGCCGTAGGAGCGGAACCAGCTGCCCGAATCGTCCCGCCATTCGTAGGCAAAACGCACGGCGATCCGGCTGCCGCCACAGGTCCACAGCTCCTTGATGAGGCGGTAGTCGAGCTCCTTGGCCCATTTGCGGGTGAGGAACGCCTTGATCGCGTCACGGCCCTGGAAGAACTCCGAACGGTTTCGCCATACGCTGTCGGGCGTATAGGCCAGCGACACGCGTTCGGGATCGCGGCTGTTCCAGGCATCTTCGGCGGCGCGCGCCTTGAGCGCCGCCGTCTCGGGCGTGAAGGGCGGCAGGGGAGGCCGCGGGGCATCGGCCATGGCCGTCAGAGCATTTCCTGCATGTGCTGGCCTTGGCGCACGAGGCGGCGCCCTTGGGCCGGCGAGAGCTCCAGGAGCTCGACATTGCCGTTGGCTGTCGGCTGTATCAGCAGGAAGCGCGTCTCTCCGGGCGCCGTGGTGATGATGAGCTCATTGCTTTCCTGCGTTCCGACGGCCCTGAGGTCGTGGAAGCCGGGCGGTAGGTCGAAGAGCAGCCAGGTGTTGCCGGTGATCATGCCGGCCAGCTGCCCGCCCCTGGTGATGTTGATCGGCGGCGCATCTGGAGGAGCGTCACCGCGGACGACGTAAAGCGCGGCCTGGCCTGGCTGCGGCACCGGGAAATTGGGGCCGTAGGCCTCCATCCAGCGCGACATCCCGCCGGGTGTCGCGGAAGAGCAGGCGCCAGCCAGCAGGGACAACGCAACAACGACCAGAAACTTCTTCATGCAATGACCTCCGCAACCAGCGTCGGCCGAACGGACTTTTTGGTCAAGCGGGCAGGACACCGCCCCTGGAGCAAGATCGTCTCTGATCGAAGCATCATAAGAACCAAAGCCAGCCTCATCCTGAGGAGCCGCGCCCCTCGGATACCCTCGGGGTAAACTCCACGCGGCGTCTCGAAGGATTGGCAACATCAAGCCTGCTTCCCACCCTTCGAGACGCGGCCCTGCGGGCCGCTCCTCAGGGTGAGGTCGTGGGTGATTCGGCCTTAAGAAATTCTGCTCTAGGCGCAGGCCGGCTCCGGCAGGACGCGCAGGCGCGCCAGCGGCGACAGCACGATCACCAGGGTCGACAAGGCGAAGGCGGCGGCGATCAGCAGCAGGGCACCGTGCAGCCCGGCCTGGGCCGCCACGACACCGCCGGCCAGCGCGCCCAGCGGCCGGACGCCGTAGATCGCGGTCTGCATCGTGGCATTGACGCGGCCCATCAGCGGCGCCGGCGTCACCAGCTGGCGCACCGTGATCTGGCAGATCAGCCACAGCATCGGACCGAAGCCCACCAGGAAATGTCCGGCGGCGGCATAGGCGAAGCCGTTGCCCGAAGGTGCTGCGAGGAAGAGACCGGCGGCAATCACCGACACGGCGGGGCCAAAGATGAGCGTGGCGAGCGGCGGCAGGCGCCGTGCCGAGACGGGCGCCACCAGCGCGCCCAGGATCAGGCCGGCGCCGTAGGCCGACTGGGCAAGCCCCATGTGTGCCGGGTCGAGGCCGAGCGGGCCCAACGCCAGCGGTGCCCAAACGGCGAGCAGGGCGAAAAAGGCGAAGTTCCAGAAGACCGCGCAGAGGCCGATGCCGCGCAGCAACTCGTGGCGCACCACGAAGCGGGCGCCGGCCTGGATGGAGGCGACGAAAGAGGGTCGCTGCGCGCCGCTTGTCGGTGCCGGGGCTTTCGGCAAAGCGAGAATGCAGGCCAGGGCCAGGGCGGCGCCGAAGGCGGCGAGGGCATAGCCCCAGGTCGGCGACAGCAGCTGGGCGAGCAGGCCCGCCACGAAGGGCGCCGCCAGGCTCACGATGGCGCGCGCCAGCTCCAGACGTGCGTTGGCGCGTGACAGGTCGGCCGGCGGCACCAGGCTGGGCAGCAGCGAGATCGATGTCAGCACATAGACCACGGTGCCCGAGGCGCCGACGAAGGCGGCGACGCCCAGCAGGCTCACGATGCCGGCGGCCGCCGCCGCCACGGCGAAGACGGATGCCGCGAGGCCAAGTCCCAGCGCCACGATCAGCAGGGTGCGCCGCGGCATGCGGTCGATCCAGGCGCCGGCCGGCAAGGAGAGCAGCAGCCAGGCGGCACTTTGTGCGGCGACCAGCAGGCCGAGCACGCCGGGTCCCGCGCCCAGGACGAGGGTCGCGGTCAGTGGCAGGGTTGCGAGCGCCAGTTGGTCGGCGGCGTGGGTCCCGGCGGCAGCGCCGAGCAGGGCAGTGAAGGGCTTCATGGTTGCCGTTCTATGACCGGCGTCGGACTCACCGTTATCCGGCACCGCCCGCCAATTCGTCTCTCTTGCCCGCGCCCCCGCAGAACCGGCTAGAGTATGTCGGCGTAACGTAAGGGAGGAAAAAATGGCCGAACGAATTGCAGTCGTGACGGGCGGAACGCGCGGCATCGGCGGCGCCATCTCGCGCATGCTGAAGGACAAGGGATACAAGGTGGCCGCCACCTACGCCGGTAACGATGCCGCGGCGAAGAAGTTCAAGACCGAGACCGGCATCGCCGTCTACAAGTTCGATGCCTGCGATTTCGCCGCTTGCCAGGTGGGGATTGCCGAGATCGAGAAGGATCTCGGGCCGATCGAAGTGCTGGTCAACAATGCCGGCATCACACGGGACTCGACCATGCGCAAGCTGACGCGCGACATGTGGGACGCCGTGATCGACACCAATCTCGGCTCCTGCTTCAACATGTCGAAGGCGGTGTGGGAGGGCATGAACACGCGCGGCTTTGGCCGCATCGTCAATATCGGCTCGATCAACGGCCAGGGCGGTCAGTACGGCCAGGTCAACTACGCCGCCGCCAAGTCGGGCATCCACGGCTTCACCAAGGCGCTGGCCCAGGAAGGCGCCTCCAAGGGCATCACCGTCAACGCCATCGCGCCAGGCTATACCGAGACCGACATGGTCTCGGCCGTGCCGGCCAACGTGCTGGAAAAGATCGTCGCCAAGATCCCGGTCGGCCGTTTGGGCAAGGCCGACGAAATCGCCCGCGGCGTGATGTTCCTGGTGGCCGACGACGCGGGCTTCATCACCGGCTCCACTCTGTCGATCAACGGCGGCCAGCACATGTACTAGATGTGTCGGTGCGAGCGTTGCCGTCCTCGTCGAGCGGCAGGTAGACGTGGTCGACGTGATCTCGACCTCGGCCATCGACGAAGCTTCCTGCGTTTCGCTGTTCACATCGGTCATGGGGCTCTTCGCGTTTCGGGCCTAGTATCTGGAATCACAAATGCCGGTTACGGTCCCATTGTCATCCCGAGCGTAGCGAGGGACCTTTCTGTATCCGTAAAGGCCCCTCGCTTCGCTCGGGGTGACAGTCACGACTCGCCGTTCAGCGATAGCCGGTCTAGGTGAGGTCGGCGACGATGCCGCTGCCGGCCTCGTTGCGGCTCTCGAGCGTGGCTTCGCCCACGATGTGGAACTTCCTGGCGTCGCCGGTCTGCGCCAGCGATTCCTTCTTCCACTTGCGCAGCCACAGGATGCGCCACAGCGTGGGGTCGATGACGGCGATCTCGCGGCCGCGCATATAGCGGCTCGCCACCGCCGACAGCGTGCCGAAGTCCGACACGTAGCGGTCGACGGCGCCGATGACCGTGGCCATCTTGTTCTTCGGCTCCTGGTACTGCGTGGCGATGCCGGTGAAGCCCGAGAAGTTCTGTTTCTGGGTCGAACCCATCAGCAGCAGGTTGGGCTTGCCGCCTGAGTTCCAGGCCGACTTGATGACGGTCTTGAGCAGCGCCTCGGTCGAGGTGCGCTGCGTGCCGTCGGTCGGCGCCGCGGTGTTGCCGGCGGAGAAGCCGCCCGAG
>Ga0209648_10003852_pt1 | contig 12683 bp, 8 predicted proteins | sample GraSoi2013_115cm_FD_185830 | JGI IMG/M metagenome (GOLD analysis project Ga0209648, IMG submission 185830) | Grasslands soil microbial communities from the Angelo Coastal Reserve, California, USA - Sample 9_17_2013_115cm (SPAdes) (version 2) | ecosystem: Environmental > Terrestrial > Soil >...
GCATTGAGAAAACGAACACCTTCGATATCCACGAGATCAAGTTCCTCCAGATCCAGCGTGACGGGTGGTCCGCCACGCTCGACCTCAGACTTCAACTGATCAAGGTGCTTAGATCGAAGCTGCCCGCTCAAACAAATTCGTATCTCGCGTTCGCCAGCAACTCGTCTGATCTTCAGCGTCATGGGTCTCTGTTCTGAAGAACAGTCGAACAAATGCAATAACCAAGCCATTCGCAATTCCTTGCAGGGATGGAAGTTAGAGTTGCGGGGCAGTCCTTAAATTTCAGGAATTCCTGTCTGATGAGGAAAATACGATGGGGTTAATAGTTCTTCACAGCGGATCAGTCAGCCTGTGGGGCTTTGAATCGATATTTGTTAATTTTCAAACGCTTGATTTTGGAGTCGAGGGTCCGTGCCGGCAAACCGAGTTTAGCTGCCGCACCTGCGTGCCCCGAAATTCGGCCCTGGCTTTCGGCCAGGGCCGCTTCAATCATTTCCTTCTCCTGCCCCACAAGGGCGACATCGAGCGCACGGGCCCGCACCGGATTTTGGGCTGGTTCGCGCTTCAGCCATGTCTCGTCCACGGCCAAGGTGTCATCGTCGCTAAGGATCACGGCGCGCTCGATTATGTTTTGGAGTTCACGGACATTCCCTGGCCAGCCATATGCCTGGAACACCTTTAGGAATTTCTTGTCGATGGTTCTGAACTTCTTTCCCGCCCTCTTTCCAAAGCGATCGATGAAGTACTCAACCAGCAGGGGAATATCAGCTACTCGTTCGCGCAACGCCGGCATCTGAATAGGCACGACATTCAACCGGTACAGCAGATCCTGGCGGAACCTGCCTTCGTCAACAAGCGCGTTCAAATCGCGATGCGTAGCTGCAACCACTCTCACGTCCACCGGAATTGGCCGGCTGCTGCCAACGCGTTCGATTTCACGTTCTTGCAGAACTCGCAACAGTGCAATCTGGATTTCCGCAGGTAAGTCGCCGACTTCGTCGAGAAAGATCGTGCCGCCGTTGGCCGATTCAAAGCGTCCCATGCGGCGTTGCGTCGCACCCGTAAAGGCGCCTTTTTCGTGACCGAAGAGTTCCGACGCTATCAAAGAAGGCGGGATGGCGGCGCAATTCACGCCGATGAATGCTCGTTCCGCACGCCTGGATCGCTTGTGGATGGCGCGAGCGATCAATTCCTTGCCAGTACCAGTTTCGCCCAGAAGCAAAACGGTGGAGTCGGAAGCGGCCACCTTGTCGACCTGGCGCAGCACCTTACGCAGTGCTTCCGAAGATCCGACGACGTCCTCGAACATAGACGAACGATCCATCTCTTCGCGTAGCGCAAGGTTTTCATTGCTCATCCGGTATTCGGCTTGCTTGCGATCATCGATGTCCGTAGCCGTGGCGAACCAGCGAACGATGCGGCCATCTTCATTGAGGACTGGCTTGTAGCGAAACAGAAACCAGCGAAACTGGCCATCTCTGCCCAGCATGCGCTTTTCAATTTCAAAAGGAACTCCCTTTGAAATGCCGTTGCGTCGTTCGTTGGCAACTCTGTCGGCGTCATCCGGATGAAGGTCCCTCTTCATTCGCTCCTGAGTGCCTGCGTCCCTCATCTCGTCCAGCGTGCGGCCGCTATAGTCAAGCGTTGTCTGGTTTGCTTGCACCAGAGTCCCCTCTGCGTCCAGGACGAGAACATGCTGAGGAAGGAAATCTATGAGTTGGCGAAGCTCCCGCTCATCCTGCCGCAGCTTTTCTTCTGCCTGCTTGCGGTCCTCTATATCCGTGCTGGTCCCGTACCACCTGATAATTTTCCCGCTTTCGTCGCGGAAAGGCTCCATCCGAATAAGAAACCACCGATAGATGCCATCATAACGGCGAACACGCGCCTCGATTTCGCCTGGTTGTCCTGAGATCAACAGCTCTCGCCATAGTTCCATTAGCGGCCCTATGTCTTCCGCATAGAAGGCAGCTTGCCAACCCCAACCATGCGACTCTTCCGGGGACAGGCCTGTGTACTCATGCCATCGTTTGTTGAGGAACTCGTTCGGACCATCGGGCAGATTGCACCACGCCATCGTGGGGATGGTGTCAATAACCTGCCGAAGTTTGGCCTCGGACTTCTGCACCTGGTGGAGCGCATTTCTAAGAGCTTCCTGGGTTCTTTTCCTGTCCTCAATGTCAGTCGCCGTCGCGTACCATCGAATGACTTTGCCAGTGTCGTCCAACAATGGGTTGTACTGGATCAAGTACCAGCGGTATTTCCCATCTTTCCCGAGGGCCCGTTGCTCATTTTCGAAAGGAACACTGCCGCATAACGCGTTCCGGCGCTCATCAATGAGTCTCTGGACATCATCTGGATGAAAAACGCGCGCCCGGAAATCGACCGCCTGGATCTCCACTAGCGACAATCCCGTGTACTCAAGGGCGACACGATTGGCGTAAACGGCTTTCCCATCCGGGGCCAACACGACAATCGCCTGCGGAATAAGGTCGATTATCGAGGTGCGAATGTCCTCGCCGCCAGGACCACCCGCAATCTTGCGGGCTGCGTCTTGGGTGATCAGCTCGAGAGAGATATCGACAGGTGCTGCACTATTCCCCTTTTGCGCACTTTTCGTCTTTGCGGAATCTGCGTTCGACGCCATTGCGACACATTATACTGGGATTCAGAGGGCATCCTGCGTCGAGCTCAAGCCATGCATTTCTTACGAATAAAGTTCCTCAGAGATGGACTGGCAGGCTGGAAAGCGAAGGGGATCCGGTCGAGCGATACGAGAAACCCTTTCATCTCGACACCAGAACTGGTTCCACATCTTAAAGGCTGAATAGCATCCATAGCGCTCATGAGACCACCTTGCGATGAAGCCGTAATCGGAACCGGGGTTGCTGAGGTTCCGTACGAAGCAAAGGCAAGACCCTGGATCCTCGCTGCAACCATTCTCGGATCCAGCATGGCTTTCATCGACAGCACGGTTGTCAACGTCGCTCTGCCTGCGATCCAGGCGAGCTTTCATGCGACGGTGGTGGATGTGCAATGGGTGGTCGAGTCTTACGGATTGTTCCTGGGCGCCCTGATTCTGGTCGGCGGCTCGCTCGGCGATCTGTTTGGCCGCCGTCTGATCTTCGTAGTGGGTGTGGCGATCTTCGCCGCGGCTTCCATAGCTTGCGGAATCGCCTCAAACATTCATCAGTTGATCATTGCCAGGAGCATTCAAGGTGTGGGAGCGGCGCTGCTCGTGCCCGGCAGCCTTGCGATTATCAGTACATCTTTCGACGAGAAAAGTCGTGGCCACGCCATCGGCACCTGGTCGGGCTTTACCGCAATCACTACCGCGGTTGGGCCCGTTCTTGGCGGTTGGCTGGTTGAGCATGCCTCCTGGCGCTGGGCATTTTTCATCAATCTCCCGATCGCGGCGGTAGTGATGGCGATTTCGCTTTGGCGAATTCCGGAAAGCCGCAGCACCGTTACAGCGCGCGTCGATTGGGCCGGAGCCCTTCTTGCCACGCTGGCACTCGGCGGTTTGGTAAACGGCTTCCTCGAATCCGTCAACCTGGGTTGGAGTAATCCCCTGGTCCTCGGAAGTTTGATCGTTGGTTTCGGGTGTCTTATCGCGTTGGTTTTCGTCGAAGCCCACGTTTCTTCGCCGATGGTGCCGCCCACGCTCTTCGAATCCCGCAGCTTCAGAGCCGCGAATCTGCTCACTCTCTTTCTATATGCCGCGATTGGAATTTTCTTTTTCTTGTTCCCGTTGAACCTGATCCAAGTCCAGGGATACTCGGCAACCGCAGCGGGCGCTGCCATCCTCCCCCTGATCCTGCTGCTGTTCCTTCTTTCCCGCTGGGCCGGCGGACTGGTTGCTCGCTACGGGCCAAGAGGCCCGCTGATGATCGGCCCGCTCATTGCCGCTGTGGGCTTCGTTCTGTTCGCCTTGCCGTCCATTGGAAATAGCTATTGGAAGTTGTTTTTCCCGGCATTGGTTGTCCTGGGATTCGGGATGTCAGTCACTGTGGCTCCTCTTACCACCGTGGTAATGAACTCAGTGGATCAAGACCGGGTCGGTACCGCTTCTGGAATCAACAATGCAGTAGCCCGAGTCGCGGGTGTTCTTGCAATTGCAGTTCTTGGGATCGTGATGGTGAAGGCCTTTGGTTCTCGCCTAAACTACAGCCTCGATCATCTGTCACTGCCGCTAGGCATGCTACAGAAGCTTCAATCGGACGAGATCAGGCTCGCCGGCTTGCAGGTACCGGCTGCCCTCGATCCTGGTACGAGATCTGCCATTCAGGAAATGATTGGCGATGCATTTGTATTCGGATTCAGGATCGTCATGTTGATTTGCGCAGGCCTGTCGGTTACAAGTGCCGCGGTCGCGGGGCTTATGATTCCGAAGGGTGGTTGAATCGCCCGCGGGCGGAAGCCTCAAATCGGGTGACTCCCGGATTCTCAGCAAACCGGAAGTCAAGGATTCACACGGACGCCGCGGTCAGTTATGGCCTCAAGAAATCTATGTCATTGATTCTGATATTTTCGATCAAAAACTACTTGTAGCTCCTCGCTCTTGCGACCATCTCAGAAAGCATTCGCTGGCCCAACCGGGTCTCAAACGCTCGCTGGGTGTCCTCCAGTACCTCTGCCATTGCGTCTTTATGAGTGCAACTCGTGCGGCACGTCTTTTCTCTTGAATACTTGTGAATCGAAAAGACAGGGGGCGCCTCTACTGCTTTGTAAATTTCCAACAGACTGATCTTATGCACTGGCCGCGACAACGACGAAAAACCATTGCGGCCGCGAGATGTCACCACTAAACTCGCTTTCACAAGTTTGGACAGCACACTGCGGACTTGCGATTCATGTGCCCGCACACTTGCGGTCAAATGTGCTGACGTGACCTGTTCAGCGTGATGGTCGCCAAGCGCTGTCATGATGTGAACACCGACTGAGAATCGGTTGTTAATCCTCGACATATTGTTAGAATAAATATAACATTTTACCAAGGAAAAGAGTTGACGAAGACGGCCTTCATGCGCAGTGCAATGGCAACAATTAAACGGTGTTCGTGGGTGCGCGTCGATGATCCGCTGATCCTCCAATATCATGACCGCGAGTGGGGTGTCCCAGTCCACGATGACCGCAAGCACTTCGAGTTTCTCGTGCTCGAAGCCGCACAGGCCGGATTGAGCTGGACGATTGTGCTGAAGAAGCGGGAAGGTTATCGGCGCGCTTTCGATGGGTTTGATCCCGAAAAAGTCGCGCGATTTTCGGTTCGACGAATCGAGAAGCTCGCATTAAATTCTGAGATCATTCGCAACCGCATGAAGATCGAGGCCGCCGTGCGCAACGCACGCGCGTTTCTCAAAATCCAGGAAGAGTTCGGAAGCTTCGACTCCTATTGCTGGCGTTTCGTTGACGGACAGCCAAAGCTTAACCGGTGGAAGTTCATGCGACAGATTCCTGCAACTTCGCTCGAATCCGATGCCTTCAGCAAGGACCTTAAGCGTCGCGGATTCAGTTTCGTTGGTTCGACGGTTATCTATGCCCATATGCAGGCGGTCGGAATGGTAAACGATCACCTCGTCGATTGTTTCCGTTATCGGGAGATCCGGCAACATTGGAGGACTGGATCCACTTCTCCAGCCTCGTCGCGATGACCAAAGGGACGCGAAACGGTGTTTTCATAGAATTTCCGCCGATTTGGGCCGATTATTAGCCGCAAGTAGGGTTGTGGGAACCGATTGTAAACACCCGGATGACGGGGAATCCGGAAGTAATGCCCCCGGGTTAGTACCGAGAAACGCGCTTGTGGTCATTGATGGCCCGACTCCCAACTTGTTGGCCTGAGCAAGTGATTCCCAGATTGGCCTTTCAGACTGACCCACTACCTTAAGCCTTCGCGGTTTGGAAATATTCTCGCCTTGGTGCTAAGCTAACCGCAAAATCTTCAAAGTTGTAGAATGCCCAGAAATTCAAATTTCGCCGCCACCGCCACCGCGGTTTTGATAGCTGCTCTCTTCATTGGGTTCAGGGTCTTTCGCATAGTTCATCCCCATCCATTCACGCCTTACGACTCTTACATCTTTTTCGGTGTAGGAATCATCCTGGTCATCGTGCTGATGCGTACGGCTGTGGTAGCAGCAGTGCCGGGAAGCTACACGTTCCCTGACGCAAGACCAGAGCAGTACCCGCAACTCGACCGCGCAACCTTCGACCGTTGTGCCGCTGAGATTGAAGGGCTGGGGTTTCAAAAGGCGCAGGACTTTTCACTGGTCGGGCAAAGAGGGGTTACCATTCCCTCCTTCTGCCGTCTTTATGTTCATCCACGGGAGAAGATGTACGCGGAGCTGGCACAGATTTTTCCTGCTGGACGCTCTCCACTGCCGGTGCTGTGTACGATGCAAACTGTATTCGACAATGACTGGTCGCTCGGCGTGGGCAACAACCAGCCGCAACCGGCGGCGGTATTCCTTCGCAACCCGCATGCCGTGGGGAAAGCGATGCCAGGCAAGTCCCCATTCGAGGTATGGCAGGTCCATCGCGAATGGCGTCAGCAAATGATCCAGGACCTCAGTATTCAACCGCAGGACGTCAGCCTGGAAGCCTACCGGGCCCACCAACAAATTCGCGCACAACAGCGGGCGGAGAGAGTCCGCAAAGGCTCATTTCTCGCAAAGTTGAGCATGTACTATAAGCGCCAAGCAGCGCCGGTCTATGAATGGAAAGGTGACTGGCCGAAGGAAGCGGGAAAACGCGGACTTCGCGGTTTTTGAAGGGTCATTGAGGGTCATTGAAGGATACGAGGATTTACATATGATCCAGATAATCTTCCGAATCATAGGTGGACTCATACTGTTTCTCGGCGCGGGGGTGTTATTTGCTGGCATTCTTGTCGCGACTGGGCATTCGCTCCATTTGTCTGCTGTGTCACCATTAATGTTCTGCATTCGATTAAGCAGTGTTGTTTTGCTGCATGCTGTTATTGGCATAGGACTACTCTTGCTCAGAAAATGGGCCGCTTTGGCATTATCTATCCTGGCGCTTTATGCTGCATGTTGGTCTCTTCTGGCAGCAATTCATCCTGTTAATTCCGGGTCCGGCGACTGGAACTGGGTGGGTTACGTATGGGCGGCACTATTGGTTATCCCTTTGATTCTTACTGTGAAATACTGGAACAGTCTGGTCTGGCGCAGAAAAGCAGTTTAAGCCGTGCACACCGCGCACTTACGCGTATGGGGATTTCTCTATGGTATGCAAGCTTGGAATGCTTTCGTCTTGGTGCTAAGCTAAAGTTGCTATCGTGGGCGGGAGTAGTTCAGCGGTAGAACGTCGGCTTCCCAAGCCGGATGTCGCGGGTTCGATCCCCGTCTCCCGCTCCATTTCCTTAAGATCCTGGTTAGCGCCTGCAGAGACGTAGCAAGCTACGTCTCTACGACAGATTTTGAACCCTAAAAAAGTGACAGATTTCGAACCCCAGAAAAAGTCATACTGCTCATAGATAATTTCAATTGGACTTGGTCCCCACTTTAGCTTATTTCTTAATTTCCTTAATTTGTGGGCTGCCGCGTACGCCGGCAGGGGGAGGGGGCGGCTCCGGATGAAATTCGGAATGGTTTTGGCGGCGGCTTACCGATCCCGGGAGGTTGGAGTGTGTCACACCATGCCCCGCGTTTGCGCATGAAAGCGATGGCCCCTGCGGCGCAGTATTCCTTGAAGCTCCCCTTTCCCAACTATCAGTTTGGCAAGGCATACGACGAGATGTTTACCAGTTCGGGCGTGCCGCGTCCGCACTATCAGGCGCTCTACCGCACGCTCCTAGAGCTGCCTGCCGAAGATATGCGCAAGAGCCAGCAGGCGGCTGACCTGTCTTTTTTGCATCAGGGCATCACCTTCACGGTTTACGGCACCAAAGAGGGAACGGAGCGGATTTTTCCTAACGATTTGTTGCCGCGCATCATTCCCAGCCAGGAGTGGCAAAAGATCGAGCAAGGACTCAAGCAGCGGATCACCGCCCTGAATCTTTTTCTCAAGGACATCTACCACGAAGGCCACATCCTGGCCGATGGCATTGTTCCGCGCGAGCTTATCTACGGTTGCCGTCACTTCCGCCGCGAGATGCGCGGCCTTGCTGTGCCGCGCGACATTTACGTAAGCGTGTGCGGCACCGACCTGGTACGCGTGCCTGATGGCAGCTTTGCCGTGCTGGAAGATAATCTGCGCGTGCCCAGCGGCGTTTCTTACATGCTGGCCAACCGCAAAGTTCTGAAGCGGGTGTTTCCCGCTCTGTTCCGCGACTATGGAGTCTCTCCCATTGATCACTACGCGCAGGTTTTGCTGTCGACGCTGCGATCTCTGGCGCCCGCGGGTTGCTCCAGCCGGAACGAACCCACAACCGTGCTGCTGACGCCGGGCGTTTCCAACTCGGCATATTTTGAGCACACGTTCCTGGCGCAGCAGATGGGAATCGAGCTGGTGGAAGGACGCGATCTACTGGTCCACGACAATGTGGTTTACATGAGGACCACGGCCGGGCTGAGGCGAGTGGATGTCATCTACCGACGCGTGGACGACGATTTTATGGACCCACTATGCTTCCGTACTGATTCCATTCTGGGAACACCGGGTCTGTTCAATGCATACCGCGCAGGCAACGTGAGCCTCGCCAACGCCATCGGTACGGGCGTGGCCGACGATAAAGCTATCTATGCGTATGTGCCTGCAATCATCCGCTACTACCTGCAGCAGGATGCCATTCTGCCCAACATTGAAACCTATCTGCTGAACGATGACTCCCAGCGCAGCTACGTGCTGGAACGCATGGAAGAGTTGGTGATCAAAGCCGTGGGCGAATCGGGTGGTTACGGCATGTTGATTGGTCCGCACAGTACATTTCAAGAACGCGAAGAGTTTCGCCAGAAAATTCTGGCCGAGCCGCGCAACTACATTGCGCAACCGACACTGTCACTCAGCCAGGCCCCGTGTTTTATTGATGGCGACGTGGAGGCGCGGCATATTGATCTGCGGCCTTACATCCTTTATGGCGAGAGTGCGAGTTTAGTGCCCGGCGGCCTTACTCGGGTCGCCCTGCGGCGGGGATGTTTGGTGGTGAATTCCTCTCAGGGCGGGGGCAGCAAAGATACCTGGGTACTTCGTGAAGGAGGCAGCGCAGGATAGGCAGCTTAGGGAGATTTTAGAAATTTTCTCAGGCGGGGCAAGAAAGCGTGACGGCATTAAACTGTTCTCGTTAGTCCAAGCAAGGAAGATGTGAACGTACTGGTGAGAATGCCCTGACGCTGCATGGTGAGTGATAGATTCTCGGGGTCCTTCGACTCCGTCCTCTCTCCTACGTCGCTCGGACTCCGCTCAGGATGACAGGGTTTGGGGAATTGGTCTTCCATCATATTGACGATGGACAAGGACATTAAGGCATGGGCTACTAGGCCATACCACTTCAAGGCACACATTTATGCTTTCACGCGTTGCTGACAATCTTTACTGGATGAGACGCTATCTTGAGCGAGCGGAGCACACCGCCCGCCTGATTGATGTGGATTTGCAATTGCGGCTTGACCAGTCAGCGGAGCTGGTCACGGAACGATGGCAGCGGTTGCTGGTAGCATTGCAAATCCCGGCCGCTCTGGTTGGCGGAGTGGACGCCACAACTCTTCCTCATACCTTGACCTTCAGCCGGTCGAGCTCTTTTTCCATCGTTTCGTGCATTGCCTCGGCGCGTGAAAACTTGCGGCACGTGCGCGAGCAGTGCAGTTCGGAGATGTGGGAGCAACTGAACCGTCTTTATCTCAAAGTGATTGGCAGCCACGCAGAAGACGGATGGAACCTGCTGTCGCTGGCATTCTTCCGCTCGGTGCAGGAGGGGGTCCACCTCTTTGAAGGCATCACCGACTCGACCATGAGTCATGGCGAAGGCTGGCATTACATCCAACTCGGCCGGTTCGTCGAGCGCACCAACATGTTGGCCTCGCTGATTGGCACGCACTTCAGCTACCTGCCGCATCCGCCGGACCAGGCCGTGGAGAGCGCCGAATATCTGGAGTGGGTTGGTTTGCTCAAGTGCTGCACGGCCTTCGAGGCGTATTGCAAGGTCTACACCGCTGAGGTGAGGCCGCTGCGCGTGGCGGAATTTCTGCTGTTGAATTCTGAGTTTCCGCACTCGATACGCTTTTCCGTGGAGATGGTGCATTCTGCCCTGCAAGTCACCAGCGAGCTCACGCAGCGCAAGGCGGCGCAACCTGTCCGGATTGCCGGCCGGCTGAAGGCAACGCTGAGCTTCAGCCAGATTGACGAGATCATGGCCAACGGCGCGCATGCGTACCTGGAGAGTATCCGGAGCCAGTGCGGGCAGGTGCACGCCGCCATTCAGCAGATTTACTTTGACTATCCGGTTGAGTCGGCGATGGCTTCATGAGCAGCGATATGATCTACTCCATTCGGCACATCACGAACTTCGCTTACCAGCCGGCGGTACGCGAAAGTGTGATGGAGGTGCGCATGCAGCCGCGCAGCGAAGGGCAGCAGCGGTGTCTTAGCTTTTATCTCGATGTGAATCCCAACGCCAGCATCATGGTCTATCGCGATTTCCTGGGGAACACGGTGCATCACTTCGATATTCCTGGAAGCCAGGCGCAGATCAAGATTACGGCCAAAGCGGTGGTGGAGGTGTTGCCGATCCCCGCTCCGCAATCCTCCGAAGTGTGCAACTGGAGTGACTTTGATGCGCAAGTCGCCGAAGGCGATTACTGGGAGATGCTTCTGCCCAGCCGTTATGCCTGCTCCACGGAGACGCTCGAGGAATTTGCTCGTGAGCTTGAGCTGAAACGCCGCGAAACACCGCTCGAAACTCTGCTGGAGCTGAACCAGGCGATTTACCGTGCCTTCGACTACGTGCCCAACAGCACGAAGGTTGACTCGCCGATTGACGATGCCTTGCGCAGACGCCGCGGCGTGTGCCAGGACTTTGCGCACATCATGATCGCGCTGGTGCGGCAACTTCGTATGCCGTGCCGGTATATCAGTGGCTATCTCTGCCACGATACCAAGGTTCCAGACCGGTCACCGGAGGGTGCGACTCATGCCTGGGTAGAGGCATTTCTTCCTCCGCTGGGATGGGTGGCCTTTGATCCCACCAACAACCTGGTCGCCAGTGACCGCCATATTCGGGTTGCTATTGGGCGTGATTACGCCGACGTGCCGCCAACCCGGGGAGTTTATAAAGGCGAGGCAGCCAGCGAATTGAGTGTTGGCGTATCCGTTTCTACCGTGGACAGGCCACTGCCCGAAGAGATGAGCCCTGCAACCGTTATCCAGTCAAGACCTGCGCCTGTAACGTCGCTTGATCGCTTCCAATACGAACAGCAACAGCAGTAGCAGTAGCAGTAGCAGTACACAGTCCTCAGCCAAATTCTGGAAAGACGTGCAAACCTCACATTTCTGTACGGTGAATCTGGAATGATCCCGAATCCAGCGTTCAATTGCCAATTACGCAATTACCCGATTACCCAATTCTCCAATGACTCGATGACTCAATGAATCAATAGCTGCGGTGCTCTGCCTGAAGAGTGTTTATAATCGTCGCAACCTCGCAGTAGCAAACCCGGAGAAGACATTTGGCTTACAACGACCTTAGAGACTGGATCGCCGCCCTCGAACGTGCCGGCGAACTCAAACGCATAAAAACAGAGGTGGACCCGATTCTGGAGATTACCGAGATTACCGACCGTCTATCCAAAGCCGGACGTGGTGGTAACTTGCCCGGCATGACGGCGGGTGGGCCTGCGCTGCTCTTTGAAAACGTCAAAGGACATCCTGGCGCGCAGGTTTTGATTAATCAGTTCGGCTCGGCGCGGCGCATGAATCTGGCGCTGGAGGTGGAGTCTCTCGACAGCATAGCCGAGCGCATTCACCAGTTCATGGATGTTAAGTCGCCGCAGGGGCTGCTGGATAAGATCAAGATGCTGCCCATGCTGGCCGATCTGGGCAAGTTCTTTCCTAAGACCGTCAGCTCCGGCCCGTGCAAAGAGGTCGTCAAGAAAGACAAATTCTCACTGCTCGATCTTCCCGTTCTGCAATGCTGGCCCAAAGACGCCGGGCGATTTATCACATTGCCCTGCGTGATTACCCGTGATCCGAAGACAGGGAAACGCAACGTGGGCATGTATCGTATGCAGATCTACGACGAGCGCACCGCCGGCATGCACTGGCAGCGGCAGAAGATCGGCGCGGAGCACTACCGCGAGCGCATGCGTGCGGCAACGGCAGCCTCGGGAGAGGGCAGTGCTAATCGGTCGGCTGCGGTGGATATCATGGCGCGCTCCTCGGGCGGCTCGGTCCTGGCTGAGGGGCCGAGGCCGGCAGGGAAGATGGAAGTTGCAGTTGCTATCGGGACCGATCCAGCACTGACGTTTTCTGCGATTGTTCCGGCGCCTCCGGACGTTGAAGAGTACATGATTGCCGGCTTTCTGCGGCAGAGCCCGGTGGAGCTGGTGAAGTGCGAGACCGTGGACCTGGAGGTCCCGGCCAACGCCGAAATTGTGCTTGAGGGCTACGTCAACCTCGACGAGCTGCGCACCGAAGGCCCGTTCGGGGACCACACCGGTTTTTATTCGCTGGCTGATGAGTATCCGGTGTTTCATCTCACTTGTATGACTCACCGCCGCAATCCTGTTTATGCAACC
>Ga0209648_10003855_pt1 | contig 12680 bp, 9 predicted proteins | sample GraSoi2013_115cm_FD_185830 | JGI IMG/M metagenome (GOLD analysis project Ga0209648, IMG submission 185830) | Grasslands soil microbial communities from the Angelo Coastal Reserve, California, USA - Sample 9_17_2013_115cm (SPAdes) (version 2) | ecosystem: Environmental > Terrestrial > Soil >...
AGTCGAGCTTTCCCAGCGTTCCTGCCACATTCTAGGAAGTTATCGGATCAGGTCATGTCCTTGAGAGGATGTGGTCTGGAACGTCCCCCCTTTGGACCAGCAGCTAGCCGTACCACTTTCACGTGTCCCTTTCGGGACCGGCCTGGCCTGCTTCATCGGGGTGTCCCTCCACAGGCTTCTTCCCTCCGACCTATCAGCCGGAAAGAGCGAATGTGCCACCTTCCCACACTGCCACTCACGCAGCTTTAGGCGGTGGTTTCTTCCTTGGTTGCCAATGCCATTCACGATAAAACGAGCGGTGGACATTCACCGAGGCGTTCCAGTCGGCATCGACTTCAAAATGACACACCGGGCATCCGAACAGCTTGCCCCATTTGACCTGGATGCGTTTGCCGCCCTGGTAGGAGAACCTCTCCCCTTTCGCGCCGCATCGGGAGCAATACTGGCTGGTGCCATGTGGATTCACCTCGACAGTGACTGTGCCTTGAACATAGGCTTTGTCTTTGGCGTAGCGGTTGATCTTGCCGCGCAGTTGATTGGCCTGGCGGCGGTTCATCCGCCGCGATTTGCTTGCGCCTTTGGGCTTGATCGTGCGCAACCGCTCAAAGAGCAACACACAGCCGGGATACCTGGCGCAGACGTTGGCAATGCTGCGAGCGACCTTGTGAGCAGCATCTTCGTTCATCCGCCGCACATGCCCCCACAGCTGCTGATTGCTGTGCTCGCTCTTCACCGGCTTGCCCGACTGCCACTGTTTTTTCGCAAGACGCTTGAGATGCCTGAAGCGAGCCTGATCGAGTCCGTGATCACTGACAAAGACCGTTTCAATGATCCGCTCATCCTGGCGCACCGTGATCACGGCGAGCTTCTTGACATTGAGATCGACCGCCACGGTCACCAGGTGCGGATCTGCTTTGCTCTCTTTGACCTTTTTGGCCGCAACTTTTTTGACTTGCGGGAAGTGCAAGGCTGCACGCTTTTTGCGCAGGATGAGTTTGGGGCTTTTGGATTCCCAGGCAGGATCACGCCACCGCGCTTCAAAGTACCGGCTCAGTTTGACAGGATAGTTGTGCCATTGCCACTCGGTTCCCGTGTAGACCTTGAGCCGGGCGAAGCAGGTGCGTGGGCTCGGGCGCAGGTCGGTCCCATCCAGATCCAGACAGCACGCTTCGTCATAGAGCGTGGGATGATTCCTGGCGGAAGGCGGGCCAGGTTGCCCTTTTTTCGCGCCGGAAGCGTTCCAGTTCGCCAGATTCGACAGGTACGAGCGCGCTTTGCCAAGCGCATCTTTGATGACTGAGCGGCGGTAGATGAACGGGAACTCAGGAAACTGCTCGCTAAAGTTGTAGGAGGACAACGGATGGGGATGGGCTGCCGTCGCCACGGTGAGGGATTCGGCCCAGGTGAGCAGTTCGTTGGGGGAGATGAGTCGTTCCCGTTCCTCTTGATGCTGCTCCGAGAAATAGGGCACACGCTCAGCCAGTTTATCCGGGTGGGCCAGGAAAAAGGCCACATAGAAGGTCCGCGCCCTATCCAGGAGCTTGGCCGTCTCCTCCAGATAGGCGCGCTTGGCCCTATTGGCTCCTCCTTCGGCTCGGTCATCCAGATCAAGGAGCAGCTTGGTCGTTCTGCTGGCTTGTCCCATGCGCTTGTTCCGTTTCACATTCCTTGAGGGCCGTTTGCACGAGCTTGCGGACCCCTTTCGCCTGGTGGCCGTAGAGTTTGTCTGCAAACACGGTCACGATGGTGAGCAAATCCTGCACCAATTCTTCTGTCGGCTCAAGGTGCTTGGGCGGCTCACACACCTCCAGCCGCACACCCTGCCAACTACAAGCCTCTTCCAGGTAGCTAAATCCAAAGCGCACGAGGCGATCAGGATCTTCGATCAAAATCACCTCAACTGCCTGCGCTTTGATCAACGTCAGCAGTTTCCTCATGCCCTTACGCTGCTCGTTGAGGGCGGACGCTTGCTCGGAGAGCAGTGCAACCACCTCATAGCCTCGTGCGTCAGCCGCTTGCTTAAGACGCTCCATTTGCCGGGCCAGGGTGCCATCTTGCGCTTGCCTGATGCTCGAAACCCGCGCATAGAGCGCACATCGCTCGGCTCCCGGTTGCCCTTTGCCTTGCCTGCGCAGCCGGGAAACCTCCTCGATGGGAATACGTCTCTGGTTGCCGACCGTGCGAACCGTGTGCACTTTGTCCGCTTCTTCCCATCGATAGAGCGTCCTGAGGGAGATGCCTAATTCGGCAGCGGCTTCCGAGGGTGTGAGCAGACGTTTGTTCTTCATACATGCAGTATATGGTCATTGTCAAGCTTTGTCAAGCTTTTTTTTGACCTCGTCTCAAAGGTCGGCAAGAGCTGGAACTCGATCTCGGACACATCTGGCGCATTATTGGCTTTGATGGCCGTGTACAATTTGTTGTATTCAAGGGGGCCTGCTCCCACATTGACCCAGTTGACAGAGGAAACCCGCCGCAAGCCATGCCTTTTGTAAATGGAAGATAGGATCGGCCAAATCCAGAAGCAAGTTTGGCCGGCCGTGCATTTGCAGCATTACCTATGCGAAGATGCAGCACGCCGGCACATTTCGGAAGCAAGTTTGGCCACAATGTCCGAATCGGAAGATGAGTATGACCGTGCTTCGATCGAGAGCAGGGATGAATCCAAGCTCAAAATGAGCACCAGGCAAACATAAGAGCTGTAAAAAGAGTATGCATATCAGGCGGTCGCTAAACCATCATCCGGGAATTCGGAAGGAAGTCTGGCCGTAGTGGCCGAACTCGTCTTCCACTCGCAGCATACAGCCAACTTATGCTTTTTTGTGGTAAAAGCCCTGAATAGTTGCTCATTTTTGCCCTCAATCTTTGCTTTTTGCCCTGAATAGTTGTTCATGTCCACGAATTGGTGATAGACTGGCGGTAGGCTCGTACGTGCGTGAGAGAATCGTTGCTGAGGCTTCCGGTCACCGTCCCACCAAAAGGAGTGCGTCAGCAGGCCAGCCTGAAATGAGTTCAGACCCTCAATCGTCGTCTGATAGATAAAGGTACGTGGTAAATCAACTCAAGGGTGGTCAGATGTTGAACTGAAGAGTGGGAAAGTGACGTGAATCATGAGAATCGTGTGTTCCATCACCTCTTCATTCCTCTCCTGTTTGAGAAGCCCCACTGCAATCTCTCTTGAAAGGAGACATGAAAGATGACCCAATCGCAGAGCAGCCAAACCAACCGCTTGTTAGGGTATCCAGACGACGCGCGTTTATTGATCATCAACGCCGATGATTTCGGGAGGGCTCATGCGTGCAATGAGGGCATTCTGCGTTCGCTCAAGGAAGGCGTGGTCAGTTCTACGACCTTGATGGTTCCTTGTCCCTGGGCGTTGCATGCCATGCAGATGCTCTCGGACCATCCTGATATTTCCTTCGGTGTTCACCTGACCGTCATCAGCGATGTGCCCCTTTATCGGTGGGGGTCGCTCACCTCCAGGGAAAAGGTGCCATCCCTGATCGATGAGGCTGGCTTTTTCTACAGGTATGAACGCATCCCCGAATTGCTGGCTCAGGTCAAGCTCTCCGAGCTGGAAGTCGAATTCCGGGCGCAGATCGAGGCAGTGCTTGCGACTTCGCTCAAGCCCACCCATCTGGATTGGCATTGCTTGTATAATGGTGGCCGGGCAGATATTTTCGAGATGACAGTAAAGCTGGCAAAAGAATACGGCCTGGCTGTGCGTGTCTTTGATCGATCTACGGGCGAAGCCTTGCGGCGCCAGGGCTTGCCTACCAACGAACACAATGTGCTGGATAGCTATAAGCTTGACATCGTCGAGAAATCAGCATGGTTTGCCAGAGCGTTGCGAGCACTCCCGATTGGGTTGAGCGAATGGGCGGCCCATCCTGCTCTGGGTACCCCTGAGATGCAAGCGATAGAACCGGAGAGTTGGCAGGCGCGCCCGACGGATTTTGACTTTCTGATCTCGCAGGAAGCTCGCGAGAAGGGATTGTGCTGCTGAGCTACAAGCCTCTTCAGCAGGTGTGGCAAGAGAGGTGCTCAAGCACCACATGATCGCTTCTGTTCCCACCTTTCCGTTTAACATCTGACCACCTTTGAGTTGATTTACCAGTTTTAAGAATCGTTTTCATCTATTCTTGTCGCGAAAGGCGCGCAGCAGCGTAGCATACCAGTGGCCACTCTCTTTGATCACCCGGCGCTGGGTAGGATAGTCGATATAGATTATCCCAAAGCGCCTGCTATAGCCCTCGGCCCACTCAAAATTGTCCATCAGCGACCAGACAAAGTAGCCGCGCAGTGGAGCTCCTTGCTCGATGGCCTCGGCGCAGGCTGTGATATGCGAGCGCAGATAGTCGACGCGCCGGGGATCGCTGACCGTGTCGCCGCCGTCCCAGACATCGGGGAAGGCCGCGCCGTTCTCGGTCACATAGAGATTGCCCACCGGATAGTTGCGCCCCACATCGACCAGCAGATCGCGCAGACCGCGCGGATAGATCTCCCAGCCCATATCGGTATAGCAGGCATTGGGCACGGGCGAGACAGCTTCATAGCGATCGGCCAGCGGCTGCGTATGCGCGCCGCGAATCAGGATGCGCGAGTAGGTATTCACGCCCAGAAAGTCCAGGGGAGCTGCGATAATCGCCAGGTCGCCCTCCTGAATAGGTGGCAGATTGAGTGCCAGGTGCTCAAAGAGCCGTTCGGGATAGGCACCGCGATAGATCGGATCAAGAAACCAGCCGTTGCTAAAGGCATTGGCCAGTTCCATATCGCGCGCCGTCTCGGCCCGCTCGTCGGCACCATAGATCTGGTTCAGGATAAGGGTAATTCCCACCTGCGCGCCGGCCGCCAGATAAGCACGCATTCGTGGTACGGCCAGGCCGTGTCCCAACAGGAGATGATGAGCCGCGTCGATCGCCGCCTGGCGATCACGCAGGCCGGGTGCATGCACACCGACCCCGTAGCCCAGATACGCACTACACCATGGCTCGTTGAGCGTAATCCAGCTCGTGACGCGGTCTCCCAGGCGCCGGGTCACGAGCTCGGCATAATCGGCGAAGGCATAGGCAGTGGCGCGATTGAGCCAGCCACCGGCCTGCTCCAGCGGCGAGGGGAGATCCCAGTGATAGAGTGTTGCAAAAGGCTGAATGCCTTTCGCCAACAGCGTGTCCACCAGGCGATCATAGAAATCCAGGCCGGCCGGGTTGATGGTGCCACGCCCCTCAGGCAGGATGCGCGGCCAGGCAATCGAGAAACGATATGCGCCCAGGCCAAGCTGTACCATCAGGTCGGTATCTTCCTCAACCCGGTGGTAGTGATCGGCTGCCATCTCCCCACTCTGGCCTTGATAGGTCTTGCCTGGCGTGGCCGCGAAATCGTCCCAGATGCTGGCACCCCGGCCATCCTCGCGGACTGCACCCTCGATCTGATAAGAGGCCGTGGCCGCGCCCCAGAGGAAATGCGCGGGGAATCTCCCTGCCAGATCAGTCTCAACCTGAGTCTGGATAAGCGCGTCACGGATAATGCTCATGTGTCCTCCTAATCGTTGTGAAGTGATACCATGTAAAAAAGTAGTTACGTTTTAGCTGGCAACCTGTGTCTCTCGTCTACGAAAAACGGAGAAGCGCGAGATACGCTTGACCAACCTGGTCTCGGCGCGCAGGCGCGGATTGGCAACCTCGTCGATGCCAAAGTTGATCAGAGCCAGGCCAGCACCCAACAGGGCAATACACATGCCAGGCGCCACATACCACCACCACGCTCCCAGTAAGAGTGCGTCGTTATTCTGTGCCCAGTAGAACATCGTGCCCCAGTCGATTACACTGACATCTCCCAGGCCGAGAAACTCCAGGCCGGCTGCGGCCAGAATGATATAGATCGCCGTACCCACAAAGCCCGCAGCCACAATCGCGATTTCATTGGGAAAGATCTCAAAGAAGATTATCCGCCAGGTCGACTCGCCGCTGGAGCGGGCGGCATCAATAAAATCGCGGTGGCGCATCGAAAGCGTCTGGGCACGCAGCACACGGGCCTGATAGGCCCAGCTTGTCAGCGTGATGACCAGAGCCACGGTGAGCGGCCCTTTCGACGGCACGTAAGCCGCCAGAACTACCGCCAGGGGGAAGCCCGGCAGGACCAGAAAGACATTGATCAGCAGGGTCAGTACATCATCGACAATGCCGCCCAGATAGCCCGCGATCAGGCCCACCATTACCGAGAGCGTCGTCACCACCAGACCGGTGGCAAAGCCCCAGAGAATCGAGACACGCGTGCCAACGACAAGCTGGCTAAAGATATCCTGTCCCGTCTGGGTCGTGCCCAGCCAGTGAGCCGTCGAAGGGGGGACTAACACATCATTCGAGAACGCGCTGGGATCGGTATGGATAAACAGCGGGCCGATAAGCGCCACCAGAACAAAAAAGAGCACAATACAGATCCCAACCGTCGCCTTGCGATTGAGGGTAAAGATTCGCCATAGGGCATGCACAAGACTGGCCAGCGGTGACGAGCGCCACCTCTGCTTGGGAGCATTCTTCTCCGCAGGCTGCGCTCCCAGGGAAGGTACGACACCCTCGATAAATGGGGCAGAAGCCGCGGGTTGCGATTTGCTTCTGCGCGATTGTGGAAATATGCTCATCTCAACAGCCCTCCTTTCTAGCGCACACGCACACGCGGATCAAGGACTACATAGACCAGGTCGGCGATAAAATTGGCTCCCAGCACGGCCAGAGCGATTAGCAGGAAAATCCCCTGCAGGAGCGGATAGTCGGAATTTTGCGCCGCTTGCAGGAGGGCAAAACCAATGCCGGGATAGGAGAAGACCACCTCGGTTAGCAGCGAGCCGCCGACGACAAAGCCCAGGGAGAGCGCAAAACCAGTCACATTGGGCAGGATTGCATTGCGAGCCGCGTAGGAAAACATGACGCGACGCTCGCTCAACCCCTTGGCCTCGGCCAGCAGCACATAATCCTCGGTCAGGGTGGTAATCATCGCGTTGCGCATCCCCAGCATCCAACCGGCGATCGAGGCCAGGACAATCGTAAAGGCTGGAAGCAGAGCGTGTTTAAGCGTGCTAAGCAGAAAATCCGTATTCCAGCCAATCGTTGTGGAGGTATCGTAGCCGCCGTTGAGCGGGAACCAGTTAAGCGTATAAGCGAGTATATAGAGCGAGACCAACGCCAACCAGAAGTACGGAATGGCCGAGAAAAAAGTTAGAAGAGGTGGAAGAACGCCATCAATGAAGGAGCCGCGCTTCCAGGCGATCAGTACGCCGATCAGTGAGCCCAACGTAAAGCTAATCAACACTGATGTGCCGACCAGGGCCAGTGTCCAGGGAAGTTCCTGGAGGAGCACCGTCGAGACGGGCGTCGGAAAATAGGTGAAAGACGTTCCCATATTGCCATGGAACAGGTTGTTCAGATATTGAAAATACTGCATCCAGAGCGGATCGTGAGAAATGCCAAACTGCAGTTCGAGCGAATGGACGGCCTGGGGAGTCATACGTCCCTGGAAACGTGCCATGAGCGCGCCTGCAGGATCGCCTGGGGCCAGGCGCGGAATAATAAAATTAATCGTAATCGAGGCCCAGAGAGCCACCAGATAGAAGCTAATACGGCGTAGCAGGTGCTTCACCTGGATACTCCTTCCAGGAGTGCATGGGCCAGCGTCAACAGGTGTTGGCCATGCCTCGGGTTGTCTTTTCTCCGGGCAGCGCGCCCGGTCACGCGAGTCACCCTGTGCTGTTCAGAGAATAGAGGTGTGGGAGCGTCAGATGACACCAGACGACGCTCCCACACCCGAGGAGGCATCAAGCGGCGGGTTTCAGATTGAGAGCCACCACTTCCGCATCTGGGAAATCGAAAGGTGCCGGAGAGGCATAGCCGTTATTCGCGTCGGGCCAACCCGTAAAATTACGGGTGCTATACTCGTACCAGGTCGCGCCATAGACCAGCGGAATGCTGGGCAGTTGCTCCACCATGATCTGCTGCAGGCCGTTGAGGGCCTGTTGTTGCAGCGAGGAGTCGGTGGTGGTGGCATACTGAGCCAACAACTTATCAGTGGTGGGGTCTATCCAACGCTCAAAGTTCGAGCTGGCCTGCTTGCCAAGGGCTGCGCTGTTTGTGCTGTTCAACATCGAATTGTACAGGTAGAACGGCGTCGGACCGGGATTGGTCCAGGAGATGGCCATATCGAAGGTGCCCAACTGCAGCGCGCTAAAGTACGAGTTAAAGGAGATCGCGTTCACCGTAGCATTGATACCGATCGCTTTCAGGTCAGATGAGATAATCTGATCAGCCGTTACCCAGTCGGTCCAGCCGGTTACGACATTGATCTGGAAAGAGAGCTTTTTGCCACTCTTATCCGCGTAGATGCCGTCAGAACCCTTGGTAAATCCCGCGCTCTGCATCAATTGGTCGGACTTCGTGGGATCGAGCGAGAACGAAGCATTGGCGTACGCAGAGTCCAGGTTGCTCTGGTTGGCAGGGAGAACCAGGCCAGTTGGGCTGGAAATTGGCTCATAGCCACTCTCAGCGACCTTATAGATCTGGTTGCGATCGATCGCGTTGCTAATCGCCTGGCGTACGGCAAGCTGGTTGAATGGAGCCTTGGCCGTGTTCAGATAGAGCATGACAATATTGCGGTTCGGGAACCAGTAATGGTTGTGAGCTGGATCTTTGTCAACGTAGGTCTGTTGGATATTCGGCGTAAAGAGGCCCGTCCAGTCGACACTGCCTCGCTGAAGCAACAGTTCGGCGCTCGTGTTCGAGTCGAAAGAGGGATAGCGAATCTCGGTGACCGCGGGTTTGCCCGGCTGCCAGTAGTTGGGATTTTTCTTCAAATCGATCAACTGCGGCGAAAACGAGTTGAGCACAAAAGGACCGGTGCCAATGGGGTGGACATCGGCAAATTTGGTCGGATCGCCCGCGCTCGCATACTCGTGTTGGGAGACAATATACGTCTGACCGGCCAGGTACCAGAGCACGGGCGTGTAGGGAGCCTTCAGGGTGACCACAACAGTACTGCTATCAGTCGCTTGCACACTCTGAAGATATTGCCAGAGGCCATTGATGTCTGCCGTCGGGTATTGTTTGAGCTCATTCAAAGTAAAGACCACATCGGCAGAGGTAAAGGGCTGGCCATCGGACCATTTGACATCTGTGCGTAGGTGAATGGTCAGGGTTTTCGCGTCGCTAGAGAAAGCATAGCTCTGGGCCAGCCAGGGTTTGACCTCGCCATTCATACGATTAAAAAACAGCAGCGTCTCGTAAATCATGCCCTGGGAGCCATAGAGAGCGCTACCAGAGAAAGGGGTAAAGCCATTGGTAAAATCGCCCTTGGGGCTGGGGACAATGGTCAGCACACTGCTAGTGCTAGTGGATTTCGAGGTAGTTGAGCCTCCCTGGCCGCAGGCAGCCAGCACAATGAGAAAAAGCGCCAGCAGGGAGAAGACAACTGTCTTCGTTCGGATCTTCGTCTTCCCAGACGAATGAGCAGGGTTTGAAAACATGGAAAACCTCCTCGCAAAAAATAGATCAGGCACTGGTCTCAAAACAAGGGTCGTCACTGAACCAAATTATTTTGTCGCTTAGTGTGTTTCTTTCTCTTAGGACCTCCTATCTCTGCCCGGGCGAGCCGGGCACTTGCTGTTGATCCGAAGTGCTCCACGAGGGACGGGCTAAGAGTTGGCTCAAATGAGAGTTTTCGATATTTTAAGAAATCGTTATCAGTTCCTAAATATGAATATACTGATTTTGGCTGTTGATCCGAAGTGCTCCACGAAGGACAGGCCGAGAGTTGATTTAAATGAGAGTTTTCGATATTTTAAGAAATCGTTATCGGTCCCTTAAGTATAAATGTACTGATTTTGCGCAGAATTGTCAAGGTTATTTTGGCAATTTGCCGACTTTTTTGCCGTGATCGCCGAAAATAGATCGATAAAGAGAAGTATTTTGGTCGCTGGTGTGCTATAATATGATCGAAAGTTTCCGAAAAACATCTTGGGAGGATGTTCCAGTGGCAAAGAGACACAGAACAGATGGGCGCCCAACCATTGCGCAGATCGCGCAAATCGCAGGCGTCTCAGTGCCAACTGTCTCGAAGGTCTTGAACGACCGCACAGACGTGGCACTGCCCACCCGCGAACGAGTTGAGCGGGTGATTGAAGAATACGGCTTTGTGCGTAATCGTGCGGCCCGCGCTTTACGAAAAGGAAAAACCGGGCTGGTGGATCTGATCTTACCGCGTTTGGACGATGAATATTATCTACCAATTTTAGAGGGAGTGGCTCAGGTGCTGCGCGAGGCTGGGGTTCGCCTGGTCCTGACCTCGACCAATTACCAACCCGAACAAGAGGTGCAATGGATCGATACGGATACCGATCACTCCACAGATGGTATTTTGCTGGTCCTCCCATCCGATGAGGCCATTGAGCATCTCGAACGCTCAGGTCTGCCCTTTGTGCTCATCCACAACCAGGGCGGCCCGCGTTCCGGGATACCCTCGGTGACCATTACCAGTTGGGAGGGCGGCTTTGTCGCGACTACACATCTGATCAGCCTTGGGCACCGGCGGATCGCCTATATTGGCAAGACCGCAGCGGCGATAGACGCGATCGAGCGTCTTGCCGGCTATCGCGCAGCCCTGGACGCGGCCAATCTACCGCTCGATCCGCAGCTCCAGTGCGCTGGAAACTTTACCGAAGCCGATGGCTATACGGCAACCAGAGCCTTGCTGGAGCTGCCGGAGCCGCCCACGGCGATCTTCGCAGGCAACGATCGTCAGGCCGCAGGCGTCTATCGAGCACTCCATGAACTGGGCATGACAGTGCCTGGCGACATGAGTGTGATCGGTTTCGATAATCTTCCCTACACCGAAATCATGAATCCTCCCCTGACCACGGTACATGCGCCACGCCTGGAGCTGGGACGCACGGCGGCGGCGGCGCTCCTGCGGCTGATCAACGGGGAAGCGCTGGATATGACGCGTGTGGTGCTGCCTACGGAGTTCATCGAACGCCAGTCCTGCCGACCGCTATCGTTGGAAAAAGAAGCAAATTGATACCATCTCTCTGGCACAGCGTGCCGTGGGGATACTGGTGAACTGGCACAGCGGTCAACCACTTCCCGAAGAATTCACCCGCCCCCTTGTTCCACAACTGATTCCACGCGAATCAACCTGATTGGAAAGAAGAATCTCCTATGTCTCCATCTGCTCGTCTCCATTTCGCTTTGCGGGTGCTTCTCGGCATCGGCATCATAATAGTCGTTCTGCTTACTGTTGTATTTGTCTCACGATCAATGTCCAGGGCGGGCGGAACCACTGTCAATGTCTGGCTCACCACGAGCGATGGCAGTAACCAGCTAACTGCGCAACCAGGCCTCACGTTCACCCCGGACAGTCAGAACGCCGATTCCTCGACAATCGATGTCAATGAACACCAACAATTTCAGCAAATGGATGGCTTTGGGGCGGCTGTCACCGATTCCTCTGCATGGCTCATGTATACTCGGATGAGCACAAGCCAGCGGAACGACCTGATGCAGCGTTTATTCGATCCGGCCAATGGGATCGGCATCAGCTTCGTGCGTATCCCGATGGGCGCTTCGGATTTCTCGGTCAATGGCCCATATTCGTATGACGATCTTCCCCCCGGTCAGACCGATCCCACGTTGTCGAAATTTTCCATCGACCATGATACGGCTTATATCCTTCCTATACTCAAACAGGCGCTTGCGCTCAATCCCTCACTGAAGTTCATGGCGAATCCGTGGAGTCCACCAGCATGGATGAAAACTAACGGGTCGATGTATGGTACCTCCAATGGGCATATTGGCACGCTCATCCCCTCGGACTACGGCCCCCTGGCACAGTATTTTGTCAAGTTCATCCAGGCGTACCAGGCACAGGGCATTCCCATCTACGCCATCACCCCGCAGAATGAACCCGGTTACGCACCCGACAACTATCCGGCTATGTTCTTTCCCGCCAGTGACGAGTCAAATTTCATTAAAAACTATCTGAGTCCCGCCCTGAACCAGGCCAACCTGCACCCCAGGCTCATCCCTTATGACCATAACTGGGATAATCCGAATTACGCGAAAACGCTGTTGGGCGACCCCGCCACCAATAATGATATTGCTGGAATTTCCTGGCACTGCTATGCAGGTAGTTCTACCGTCATGAGTACGATTCACGCCCTCTATCCAACAAAGGATGTTTACGAAACAGAATGCGCAACGGGAGCGAGTGTTACTCCCATCAGCACCGGTGATCTATTGACGCAGTCGGTGCAAAACTGGGCCAAAGCGGTGGAACTCTGGAACATTGCGCTTGAAGCCAATCATGGCCCGCACAATGGAGGCTGCCCTGACTGCCTGGGCGTTGTGACCGTCGATCCAAATACGGGTAACGTGACCTACTCGAACGATTACTACTTGATTGGGCATTTCAGTAAATTCGTTGTTCCAGGAGCATATCATATCGAGGCTGACACCCTCGGCAACCTCACCGATGTCGCCTTCAAAAATCCAGATGGCTCCAAAGTAGTAGTGGCTTATAACGATGATTTCCACAGCAGAACCTTCAAAGTGCGCTGGAACGGCTCGCAATCCTTCATCTATACACTTCCTGTTGGTGCAACGGTAACATTCAAATGGTCGTGACGACTCCCCACGGCT
>Ga0209648_10003856_pt1 | contig 12678 bp, 12 predicted proteins | sample GraSoi2013_115cm_FD_185830 | JGI IMG/M metagenome (GOLD analysis project Ga0209648, IMG submission 185830) | Grasslands soil microbial communities from the Angelo Coastal Reserve, California, USA - Sample 9_17_2013_115cm (SPAdes) (version 2) | ecosystem: Environmental > Terrestrial > Soil >...
GAACGCTGGCTACCGGGCTGGCTGCCGGGGTCTTGAGCACTCCTCAGACATTCCTCCAGCTCCATCGGCTGCTAGAGGAACTGTATCTCCTTGACCGACTGCTCTCTAAACAAGAAGGGGATCTCGGTAAAGCGAAAACCGCTGCCAGACGACTTGCCTTGAATCGGTGCTTACGAACCTATCGCGGGATTCCTGATCTCACCGTTCCTGGTATCTGCTATGCCAAAGACGCCATCTACCTGAGGGGATATCTGCAACTCCAGCAAGCACTCAAAGAAGATCCGGAGGTGCTTGACCGGCTCATGGTTGGAAAGATCGCTTATGAACACGTGCAGGATATGAAGGAACTCGGGATCACGGTCCCAGCAATCCGCCCTCGATGGTATGCGCACCGGCCAGATTTAAATGAGTATATCCTCTCATTTGATTCTTCACCTGCTGGCAAAGAGTGACAGCATTCTTAACCGCAGGGTGTAGAATCAAGAGATGTGGTACAACTGTCGTTCATCTTTAGCGCGTCGCTGTAGTGTTCAGCCACCAGACAAGGAGGGAATATGCCCCAAGAGCCGATCGAGGACGAAGAAGAGTCAAAGTAGCGTTGGTCAGTAGACTTGAGAAGAAACAGAGCTTTCCTCTTCAGCAGGCTCTGTTTCTTCGTTCCTATTTTCTTAGCCTTCGCCAGAAACTAAATGTATCAGATTAGATGGTTGAGTTAGTCTATGAGGGCCGTTACCTCCGATCGTACCTGGTATACTCATTGCGTGACGACTCTTAAGCACGGACACCAGCTTCATCGCGAATTGCTTATACTGCTCCAAAGTTGAGATACTTCATAAGTAGGTGGTATCAATTTGACCGACGCCACTGAGACATAAAAAGCGTTCTTGTAGTTTCTTCATATTCCACACCCTCACCGATCAGCAACAGCAGTGGGAGGAAGACCGGGCGAGGCTTAATTGCAGCGATCATTTGTCTCTCCAGGTCGTACAGCAAACCACCTGGTTCCAGTAAGAGCGTCACCATCTCGCGTCTCTCCTCGGGTGTCGCGCACTCCCACAGAGTAGCCATCCCCGGCAGCTGCTCCATGACATGAAAGATATCTTCAAGCCTTAACCCATCCGCTTCTGAAGCCTCTAACTCATGTAAAGTCAATTCTATGGATGCTATCTCAGCCCGAAGCTCCTCATCATTGATATAGCCCTCACGATGCTGCTTAAGAGTACGTTTGCGCTTCAACTTGAGTCGCTCTTTTTCACGTTCGATTGATGCGCTATCTATACCCAATTTCTGAGCAGCCTCCAACATCTTCCGGCCTATTTCTTCACGCCAGTGCAACGGTAAGGTCAACCCAGTCAATAATGTTCCAAATTGCTGATGAACAAGGTCAACCCGGACCTGCAGAAAACCGCCTGCAGGACATGGCAATTGGCGTGTTTTTGCGACATCCTTGTAGTAACAATATTTATGGCCACCTCTGCAACGTAGTGTCAAACCGCACCGAATATCAGCGATATACCCGGCAAATTCATAAATGCGGCGTGCTTGCTCGGCACGATGAGGTGCATTATAATTGATGCGTGACCCAGTGCGTATCCTCTCCCACTCCTCATAGGTAAACGCCGCCGGATGCTGTCCGCGATACCGCTGTTCCTGATACTGGATCGTTCCTCGGTCATCACCTGGAGCAAAGGCTGCGTAGAACTCGTTGCGCACTATCGCATTGATTGTATCCTTCGTGAAGAGGCGATCGCCGAACCGTTTACTACCTGTACGATATCCAGCAGCATTCACCGTATCTGCGATGTGCTCGCCCTCCATACCCTGCATTCGCAGTTCCCCTATCATCCGCAATCCCGGAAACTCTCGTGGATCGTGCTCCGGCGGAGTCTTCGGGCCGGTATCAACATAGCCAAAGGGTGTATCCCCGTTGTGGAGCCCCTGTGCGGCCCGCTCTTTTTTGCCTTTACTTGTGTGTTTAGCAAGTGAATCGCTGAAGTAGGCTGCAAATGCTGCGAGAATCGTCAATTGCAATCGGCCTTCGGCTGAGGTGTAGTCGATATTTTCTGAAAGCGAGATAAACGCGGTGCCGTTCCGCGAAAGGATACGGAAACTCTGCAGCGTCACCATCACATTGCGCGACCAGCGGTCCAGGCTATGTACCATCACAATTTGTACGCGCCCGGCCGCTACGTCATCAAGGAGCTTCTTGAACTGGGGACGCTTCGCAATCTGCTCTCCACGGGCGCTGGACTCATCATCTTCATAGAAAATGGGAGCCGGAAGGCTGCGGTGTTGACACTCGTCAGTCATACCCCGCATCTGTGCCTCACGGCTAAAATTATCTAGCTGCATGCGAGTGGAACGACGCACGTAGCCAGCGGTGATAGGGGACGCCTGAGAATCCTCATGCCGCATGCTCATGTGCTCCTCCTTCAAGCAAGATGGCTCTTAACAGCCACAGCACCAGACGCAGTGCCACTAACGATACGAGCATCACGCTGGACGAGGCAGCGGTGCAAAATGCGTGCAAGCAGCCTACACAGTGCCGCCACATCAGATGAAAGAGTTTCGCTGTTTTCACTATCAGGGAGCATAGACCATCCTCTTTTCTTCACCCTCTCGCCTGCTTAACAATATAACTTCCAATCAATTGTACACAATTGCAAGCTAAAACCACCCTGGATTCTGTACACTTCGAGAGAAGATGAGATACCAAAATATCGTCAGAGTTCTCCCCAAATTTCGCCATATCTCTCCCCACAAGCAGGTTTTACCCGGCGTTGACAGAAGGAAAGCGCGCTGCCAGATGCTTATGGGGAAGAGCATGTTCGGGTCTGTCAATGGATCTGTTCTCATGAGGGAGGCGGGGGTACACGTGTACCAAAAGTGGTACACGTGTTGTTGGAGGTACCTGGCAACTTATGCTACGATTGCCGTCGTGAAGATTAGTGTTGCTTATTCAACCGAAGAGGGAAAGGAAACAACATCATGATTACTGAAATGGAAGCTTTGCAGCTAGCTCAAGAACGCTTATGCCCCGCTCTGCTCCTCAACAGCGAACAGGATTGCACTCTTCTTGCCCGCGCGATCGGGCCTGAGGAAACCGCTCGTTACGAGGGATGGTCCGACAACGGGGGAGACCCGGACGGCACCAGTTGGCTACTCTGGAGATGTGACGACATGCTGCTCGCTCATGCGAGCCGTCTTGGCATAGCACACGAGGTCGTTCGGGGGTTCGAGTTGCCTTACCCTCGTGCCCTTAGAGATGCTTACGCCAAAAAGCAATGGCCCCTCGATGATCCGTGGAGCGGGATCTCTTCGAATGAGTGCATTTTCGTTACCAATGAGCATGATGCGGCGCGGATCATGCGCGTGGTTCATGAGTATATGATGCGCTATGAAGTGGAAGGCAAACTGCCAGATGATCTGCTCGAACAACTGTTAACCAATTGAGATCATGTTCTGCATTCCTGATGGTTGGCTAGAATAAGAACCTGGTGCATCGTAGCAGTTTTGACTCGTGCATCTTACTCAAAGTCGTACACAAGCCTACCAGGCTCTGCAAGATCATAGAAGGAGAAGCGTGACTTGTCCTGATCATCCAACTTTTCGATGAGGTGTTTCAAGACAGAAAACACCTCCTGTTTTGGGTCCATCTCCACAAAGTACCACACACTACTTTTACAGCGGGCCAGTTCACCGTGCATGGAATCAAAGGCCCAGGGCCTTTTCGCGCAGACCTCGACGATGACAGACGAATCGACCAGAGCTCCCTCCTCACGAAAGGTCCAGATGCCTGCTGGGGTGTGCCACATACACGTCGGGGATGGAGATCCGCGGCTCGGTCTTCTGCCTGACCCTCCACTCCTGCTGGTTGTGCTGATACCAGCACGCACTTTCCCAGCGCCCTGACGGATTTGCCGAGCCCGAGAGGCGCTCGAGGGTGAGCCGAATGCGATTGACGTGGTGCAGGTGATCAAGCCCAGCTTCAGCCGGGCGGCGCGAGCGAAATGGCAATTGCGCCGTTTGCAAGCCACGCCGGGTGAGCCACACCCACCTCCTGCCCAGGATCATGCCGTAGTTGACCATCCCTGCAGGTGCCCAGCGGTCCTCGATGATGTGGCGGATACGGCTTACCGACAGTCTATCCGCCTCCCTGGTCGTTTCACCTGCCTGGCTCCCAAGCAGTTCCCGCATATGGGGACGACCCAACAATTCTTGGAGGTTTTCGCTGCTCGCCGCCTCCTGCTCGCCGATCCACTCAAAAGCGAGGATATCACGGTCATTCATCCGTGGAATACCGGCAGCGCTGCGAATTTTGCGGCCTTTCGTTCTCTTCTGCTGTAGCAATTCCTTCCTCCTTTCGGGAAGCCAACAAGACAATGAATAACCGTCCTTTTAGACGCTCCTGGTGTCCGTGTTCCCGAGCATCAAGGTGGGCGGACCTCACCCTATATCTGTCTGTACCTGACTCCTCATCAAAAATCAAGTCGTCATATCCTGTTTTTGGCCTGAAACACACCAAAAACAAAGGGTACCCCCACCCAATTTCCCAGGCGAGATGCGGCAGCGTGACACAAAAAAACGGAAGACCTATTCCCATTCCTCACGAAGTACGAGATGACAGTTCGTAGACGATTTGTCATCTCGTAGACGGCCTCTCTTCTTTCTAAAAGAAACCATGGTGAAAGCTTTTAGAGATCATCCGGAGCTGCTTCAGGAAGTTTTCTCCGGATAAGCTCATGCCGTTAAGCGCATGTCTTGAGTTACACGACCCTTCAAGAAATGACACATTGTCTACAAACTGTTATTCCTTATGACCGCACAGAGAGATTCGACGTACTCCCTCCGAGGAAGAAATGACAAAATGTATACGAAGTGTACGCATACGCCTTGCGACGGCGACGGCAAGCAATAGATATCCGACAGGGCTCGTGTGAAAGCCCGGGCCACTTCTGTTCAATGCACTCCTCTCGGTTACCTCTAGCAAAGGTCACAGTGCCAGCGCTGTTCCCCAGCAAGACGAAAGCGGAGTATTCCCTGTCCAAACTCTGAACGCGCGGTAAGCCAAGAACTGTAAGCTTACAGCACTGGAGTCTCACGTTCAGGGTTTACGGCCACCCGGTTAACGAAGTATGCTCCTCAACATCGGGAGAAATTGGAGGCGGTGGTCAACCTTGCGGGTCTGCGTGCAGTCGGTCCCGACAAATGGCATCTGACCGCCTCTTGAGTGTGTTGACCTACCGGTGAAGGCTTCAAGAATGCACCTGGGCGATAGACACTCTGTGCGCCTAGATATTCGAACGTCCTTCACCGCCTCATGATAGCCGGCTTCCCCAAACACTGGTGTAAACGCAGAGGGAGTAGCTCTGGCAAAGCTGTAGCGATTCCCTCGAAGTAACATGCGTACCCATCCGCTCACACATGTTGTTGGTGATGCGCGCGAAATATGCTACCGTTTCGCTTAGCGGGGATTGAAAGACAAGGCTTAGCACAAAACCTAGGAAAGACCTAAGAAAGACCTGGTAAATGCGTCTCCTAGATTTTGTTTGAGCGCATGTCGGTCAAAGGATGATGACAGGCCGATAACTTGACTACTGCCGCGTTGCAAAAGCAGCGCGAATTATCCTTTTCTAAAGTCTTGCCTTTCGATAGCGGGAAGCGCGTACGCAGAGTTGAGAAAAGGAAACTCAGGAGGATCGTATATAATTAATGGAAGACTCAGAACAACCAAAACCACTAGATGACGTGACATCGGATGAGGGACGCATGCGACTCGCACAGGACTGGCTTACCTTGCGGATAGCGGAGGGGAAGGTGAACCCCAAACAAGCCCATACGCCCAAGCAACGGGCTGCATACCTGGCAGATTGGCTCCGCTGGCTCCTCACTTCAGGAAAACTGGATCGGCACAAGCGACTTCCACCATATACCAAGCTGGGAGCGCTTTTTGGACTCAACAAGAAACAGGTCGCGCAGGTGATCAACCAGTTGCGCGCCGAGGGCCTTCTTCTAACCTGGAAGAAGCGCAGAGATGCGGGCCAAGCACGCTGGACTCCTCGCGATGCCTATCTGTTCTGGTACATCGGCCACATGCATGCGTTACGGTATGATCAGGCGCGGCGACTTCTCACCCGTCTTTCCGAATCTGAGATCGAGTCGGGTCTGCTCTCCCCGACGCAGACCGCCCGGGTTATGGGGCGCTGGTTTGACGAAAAATATGCCGTCCGCCTCCGCGCCTATGGCGGCCAAAACGATTGGATCTATCTCACACGTCGGGGCTTGCGCTACGCAGGTTTGGACTTCAGGGCTGAGGCGCCCAGCAAGACGAGACTGGATCACCTGTATTGGATCACCGAGGTCCGACTGAAGCTCGAGGCAGAGAATCCTCGCCTGGAATGGATCAGCGAGCGTGCGATCCAGGCACAGCAGGATAAACGGGAACGGGGTCAGCGTCTGGAGCATACCCCAGATGCGATACTCGTTACCGAAACGGAGCGCATCGACATTGAGGTGCAGATATCGAGGCCGAAGCAACAAGATGTGGAGAGAATCATGCGTGGCGGCCTGTGGGGGGAGTTGACGAATCCCCTGCGCTACTACGCCGACAAACATTCCAGATCCGTCGTGCTTGCCGCCTATCGTAAGACCATGCAAGAAGCTCGAACGGTCAGGCCGCACATCGAGGTTATTGACCTGGAGGCGTTCTTGAAGCCCTCTTCGGCAGGTCAATCTACTGAACAGGAAGGATGATGCCGTTGGAACTGAAGGTGTACAGGCCTGTAAGATCAACCGTTTCCCTTTGTTTCTTCTGGTATCAAGGAGCATACATCGTTAGTTGGGTAGCCGTAAAATCCTGAACGAGAGCCTCCAGTGGTGTAAGCTTACAGACAGAAACTGTAAGCTTACAGAGATATGACCCGATGATGTTGCTTACGCTTGCTGTAAGCTTACATCGGTATAATACGACTCTCTGTAAGCCGACCCCTGTAAGCTTACATCTGTGTAAGCTTACAGGGGTCGGCTTACAGAACAGGAGAGGGAGGCTCTTCCTTTATCTTCAGGTATCACTACGCTGAATGACATAGACTCCCTCAGAGAGCTTTGAGCGTTTGTGCATCTCTCTTATGTGTAGATGATCCCCTCTTTGGTGCTGATCTGCGCCGTCTCCCAATCGAGCACGTCGGCCAATTCCGCCTTGAACGCGGCGAGTGCCTGCTCACGCGCCGCTTCGTCCGGCATCTCCGTGTCTTTCCAGATGAGCCAGATACTGACCGACGCAGGAGCGGTGTGATCCTTGAAGATATAGCGCTCGATCGTGCCTGGAAAGGTATGCCGCTGGGCCTAGTAGATCGCTTTCAACTTCTCTACTAGGCGCTCCTGCTGGCTAGGGAAGACCTGCACCTGGATATCTGTCGCAAGCACGGTACTCCCCCCGCGGTAGATGCGCCACAACGGCTCTTTCTTGCGCGGGCGTCCCGTAATGTGGGGCTTGAATTGCCTGACGGCCTCAACCGGCAACAAGATCACATTGCCTGCTCGGAACGCCGGGAGCCGCTGCCCTCCAATATATTGATACACGCGCTGCTTGGAGATGTCCAGGAGTTGGGCTGCCTGGTCTGTCGAAATAAAACCAGGCATCTCTGGCAGTTCAAAATAGTCTGTCATGGACATGACTGTATAACTGCCTAGCCTTTTTTGTAAGCTTTATAAATGACAAGTCTTGATTTAAACCTATACTTGTCGTAGAATGAAAAAAACGTGAGAACCAAACGTGACCTGTGCATACCTCGCACGGCTAGAGAGGACCGGAGTCCACTCGATGATGAATCTTGCCGGGCAACAACTGGGGAATTACCGCCTGATTCGCCGACTGGGCTCAGGTGGGTTTGCCGACGTCTACCTGGGGGAACACCTCCATCTCAAGATGCTTGCTGCCATCAAGGTGTTGCGTACCCCCTTGGGCATGCAGGATGGAGAGCAGTTCCTGCAAGAGGCGCGCACCATCGCACAGCTCAAGCACCTGCACATAGTGCGCGTCCTCGACTTCGGGATCGAGGGCGCCACGCCGTTCCTCGTGATGGACTATGCGCCGAAAGGGACGTTGCGCCAGGCGCATCCGCGCGGAAGTGTACTTCCACTTGCCCTCGTGGTCGCCTATGTCAGGCAGGTTGCCGCTGCGCTCCAGCATGCCCATGGCGCAAAATTGATCCACCGCGATGTCAAGCCGGAGAATATGCTGCTGGGCAGCGATGACGAGGTGCTGCTCAGTGACTTTGGCATCGCGGTGGCCGCTCACAACACCTCTTCGCTGCAGACGCTCGATCTCGCTGGCACACCGGCGTACATGGCTCCTGAGCATATCCAGGGTAAGTCCCGCCCGGCGAGCGATCAATACGCGCTCGCGATCGTGGCGTATGAATGGCTCTGTGGCGAGCCGCCTTTTCAGGGAGATCAGGTACTCCGCCAGCAACTCGCTGTTCCCCCTCCGCCGCTGCTTGAGAAGGTCCCCACGATCCCACCTACGGTCGAGCAGGTGGTGCTGCGGGCCCTTGCAAAGGACCCGCAGCAGCGGTTCGCCAGCATCGAAGCGTTTGCTACAGCCCTGGAGGATGCTGCACAGCAACCATACGGAGGAAGGACGCTCTGTAGCTACAGCGGCCATAACAATCGCGTATGTGCGTTGGCATGGTCACCCGATGGCGCGTTGATCGCCTCGGTCGACCTCGCAAGACAACTTCATCTCTGGGAGGCGGCGACGGGAAGGGCCCTCTCTATCAATCGGGCCCTTCACATAGATGATAGCCCATCAGAAACTCTAGCCTGGTCCCCCGAAGGAAGACATCTCGCTTCCGGGAACGACAACCAGATGGTGATGGTATGGGATGCCTTCAGATTAGGGGCGTTCAGTGATGTCTACACCATGCGAAAACTCGGCCATGGCCGGGTAAATGCCGTAGCCTGGTCCCCCGATGGCAGGTGCCTTGCTTCTGTCAGCTTTCGGGGGTATTACGGAGACAGCCAGGTCTTTGTCGTGCATGTCTGGCACGCACGAACGGGAGACGAGCTGCTCACCGAGTATCTTCACCTTCCCATTCCACCCGGGATACCAACCCTCGATCTGGCAACAAACGGAGCCGTGTCCATTAGGTGGTTGTCTGATAGCAGGCACGTGGCGCTTGCGCGCCGTGACAAGAGCGTTGAGGTCTGGGATACTGCGACCGGTCGGCGGCTTTCCGCGCAGCACTATCCGGGTGACACAAGCCGAGTACACACGGTTGCCTGGTCCCCTGATGGGAACGCTATTGCAGCCATCACGCTCGATCAGAGCATAGAGGTCTGGCATGCAAGAACTGGCGGTGTCCTCTGTGCCTATCGCGGCCATGCAGAACGGGTGAAGCGTCTTGCCTGGTCTCCGGATAGCGCACGAATTGCTTCGCTCGGTTCGGATGGGGCGATCCAGGTGTGGGATGCGGCGACAGGAAGACACCATTTCACCCGTGGCGATCCATCCCAGGGCATGGGTGTCATCACATGGTCACCCGATGGTCCGCGCCTTGCTTCGGTGAATAGAGAACAGCACATTCTTATCTGGCAGGCAGCATGTGGATAACATATGAGATCGCGTTATACTTCTATTCAACAAATACTGAGCGGAGGCAAATCAGTAGCATCACCCCACCCTGCCACCTTTCGTTGCATCGGCTCTTTGCCTACCCGTCAAAAGCGGCCATACTGCTCTTCTCGCCCAGAACCATTGATATGATCTCTTCCTCGCCGCTGCGATCCTCTTGATCGAATCCTTGATGCCCAAACGGCCGCCTAGCCAGGAGTCTCCCGCCTCCGATTGAATGCTCGTGATCCACCAGTGCATTGATGAAACGGTCAGTTTCCTCCCGCGTTGCGAAGATTCTAGGTAATAGCTGCTGAGTTAATGTGTACTTCTGTCGTGCTTCGGCTGATCTGGGCCCAGCTTGAACTCTATGATCGCGGGGAATTTGAGTTCACAGCAGCAGAACGGACGAAATTACGAGAGAGTTTAGACGATGAAGTCGTCACTGTTCTTCTCAAAATCTGGTCACTCTCGAAGTAGGCTTGACTGACGAAATCAAGTAGTATTGTAATCAGAACACAAACAAAAAAAGGAGGGTAGATCGTGATTACCTATTATTCACGCAGTGTTGACGCTGGTGCTGGCCGCCAAAATGTCCTTGTAAAAAACGGTGTTGTTGTTAAGCAGTACCTCGTCGCGCGCGAGGGCCACTACACAGGCCCGGGCAATCCGGAAATCGTTGGACAACCAGAATCTGGTTTGCGGAGCATAGGCTTCAGGCAGGTGCGCGGTCCACAGGTCTTTAATCGTTACAGAAACTGCTGGATCAGCATTGAAGTAGATGAGACATCGGACTAAGAACGCACAAACCAGATTGCCTCCTCGGTGAACTTATGGAGATGAAAGATGCTATTTCTTGACGACGTAGCGCTATTTCGGGAGAGGTCTCCCGAAATGAGACTGTCTCGTAACATGCTTTACGTAGATGGGGAGTCCAAGCTGGCAAACCCACTTGTCAACCTCACCGCTGTTCCCTACACTTTCCAGTGGGGCAGATCGCGCTCCACTAGGAGTTCTGATGATAGGAGAACAAGCAGATGCTCATCGTCAACGACGAACACCGTCTTCGAGCAGGGATTAAGAGTCTCTCAAAACGCTGCTCATATTGTTCCAAACCGCTGAAAGAGTACCCCTTGATCATGAACGATGATGCGGGCTTCCACGTCTTTCATGCCGCCTGCGCCGCCGCGCTCGCTATTGAGATTCAAGTAGACCTCTGCACTTTCTTCAATCCGCCTGCGCCTTTCCATCGGTTCTTTGTGCTCACCACGCAAGAGGCCGAGCGCAGCGATGAGCAAGGAGGGATCTGTGCAATCAACGGATCTTGAAGAGATCAAGGCTGCGCTGTGGGAGCAAGCAACTCATCCCTGTACACGGGTGAGCTGGGGTACAGCACAAGTCATGGCAGCAAGAAAAAGTCGGGGGCAACTGCTGGTTCTGCTCCGAGGACGAAATCGTTGGTATCCGGTGGAGACAGTGACCATTGAAAGGCCGAGGCTGTGTCCAACTGGTGCGTGCGATATCTGCGAGGAAGCAACAGAGAGTCCTGACATCATTTCCTTGATAGATTCTGGTAGGGGTATCTCTACGTAAGCTGTCACCAGCCGCTCGCGTAGCAGGCATGACGGGCATAACTTCTCTCATCGCATAAAGACTTGGGACAAAAGTACATACCTCCGCTCCTTGTAAAAACGACCCGGTGAGAGTCTCATTCCAGCAGCCCTGGGAAGACTCGATAGTGCGTAAAGTGGTGCCAAGCTTCATGTAAAACTCTCAAGTTCGGGGTTGAAGCTTTTTGCGATACACTCCTCGTTCTCTCACAGAACTCCAAGCATATTGAGCGGGCTCAGATCCATTCCTGTCCATACGCACGCTCCTGGCTCTCTTTCTACCCTCTATTCTTGCATCAGTGTTGTACCGTAGAGACGTGATCCAGAAAAAGCCCGGCCAGCTTGGATCGGAGATGCATGCATGCAGCCGAATGCTCGACCTGTCGAAGCCAGGAGAGTGTTCTCACTTATCCAGGCTCCCATGCTCCCGAGAGCAGTAGATGAGAGCATGGGAGAAAGAAGCAGCAGAAGGAGAAGATTTATCATTGAATGCATTTACAGCGAAAACAACGGAGGGTAGACCCATGACGCATGCAGCAGCAGTATATGCGACACTCGACGACTGGATTGCACACGAGGCGATCCCATTCTCGCTCGATTCTCGCCCGGATTTCAACGCCGCCGTTGATACAGTGATCGGCGCACTTGGCGATTCGGTAGCATTGCTTGGCTTTGGAGAAGCGCTCCATGGAGGGAAAGAGCTGCTTGTCCTTCGCAACCAACTCTTCCAACGCCTTGTCGAAGCCTATGGCTACAGCGCCATTGCCATTGAGAGCAGTTTTCCTCGGGGACCCATCGTCAACGAATACGTGCTTGGCCACGGTCCGGCATCTTACGCAGCGGTGCAGGAGACTGGATTTAGCCACGGTTTCGGAAAGTTCGAAGCGAATCGAGAACTTGTCGAGTGGATGAGGCACTACAATGCTGATCCAGCGCACCAGAGGAAACTCCAGTTCTATGGTTTCGATAGCCCGACCGATATGACCACAGATAGTCCTCGCCAGACACTCCACGTTGCGCTTGATTACCTCAGCTCAGTTGATAGTGGAAGTTCCCAGGAGTATCGAAATCGCATCGACCCGCTGCTAGGACAAGACTCTGCCTGGGAAAATCCGGCTGCCGCGCTCGACCCGACGCAAGCGATAGGTCGATCACCGGAGGCACCTGCACTGCGGATCGAGACAGAGGAGCTGATTTCAGAGCTGCGCGTGCGCCGTCCCGAATTGGTCGCAAAGAGCGACGAGCGCCGCTATCAGGAAGCCGTCCACTATGCTGTGATGGCTCGGCAACTCCTGAACTATCATGCTACGCTCGCGCAAACGTCCGATAAACGCCAGGCCCGCCTGCTCGGCATACGTGCCGCAATGATGGCAGAGAATCTGGCGTACATCGTCTCCCGTGAACAGGGTCGAGGCAACGTCTTGGTTTTTGCCCACAATAGCCATCTCAAGCGTG
>Ga0209648_10003857_pt1 | contig 12675 bp, 11 predicted proteins | sample GraSoi2013_115cm_FD_185830 | JGI IMG/M metagenome (GOLD analysis project Ga0209648, IMG submission 185830) | Grasslands soil microbial communities from the Angelo Coastal Reserve, California, USA - Sample 9_17_2013_115cm (SPAdes) (version 2) | ecosystem: Environmental > Terrestrial > Soil >...
CGGGGCAGGCGTTTTTTCAATCTGCTCCCCCGGCTCAGACCTATCCGAATCAATTCATAAGCAGCACCGATCGCGATTTTGTTTATGCCCAGTCGGAATGCCAGATTAAGCCACAACTGACGGCGCTCTTCGGGTTTCGATACGAGGCCGAGCGCGGTTTCACGCTACCGAATTTTGGCCTAAGTCCTGCGGATCGCCGCAACTACAGCTACACCTTGCAGGTAGCAGGTAGTTTTGCAAACCGCTTTTATTACACGCTGGGCAGCGGCATTGAGAGAAACGCAGTCTTTGGCGTGGAAGCAACGCCGCGGGCATCAGTTGCCTATTATCTGATTCGCCCAGACACATCGAAAGTTTTCAGCGGGACGAAACTACGAGCCAATTTCGGCACGGGCATCAAGGAGCCCAGCATCGTTGATGCTGGGAACTCATTGTTCAACTTACTTCAGTCTTCGCAAATCAGCAATGGAGCACAGCTTATTTCGCAGTTCCACATTGCTCCCATTGGAGCCGAGCGCTCCCGCACCTACGACGGCGGCCTTGAGCAGACCCTTTTCGATGGGCGGGCAAAACTTGGACTCACCTATTTTCACAATGAGTTCAGCCATCTGATTGAGTTTGTTCCGATGCAGGGGTTGATTGATCTCGGCGTCCCACCAGCCATAGCCACTGCACTCCAATTTGGAGCCACGATCAATTCCCAAGCGTTCCGAGCCCAGGGAGCGGAGATAGAGCTCGAATACCGGCTCGGGCGAAATTTCGTCGCTCGTGGCGGATACACCTACTTGGACGCGGTCGTGCAACGGTCGTTTACCAGCGATGCGATTGGCCCGAGCTTCAACACGGCTTCGAACTTCTCGACCATCCCAATCGGCGTATTTTCTCCACTGATTGGAGCCCGGCCATTTCGGCGCGCGCCTCATACCGGCTACCTCGCGATCTCTTATCGCCACTCCCGGTGGACAGCCTCGCTAACTGGAAACTTTGTGGGCAAGCGAGATGACAGCGATTTTCTCTTCGACAAGGACGGGGGCACGAGCCTGCTGCTGCCGAATCGTAATCTCGATGCGGCATATCAGCAGCTCGACCTTGGGGGCAGCTATGCGGTGAGCCACGCGCTCAGTGTTTATGCCGATTTCGAAAATGTGCCGGGAGCGCATTACGACGAGGCGTTTGGTTTTCCAGCGCTTCCATTCACTTTTCGCTCTGGTATTCGCATCACCCTCGGGGGAGAGTCGTGGAAACTGAGATAACAGAAAAGATTCACGCGGGCTCGGCGGCACCAGTGGATCGCCCGAGATTCCCCGCTCGCGTGCTCTTTATACTTACCCTCTTACTCTTGCTTGTGGCCTTGGCTTTTGTGATTGTCCTGTCGGTTGGGATGGGCGCGACCAAGATCGGAGTTCGGGAAGTGCTCGGCTCGTTGTTCAATTGGCATCAATCTGGGGGCGCTGATTCCGTGATTCTCTTTGAAATCCGCCTTCCGAGGGTGCTCGCATCGGCGTTGGTGGGTGCCGCACTTTCCGTAGCCGGACTTCTATTTCAAGGCCTGTTCCGAAATCCCATGGCAGATCCGTACGTGATCGGTTCCTCGGGAGGAGCAGCCCTGGGGGCCGGGATTGGACTTTTTCTGCTTCCTCGGTTTTCTTTTCTCGGGTTCAGTGCGACTGCCGCAATGGCGTTTGTCGGTTCAGTGGCGACCATGGCACTCGTATATTGGCTGGCACGGATCGGTGGGCGCGTGCCAGTGGTTACGCTCCTGCTGGCGGGTTTCGCTGTGAGCACGATGTTGAGTTATTCCACTTATTTTCTTGTAGTGCTCGACGACAACTTTGGCCTGCGGACGCGGGTGCTTGCCTCCTGGCTTACCGGAGTCATCGCGGTGCCCAGGTGGACTCAACTCGAGGTCACAGCTTTGATGATCGGTGGCGGCCTGATTTTCTGCTTTCCCCTGGCGCGGCGTTTGAACACACTGGCGCTCGGTGACGATTATGCTCGCCAAGTCGGCGTGCAGGTTGAAAAGACACACTTAGCCATCATTCTTACCGGGTCACTCATAACCGCGGCCGCGGTGTCATTGGGAGGAGTGATCAGCTTCGTGGGGCTGATCGTTCCCCACATGGCAAGATTGGTCTTGGGCCCTGACCACGTTCGGCTCTTGCCAGTTACGGCTATTTCGGGGTCGATTTTCCTGGTACTGGCAGACACGCTGGCGCGCACCATGCTTGCTCCTTCTGAAGTCCCGGTCGGGCTTCTGACCGCATTTATCGGCGGCCCATTTTTCCTTTATCTTTTGCGCCGGACTAGACGGGAGTACGCGTTGTGACTGCATTGCTCCAGTTTATTGATGTGTCATTTTCTTACGAGGGACGTTCTGTCCTTGAGGATGTCAGCTTCTCTGTAGAGCAGGGCGAATCTGGGGCCCTGATAGGTCCAAATGGAATCGGGAAAACCACACTCCTGCGGCTAGCCGCTGGCGTGCTTGCTTGTTCCCACGGCACAATTTCGCTCGCAGGGCGCAGGTTGGACACTCTCCGCCGAGGAGATGCGGCGCGACTGGTAGCGCTTGTTCCGCAGCGATTCGAAGTACCGTTCGATTTCACCGTGCAACAAATCGTTGAGCAGGGACGCACGCCCTATCTTAGCCTGTTCGCGGGTTTCAAGCGTCGGGACCGCCAGGCCGTCGAGCACGCTTTGGAACTGGCGGATGTCACTTCCCTCCGGAATCGCATCTTCAATGAACTCAGTGGAGGAGAACGTCAGCGCGTCAAAATCGCCCTCGGATTGGCGCAGGAGCCTCGCTTGCTCCTGCTTGACGAGCCGACCCAAAACCTCGATCTGGGTCGCCAGCTCGAATTACTGGATTGCATCCGTGCCCTCAATGATGAAGGGGTTACGATTTTGGCTGCAATGCACGACCTTCAATTGATTCCAGGCACATTCTCTTCCGTTCTGTTGCTGGAACCTGACCGAGAAGTGCGCAAAGGCCATCCGCAAGAAATTCTGCAATCCCACATCCTGGAGAGGGCTTTCGATTGCCCTCCCCGACGCCACCCGAAGTTAGTTGGTGAGAATCAGATCGCTCTGGAGAAAATACTATGATCGCAGGCACCTCAGGCATGCTTGCCGAATTTCTCGAAGAAATTGTTGTGCCGGATCCGGCATTCCTGGAGCAGGCGCGTACACGCCTCGACCATCTGACCAAACCACCAGGCAGTCTCGGCCGTCTCGAGGACATTGCGGCGCGATTTGTTGCGATTAGGAAAGGCAACCCTGAGTGGCCGCTGCGCAAGGCTGCTTATGTGTTCGCGGCCGATCACGGCATTGTGGCTGAAGGAGTCAGTGCATATCCCAAGGAAGTCACTCGGCAGATGGTGCTTAATTTCCTGGAGGAAGGGGCAGCGATCAATGTCCTGGCCAGACTGCACCATGCTGAGCTGACCGTTGTGGATGTCGGTGTGGATGCGGATTTTGGCGATCTGCTGGGTCTTCTGCAACGAAAGGTCCGCCTCGGCACTCGGAACATGCTTCATGAACCTGCCATGACCGAAGATGAAATGCTGGGAGCTTTGCAGATAGGACTAGAACTGGCAACCGGCGCTCAGGAGAAGCGACAGACACTGATCGCGGTGGGTGAGATGGGCATCGGCAATACCACCACAGCGAGCGTGATAACGGCCGTCCTTACCGGCCAACCACCTGCCTTGGTCACGGGCAAAGGGACAGGCTTGGAAAAGCGCGCTTACGAGCACAAGATCAGAATCGTCGATGCTGTCATCAAAAAGCACTTCAGACAAAAGCACTTTGGCAAAAACGCCCAACCGCTTGAGGTTCTGCGTTGTGTAGGCGGATTGGAAATCGCCGCGATGGTTGGATTAGTCCTGGGTGCGACGCGATATCAGATCCCGGTTATCACAGATGGTTTTATCTCGACGGCAGCCGCGGCGTTGGCGTACACCATCGAGCCGCGTGTAAAAGAGTATCTGTTCGCCGGGCATTGTTCGCAAGAGCCAGGCCATCGCTTTTTGCTTGAGTATTTAGGACTGGACCCCATTCTGATGCTTGAAATGCGGCTGGGCGAGGGTACAGGTGCCGTGTTGGCGATGCCCATCATCGAGTCGGCTTTGCGGCTATACACCGACATGGCAACCTTCGCTTCGGCGGGCGTAAGCGGAGCCAGTGTATGAGGCGATTGGCGGAAGAATTGTTAGTTGCTTTCCAATTTCTTACGCGGTTGCCGATCTCGGGTTTTCCTTACCAGCCAGATTCGTTATCGCGCTCTACAAAATTCTTTCCTATTGTTGGCCTTGCTGTCGGCTTATGTGCTTCCTTATTGCAGGTTGCGCTTCTGGTGCTTACTTTTCTTGTCCTAGCCACCGGTGGGCTTCATGAAGACGCCCTGGCGGATACGGCGGATGCTTTTGGTGGCGGCTGGAATCGGGAGCAGGTTCTCACGATCCTCCGGGATAGCCGAATCGGAACCTTCGGGGCACTGGCTCTGGTGATTTCTGTGCTGGCCAGGTTCCTCCTTCTGTCGACTATTCCAGTGAATCGTTTTACAGCATGGGTAGTGTCGGTACACGTTCTATGTCGCTGGACAACTCTGCCATTGAGTTATTTCCTGCCGGCGGCGCGCGGGAGTGACGGACAGGGAGCAAGGATTGCACAGAAGACCTCTGCTACATCTCTTCTTATAGGTACTCTGCTGAGCTTTGCCATCGTTCTTTATCTGATGCGAGGAGAGTTTTGGATTCCGGTCCTTGTGGCGATGGTAATTACCGCGTCGAGCGGCGCCTATTATTTCCGTCGGATCGGCGGGGTCACAGGTGACTGTTTTGGAGCTACGAACCAACTCACCGAGATTGCGGTTTATTTTTGTGGGGTCTGGGGCGTGTGACCGATCTTTTTCTAGTTCGCCATGCCGAAACCGATCTGGCAGGCCGGTTCTGTGGCCATTCTGATCCGGAACTCAATGAGCGAGGCCGTCAACAACTCGCGGGGCTGGTGAATGCGTTGTCGGCACACGAAATCCGCCGCGTCTATACGAGCGACCTTCGCCGTGCCCAACAAACTGCCGAGGCGATTGCCAGATATTTCAGAGCAGGACTCCACGTTCGACCTGGGCTGCGCGAAATCCACTTTGGCCTGTGGGAGGGTCTTTCATGGACTGAAATTGAAATGCGCGACCCGGTTCTGGCAAAGCGATGGGCAGACGAATACCCCAATGCGACTGCGCCCGGAGGAGAGCCATTTCAGGAATTTAAGTCACGGGTGGGTAGAGAGATTGCCTACTTGCTGGAAGCGACGAAATCACCCATCGCCGTGGTTACACACGCCGGTTTCATTCGCGTCGTCCTCACAAGTTTGTGCGGAGTGTCGGACCAAGAAGCTTGGGATCGGACAAAGGACTACAGATCTGTTGTGGCGCTCAACGTAGATCATATCGACAAGGTTGGGGTGATGACACCGACGCGATTCTAAATGTCCCACGCGTTTGAGTGCGTCGGGGTAGGGACAAAAGACTTTACGATATACTCTGCTGGCAGAGCGGGAGTAGCTCAATGGTAGAGCATCGGCTTCCCAAGCCGGGGGTTGCGGGTTCGATCCCCGTCTCCCGCTCCAATTTCATTAGCCGCCCCTCGTTCGTATTTGCCGGCGAACTCTTTCATCAGTGCTACAGACTATCCCCGATGCAGTCGTATTCCGACAATTACAGCGACAAAGCACAAGAGATTATTGGCGAACAAATTCAACGCGAACGTACCGAACTTCGCCTCATGCCAATAGGCCATACTTTCGTAGGCGAACGCGGAGAAGGTTGTAAAGGCCCCGCAGAACCCTGTCGCCATTAGTAGTCGCCAACGGTCATGCTCGTGATCGCTAGTCCAGGTGAGCACATATCCGACGATAAGGCAGCCCACCACGTTGACTGCCAATGTTCCGTAAGGGAAACCGTGATGGTGTGAAAGCTCCGAGGAAAGGTGCGTGATCAAGAAGCGGGCCAGCGCTCCGAAGATGGCACCGACAGCTACGCACAGTATGCTTGTCAGCATGATGATCTCCTTTGACGCGGTAGGAGTCATCAGCCCGAGGGCGGTTAAAGGCGAACTCCATCGCCGGACACGATTCTATCAAACTACTTTTTCTCCGGAGCGCTCTCGGGATCAGCCACCTGTCAATCCCCTCAGTCGCAGAGGCTGGCATTGGCAGCAACACGGATCCTTCGGTATATACTCCCGCATGATGCTACGGAGCTCAATTCAAGGTTCAGACAGCAGTCCAATCCCTGATGATCAGGGATCAAAGAAGCAGCAGCCAAAAATGATTTCCGCAATGGTCGTCCTGCTGCTCGCTATGATGGCGCTGCTGGCGGGTGGGGCCGCGCGACGCGAATCCGTCACCATTGATGAAGTAGCGCATGTCGGAGCTGGCGTGAGTTATCTGCAGAAGCTCGACCTCCGGATGAACGAAGAACATCCGCCGCTGGCGAAAGTATGGGCTGCGCTTCCGCTGGTAGTGCGCGGAGTGCATGCCGACTATTCCCATACTTCATGGACGTTCAGCAGCAAGATTTTCCGCGAATTCCTGGGAGAGTGGGTGTTCGGCCACTGGCTGATCATGCGCTGGAACGATCCCTACTCCACAGTGTGGTGGGCTCGAGTGCCCATGCTGTTGCTCACTCTGTTGCTGGGACTTGTGATCTACGTTTATGGCTCGCGACTGGGAGACACCTGGGGAGGGCTTTTGTGCCTCTGCGTCTACGCCAGCATGCCGGCATTCCTCGCATTCGGCCCGCTGGTGCTCACTGACGTTGTGATTGCTCTGTTCTGGGTCCTCGCCGTTTGGCAACTTCCTGAGATGTGGCGCTCTCCCTCACGCGGCACCGTGATCAAATTTGGTCTTACCCTGGCCGGCGCTTTTCTCTCGAAATTCTCTTCCGGACTACTGTTCTTCGTCTTTATCGCTTTCGCTCTAAGCTTGCGTTGGCGCGGGGTTCCGGAGCAGCCAACCGATAAGGTGGCACGGCGTGCCTGGCGGCGCCGCGCCTGGCGCAACCTGGCTAAGGCAACGCTGTGGGCCGCTTTGTTCGTATATCTTTTCTACTTTATCTTCTCCTGGAACCAGCCGACGGATTCGTTCAGCATCATTCCCCACTTTCCTGCATCGCCGTTCTTGCGACGGCTGCTCATGCCAGTGTGGCTCTACTTGCGTGGTCTGGTTCTGTTCGCGTTCAGCGCCACGAGTCGCCCAACCTATATTCTTGGCCACGCTTATTCTCATGGCGTCTGGTTCTATTTTCCGGCGCTGTTTATTTTGAAGTCACCGCTGGCGTTTCTTCTTTTGCTGCTTCTTGCCGTTGGGACTGCCATCCTCTTGAAACGCCGTTCCGGCGGACAACTATCAGCAATACCCAGCGGCATGGAACTGCACTGGCGCGCCATCTGGGTGTCGCTCGTGGTCTTTGTGGTCGTGTGTATGCTGAATCGGTTGGACATCAGCATTCGTCATTTCACGATTGCGCTGGCGCTGCTGATTCTCCTGCTCGCCCCTTTGCCGCGGATGCTCGAGTCCTTGAAGAGTGCTGGCTGGCGCGCGGCGCGAGTGGTAGTTTGGGTGACCATCGCGCTCGCCATCACTTCCATCCTCACCGCCGTGCGAGCGTACCCATATTATTTCCCGTTCCTGAATGTCCTGACCATGGGGCGACCTGGCTATGCCCTGGTGAATGATTCCAACCTTGATTGGAATCAAGCCCTGCCGGAAGTCGAAAGCTTCGTGCAGCAGCATGGACTAAACCAGGTCCTTCTGGATGAGTACGGGTTCTCCGAGCCCACAGCGTATGTTCCCCAGGCCCAGTTCTGGAGCTGTCAGGAGGCTTCTTCTTCGGACGGCGGCCGATGGGCGGTAGTCTCTACCGGCAGCATCGCCGACGGCCACAATTGCCTTTGGCTCATGCAATATCCGCATCAAGTCCTGGCCGGCGGCAGTATGTACGCCATTCAGCTTCCCCCAGTGATTCCGGCCGCGGGCACGCCTGGAGGCCCGCCCCTGCCTGAGGCTTACCGGTATCTCGGCGGTTTTCCCTTCTTCGGCTCCGATCCGCGTCTAATGTTCTTGAACTGCATTCGCGATCCCCAACAGCTTGAGCCGACGATGAGACGGATAGAGGCGATGATGAACGCGGCCGCGCAGAAGAAACAGAAGTAGCTTTGTATCTCGCAGGCCCTGCTTTGGAATCGTGGGAAGGGGGCGCTCCAGTAAAACACAGTACAGGATTGTCTGTATAGACCTTTAATCCCACTCTTTCTACGATGAGCCATACTCTGGTTGGGTATGACGACCGCCGTTCGATTATTAATTCGCAACCTCAAAATCTTATGCAAGAGCCGAACCTGATGAGCACCCTTTCAAGGTCCGCTGTCACTTTGAATGCGCCTGTTCCGGAGGTTCCGGTTCCAGATCACGGTGGGCATGTGGTTCAGTTTTACCACGACGATAATTTTCTTCTCGAAGCAGTGAGCCGGTTCGTGGGGCCAGCCCTGGCCTGCGGCGATGCGGCAGTGGTGATTGCGACCCAGGCGCACAGAGAGGGCCTCGAGCAACTGCTCAAATCACACGGGTTAGATATTTCTAAAGCTGCACGACAGGGGCGATATCTCACGCTCGATGCCACCGAGGCTCTGGCGCAGATTATGGTGAATGGATTGCCTGACGCGGAGCGTTTCGCCAATGTAATAGGCTCTGCATTGGCGCGGGCGTCAGCGGCCCTCACTAGCGAACGTTCCCAACTTGCCGCTTTCGGCGAGATGGTAAATGTCCTGTGGGCGACCGGACAATATGAAGCGGCGCTTCGGCTGGAACAGCTCTGGAACGACCTTGCTCGACACCACTCTTTTTCATTGCTATGTGCATACCCGCTCTCCGGCTTCAACAGTCCAAAACACACTGAACCATTTTTGAAAATTTGCCAGGAACATTCCTCCGTGATTCCCTCGGAGAGCTATGTCAGGTTGCCCACGGACAAAGAGCGGCTTCGAAATATTACCGAGTTGCAGCAAACGGCGATGGTCTTCGAAAAGGGGACCGCATTGTTGCGGAGCGAGGAACGCTTCCGCTTGTTTGTGGAATCGGTCCGCGACTACGCGATTTTTATGCTGGATCCCGAAGGGAGAGTCAGCACCTGGAACAGCGGAGCTGAACGCATCAAGGGTTACAAGGCTTGGGAAATTGTAGGCAAACATTTGTCAGTGTTCTATCCCGAAGAAGACTTGCAGACGCGAAAGCCCTGGAGGGAACTGGAAGTCGCGGCCCAAGAGGGGCGATTCGAGGATGAAGGCTGGCGCCTTCGCAAAGACGGATCGAGATTCTGGGCTAACGTAATCATCACCGCCCTCAAAGATGAAAACGGGCAACTCTACGGGTTTGGCAAGGTTACCCGCGACTTTACTGACAGAATGCGGAGCCAGGAAGCTCTGCAGCAGGCCAATGAACAGCTGGCGAATGAAGTGCAAGAAAGAACGAGAGCAGAGCGTAAATTGTATGAGTCTGAGCAGTCGCTGCGCCGGCTTTCATTGCACCTGCTCCGCACGCAGGATGAGGAGCGCAGGCGTATTGGCAGAGATCTTCACGACAGCTTGGGTCAATACCTCGCGACGCTGAAAATCAACCTGGACTCACTGCAACTCGGGCTGCGTCCCAACGAGAAGAAAGCGCATTCGCAGCTCGCGCAGTGTGTCAGTTTAACGGAAGAGGCAATCAAGGAAGTCCGCACGATTTCTTACTTGCTCTATCCTCCGATGCTGGAAGAACTGGGTCTGAAGTCGGCTATTCCGTGGTACCTGGACGGTTTCACGAACCGAAGTGGAATCAAAGCAAGTCTGGAAATTAATCCGGATTTCGGCCGTCTCCCGCGAGACGTGGAGTTGTCCTTCTTCAGAGTTCTTCAGGAGAGCCTGACGAACGTGCATCGACACTCAGGTAGTCCGACAGTCGTCATCCGGCTCGGTCAGGAAAACGGCGCGACCGTCCTGGAGATCGAGGATGAGGGCAAGGGACTTCCGACATCGATGTTAAATGGTGACGGCACAGGTTTGCCTATAACTCCCGGGGTTGGACTGCGAGGAATGGACGAACGCATGCGGCAGTTGGGCGGCAGAGTTGAACTACGCGTTGGTGAAAAAGGGGCCATCGTCCGCGCAGTCGTTCCAGTACAGCAGGATCGTTCTTCTCCTTCGGTGGAACAGAGGGAGCCGGTTTCAGTCGTCGAACGAAAAACCGGTGACAGAAATGTTCGGCAGCCTCAGCCTGCATAGCAGCGGCGTTTCCTATCCTCCTGGAAACCTCGGGCGGCATCTGGACAATGCTAATCTCAATAGCGCATGGCGCTCGTCATCCGCAGATCAAGAATCCACGCTGACGGGGTCTTCACAACCACGCCGATTAAAAGACGCGCCGTTGTCGCCGAGTACACCGGCCCGCGCCTGACCAAGGCCGGAGCCGATGCGATTTATGAGCATTCTCCACGGACCTATCTTTTTGGCCTGATCGATGGCGAGCACGTAATTGATGGAGACGGGATCGCGGCGTTCATCAACCACTCATGTGGTCCGAACTGCGAAGCTGACGAAGTCAAAGGCCGCGTGATCATTCGCGCGATTCGGAATATCGCCGCCGGGGAAGAACTCGCCTACGATTACAACCTGTACGACGGCGAACTGGACGACCCGGCTCCCTGCTTCTGCGGATCCGAGAATTGCCGGGGCAGTATGTACTCAGAAAAAGAGCTGTCACGCCGGCGACGGCTGGCGAAGAAGAGCAAGAAACGGACTGCTGCTGTCTAGGAAACGCCGATCAATTCACTGTCAAGCTGAACGTGGTCTTGGCATCCGGGACAGATGCATCGGAACTGCTAACGGTGAAGGCATTCACTGTGACGGTGTAACCGCCCGGAGCGGTCCCGTTGTAGCCTCCGCCGCCTCCTCCCCCGCTGCTATAACCACCTCCGCAAGCCGGGAGGAGCACGATTGCCACGACCACGCTTGAGTAACAGGGCAAGCGTCGCAAGCAATAATAATTTCATGTGCGACGAAAATATTTCAGAGTTGCTGCTTTGTCAACAACAACGGCACAAAGGGACAGCCACCCTCGGCTATCCCACCTGTTCCTATGTCAATTTCCTATGTCAATCAATTCACCGTCAAGTTGAAACTCGTCGTCGCTGACGGCTGGGTCGCATCCGAACTGCTCTCCGTGAAAGCGTTCACGGTCACGGTGTAACTTCCCGGAGTCGTTCCAGAATGCCCGCCGTGCTGGGTGTTTGCGGTAGTTGTAACCGCCACGGTAGCGGTGGCAGAGCTCGAATTGCTGAAATCAACCGTGTGATTGTTGACCGGGTCGCTCGACGTAACTCCACAGCTGGCCTTCGGCGCGTTTGTGCTGCATGAAAATGTAACCCGGCCTGAGCCGTTCGTGCCAAGCACGTCGAGGGTTGTTGTATTGCCGCTAGTCGCGCCCGCCGTGACGGTGATGTTCCCAGCTGTCATCTGAGGTGGGGGCACCGACGAAGGCAGATATTGGCGAACATAATCCAGTAGCATTGGCGGCTGGCTTCCGGTTAGAGAATCGGTTGGGGCACCAAGCGTTCCGCCCACCGCCACGTTCGTGATAAGGAAAAACGGGTCTGCCGAGCTGCTGAACGGCCACACGTCACCCGAAGGCAAGTCCGACGCGGTGACCACGAAAAACGGTTGCGTCGGATCATCCACATAAAACTGAATCATATTGGCTGACCAAATCTCGCCATAAACGTGGAACGCCGTATTCACTTGCTCGCCGGAAGGAAACGTGAAGCACTTGCCCTTTCCCGATCCGCCAGTGACCTTGGTATGAATGGTTGAGCAATTTCCCGTTGCACCTGGTCCCGGAATGTTCGATGTAGTAGGCCAGTTTTCCATGACGTCCGATTCGCCGACGGTCGGCCACCGGACGCCAGTTTGCGAGCCTAGATTCCAGAACGCGGGCCACAATCCTGCATGCGATGGCATCTGAATGCTAGCTTCAATCCGTCCTGAGTGGAAGCTTTGCAAGCCTTGGGTCTTGAGACGCGCCGAAGTGTAGGTAGTTCCGACGAGCCGAACCTGGATGGCGAGATGGCCGCTGCCGTCTATGTATGCGTTGGGCGAACTTGAGCTGCATGGCGAAGTGTTTGACGTCGGCGCACAATAAGTTTCAAGTTCGTTATTGCCGAACCCGCCTCCGCCGGTGTCATACGTCCAATTCGCGGAACTAATCGGGCTGTTCGCAGCGCCATTGAATTCGTCACACCAGTTCGTGGTCCATGTGATGGAGCCGGTTGCAGGCGTGGTCCCGCACTGCGCGGCGGCCGATTTCGGAAGCGCCGAAAAAAGAACGCCTAATACGGAAAGAAGGGTAATGCGGGTAATTGGATTAATGTGGCTGATCACCGAATTCACCTCCGCGGAAATTTAAATTCACACCGGTGGGTGGAAACTCACAGCTGCTGCTTAGCAGCCGAAACGTTATTCTTGAAGGATTAGATTTGTCAATGCAGTGTTTCCTGTAGTTTGTTGCGTTCAAGCTAAAAGGGGTAAGTTCGCCCCATGCGGCGCTTCGCCGAAGGGGTCGGCGATGTTTTTAAGCTCCGGATAGTGTTGC
>Ga0209648_10003858_pt1 | contig 12675 bp, 8 predicted proteins | sample GraSoi2013_115cm_FD_185830 | JGI IMG/M metagenome (GOLD analysis project Ga0209648, IMG submission 185830) | Grasslands soil microbial communities from the Angelo Coastal Reserve, California, USA - Sample 9_17_2013_115cm (SPAdes) (version 2) | ecosystem: Environmental > Terrestrial > Soil >...
TTCATTGCCCGCTCCACCGCGGCCCTCGAGTATGAGTCCATCCTTCCATCGTCCCCTACTCTCGCCGCCCGCTAAAGCGGACATTTCATGTGCTATCTCGACCGGACATATCATGTGCTACCGACACCTGAGATTTTCCGTGCTTGACACCAATACTAGTCCCGGCTATAGTGCAGCTTGATGAACCGTAGCCAGATTTTCGCGACTTTGATCATGGCCATGTGCACAATTACAGGCACATGTGTGCGACATTCTGGCGAGCCGGCAGCGTAAGTAACAGCAATCATAAGTTTCCTGACCCACTCGCCAAACGGCGAGTGGGTTTTTTACTTTGCGGACAAATCCGCCAGGAGAACAGCAAGTCATGGGACAAGACGACGCCGAACCCGAGGTTTGTTACGGCTGGCGGGCCGTTGTGCCGGCAACGTCGGCCAACCTGGGCTGCGCCTTCGATTGCGGCGGGCTGGCGCTCAAGCTGCACTTGAAAGCCCTGTTCATACCGTCCGATGCGCCCGCACTCAGCGTGCAGTTCGAAGGTAAAACTCCAGAACGCTTCCCGTTCAACTCCTCCAACCTCGTCCTTCAAGCTTTGCGTTTTGCGGCCGACCGGCTCGGGGCTCGAGAGCCAACGGGACACGTAGCCGTTGAAAGTGAAATTCCCATCGGCGTCGGACTCGGCAGCAGCGCGGCTGCAGTCGTAGCTGGACTGCTCCTTGGCGCTCAAGCCTCAGGCAAAAACATTGAACCTTCCGAGCTGCTGCGGTGGGCTGGGGAGATTGAAGGCCACATCGACAATGCCGCAGCGGCGTATCTAGGCGGTCTAGTTTTTGCCCTGAGCAAGGGCGTCGAGCAAGTGACCACGGTGAAAACCAGCTTTCCTGAGGGCATTCGCCTAGTGATCATTACTCCCGTTATCTCGGTGACGACGCAGAAAGCCCGGCAAGTCTTGCCGGGATCTTACAGCCAGGCCGATGTGGTGCACACGCTCCAGCGCGCGGCAATTCTTGCCGCAACCTGCTTCTCAGGGCGCTTCGAGCTTTTTCCGGAGCTCTTCGACGACAAGTTACATCATCCCTTCCGCGAAAAGCTGGTGCCTGGAATCGAGCGCTGCTTGCGCCTGCGCCACGAGGGTCTGTTGGGTGTCGCCATCAGCGGGTCAGGTTCTTCGGTGATCGCGTTCGTGACCGCCCATGAGGTTCAAATCGCCCAGGCCCTGCAAGGAATTTTTTCGGAAGTGGGAGTTTCCAGCCAGGCGTTGTTTACCTCCGCCGACAATGACGGCGCCTGGGTCACTCGCGAGGCTGTGCCCTTGGCGGAGCGGTCCGGCAGCGTGCTCCAGAAAGCGGAGAGACCATCATGAGCGGTGAGCAACGTCTTCTCGTAATGAAGTTTGGTGGAACGTCGGTGGGCAACGCTGCGCGTTTCCGGCAGTGTGCCGAGATCATCCGCCAGGCCGCAGAGACGAACCGTGTGGTCGTGGTCGTTTCCGCGGTCGCTGGCGTTACCGACCTGATTTTCCGCACGATCGACCGCGCCCGCCACGGTGACTCCGCCGCCGCCCAGACACACCTGAAGAAATTCGAGTCGATCCATCGCGAGCTGGTGGAGGATCTATTCGCGAAAGACCGGTTGTTGCCGGCGCAGTCATTTCTTGACAACGTGTTCTCGCGCTTAGAAAGCGCAGTGCATGCCTTGCTGGCGCTGCGCTCGGGAATCTCCGCCGAGACCGCGGATTCGCTGGTCGCGCTGGGCGAACGCATCTCTGCCTGGGTACTAGCGATGTATCTTGAACTGACCGGAGGCCGCAGCGAGTTTGTGAAGGCCGAGGACGTTATCGTCACCGACCAAAGCTTCGGCAATGCCATACCGGATCGCGAAGCCACACGCACGAGCTGCGATCGAGTGTTACGGCCGATTCTCGAGCGCGGCGCCGTGCCGATCGTCGCCGGATACAGCGGCGCCACTCACGATGGCCGCACCACGACGCTGGGCCGCGGCGGATCGGATTATTCAGCCACCATCATCGGAGCGGCGGCCGGCGCTGATGAAGTTTGGATCTGGACCGACGTAGACGGCGTGCTCACCGCCGACCCGCGCGTCTGTCCGCACGCCACCACACTTCCGGAGATCAGCTTTGCTGAAGCCATCGAGCTCGCCTATTACGGCGCTAAAGTTATCCACCCCAAAGCCGCCTACCCTGCCGCCGACGCCGGCTTCCCGGTATGGATCAAGAATTCCTTTCGCCCGGAGGTGCGAGGCACCAAGATCACGCACGCTGCTGTGACGGCAAACTCTCCAGTCAGGTCAGTGACTTGCGTAAAGGATGCCACGCTGCTGACCTTGGTTAGCCGCCGCGACGTGCATCCTGTTGAATTGTGGGGCCGGCTTTTCCTTCGCCTGGGCCAGGAACACATTGAAACCTTGTTCGCGACGCAATCATCGCCTGAACACACTTTAGGGCTGGTCTTGCGCAAAGAGGACAGCGCTCGGGTCCTCCGTCTGATTAGCAACACTTTCCGTATCGAACTGAGCCAGGGCATTCTCAATCCCGTGCAGGTGAACGACGATATTGCCGTGGTTGCCGTGCTCGGTGAATCCATGAAAGGTACTTCCGGCATTCTCGGCCGTGTTTTTTCGGCTGTGGCCGGTTGCCACGTCAGCGTCATAGCGGTGGCCCAGGGCGCCAGTGAGTTGAGCATCTGCTTTGCTGTTGCTGCGGCGTCGGCGGCCGAGGTTGTGCGCGCTGTTCACGATGACTTTTTTGGCAAGTCCGACTTCGCCATTCCCGTCTGCCTGCGCCCCAAGGCAGAGGTGGCATCAGAAGCCCTATGAAAACCACCTTTGCCAATCCGCCGGCTGCCACGCACGCTCTGCGCTGCGTGCATTGCGGGGCGCTTTCGGCGAAGCCGGAACCGCGGTTTCGCTGCAGTGAATGCAGTGAGCTATTGGAGGTCATTTATCCCGAGTGGACCGGGGCGCCGCGCGAGTTTGGCTTACGACTGAAAGAAACCTGGCAAGCGCGCAAGGATTCATCGCTTGGCGAAAACTCGAGTGGTGTTTGGCGATTTCGTGAGCTGCTGCCTCAAATCGAGCGCAGCAATATCGTCACCCTGGGTGAAGGCAACACGCCGCTGCTTCCGATCGAAAAAACATGCCGGTTCCTGCGTCTGGGGAGCTTGTTGGCAAAACACCAGGGCATGAACCCCACCGGCTCGTTCAAAGACACGGGGATCTCCGTGGCCATCAGCATGGCGAAGACCACGGGATTTAAGTGCGTCTGTTGTGCCTCCACCGGCAACACCTCGGCATCGGTGGCGGCTTTTGCAGCGCGAACGGGAATGAAGAGCATTGTGCTGCTGCCGGCGGGACAGGTCGCTTCCGGCAAGCTGGCCCAAGCGCTTGAATATGGCGCGCACGTGCTCGAACTGCGCACCGACTTCGACGGCTGTCTGAGCGTTCTGAACCAAGTTGTAGAAAGACTTCCCGCCTATCTCCTGAATTCGGTCAACCCATATCGTCTGGAAGGGCAAAAGACAGTTGCCTTCGAACTCATGGAGCAGCTCGACTGGAGGGCGCCGGATCACGTCATTGTGCCCGGCGGCAACCTGGCCAACAGTTCAGCCCTGGGAAAAGGATTCCTCGAGCTGCGCCAGTTGGGGCTGATTGCCGACCTACCCAAGATCTCAATCATTCAAGCCGAGGGCGCAAACCCGTTGGTGCGCACCATGCGCGAAAACGGCGGCCGCGAGTTGATACGGGTAACCCCCCAGACTCGGGCGACAGCCATCCGCATCGGCAATCCCGCGTCGTGGCGAAAAGCGGTGGCAGTTCTCAAAGAAACCGAGGGGGCTTGCGAGGACGTAAGCGAAGAAGAAATCTTCCTGGCAAAAGCCGAATTGGGCGCTGAGGGCGCAGGATGCGAACCAGCCTCCGCGGCCACGCTCGCTGGTCTCAAGAAACTGGCGCGCTCTGGGTTTGTACGTGAAGGCGAAACGGTTGTTTTGGTTCTAACCGGTCACATGTTGAAGGATGTGGAATACACGCTGCAACCAAGAGCCGAGCGTACTAGCGATGTATTGGAGCCGGATGTTTCCGCTGTGATCCGCAGATTGGAGCAGATCGATGCATGCAAGTGAAGCCAAAGCTACAACACTGGTGTCGACTCCGGCGGTGTCCGTTGTCCGCATCGGCATCGTCGGCTACGGAACGGTCGGCCAGGCTACGGCTGAGATCCTCGCCAGCCACGCTGAAGAGATACGCCAGCGCTCGGGAGCGCCACTGGTTGTTACCCGCATCTGCCGGCGAACACCGCGCCCTTCCGAGGCAGGAATCAATGGCGCGCCAGTCCTGGACAATTGGCGTGAAGTGGTCGGCGCTTCGGATGTGGACATCGTGGTGGAGGCCATCGGCGGAACTGATGTTGCCTTCGACGTTGCCCGCGCCGCCATCGCGAACGGCAAGCCCGTAGTCACCGCGAACAAAGCGTTGATCGCGCAGCACGGCGAAGAGCTGTTTGCACTGGCTCGGGAAAAGAACTTGCCTATCGGCATCGAGGCTAGCGTAGCCGGCGGCGTACCCGTGATTCGCGCCATCTCGGAAGCCCTGGCGGCTGACCGCATCCATGCGGTCTACGGCATCGTTAACGGGACTTGCAATTACATCTTGACTCAGATGGAACGGCACGAAATCGACTTTGAACAAGCCCTCCACGATGCACAGTCAGCCGGCTACGCCGAAGCCGATCCCAGTCTCGATATCGACGGCCTGGACGCGCGTGATAAGATCACGATTCTGGCGCGAATCGCTTTCAACGGCGCCATCGTGCCGGCACAGGTTCCGGTCGCCGGGATTCGCCGGGTTCTGGCCACCGATTTTCACTACGCGCGCCGCCTGGATTCGACGATCCGGCTTGTCGCCGCGGCCGAGCGCCTGAAAGATGGAATCAGAATCAGCGTGCGCCCATGGCTGGTGGGGCACGATTCCATGCTCGCCAAGGTTGATGGCGCGAACAACGCGATTTTCGTCGTTGGGGAAAAAGCGGGCACGCAAATGTTCTTCGGACCAGGCGCAGGCGGCAACGCAACGGCGACAGCAGTGCTCTCTGACGTCATCCACATCGCCCGGCATCTTTCGCGACAGCAGAACGCTCCCGACGCGCTGACAGGGTTTTGCAATCGCCAGCCGCTCTTGCTGGCGAAACAGTCACGACCGTTGGGTTGGTACGTTCGGCTTACGGTCGCTGACCGGCCGGGAATATTGGCGCAGGTGGCTGAGGCCGTCGCCCGAGAAAATATCAATATTGATTCGGTGATCCAGGAACCGCATATGCACAAGACACGTCTTTCATTCGTCGTCACCTTGGAGCCGATAGATGAAGCAACAGCACTGCGCGCGGTCCATGCGATCGACCAGTTCGGCTTCATGCTCGAACCGGCTCTGCTTCTGCCTATTGCTTCCGAGCTGAGATGAAGCTCGGGAAGATCGCCGGAATCGCCCGGGATCGCCGACATCGCCGACATCGGACGGAATCTGGTTCTTCCGATTACGGCGATTTCGCGCGATTCTTTTGGTGACGTCTCACTCCAGCACCACCGACTTCGACAGATATCTTGGCTGATCGACGTTGCGCCCGCACAACACGGCAATATGATAGGCCAGCAACTGCAAGGGCACTACCTCGACGATCGGTTGTAGCAGGAGGGGCACGTCAGGCACGCGAAGTACGCACGACGTTAGGGCGGCGACCTCGCGATCGCTCTCGTTGACAATGGCTAACACCGGAATCTCGCGTTCCACAAATTCCCTGATATTGGAGACGGTTTTCCCGTAGCGCAATAGTGAATCCTGGTCGCTCGGGTCATGCGTTGCCAGTACGACCAACGGCAGTTCTTCGTGCACCAGAGCGGTCGGCCCGTGCTTGAGCTCTCCTGTCGGATATCCTTCCGCATGAATGTAGGAGATTTCCTTGAGCTTCAAGGCGCCTTCCAACGCGATGGGATAATCAATGTCCCGGCCGACGTAGATGAAATCTTTGTACTTCTGCAATTGTCGCGCGAAGTTGAGACACTCCGCATCACAGGCCAGCGCGCCTTCAAGAAACTCCGGCAGGCGGCTGACAAAGGCCTCTGCGGTGGGTTCCGCTTGTGTTGCCTCTCCCCTGGTCTGAGCGATAAACCGCGCCAGCAGGTATAAGACGGTCAGTTGCGTCGTGAAACTTTTCGTGGCTGCGATGGCGATTTCCTCGCCGGCCCGCGTCAGCAAGACAGCGTCGGCGTTTTGTGTGAGCGGAGCGTCCGCCACGTTGCAAATCGCCAGCGACTTGGCGCCCTTGCGGCGGGCCACTTGCAACGCAGCGAGCGTATCGATGGTGGTTCCCGATTGCGAGAGAAAAATCGTCAGTTCCTGGGGGGCCACGACTGGATCGCGATAGCAATACTGGCTGGCAAAATCAACGTGCGCCGGCAGGCCGGTCAAGCGTTCGAGCATAAACTCTCCCACCATACCGGCATGGCGGCTGGAGCCGCTGGCGGCGATGGTGATCCGAGAGAAAGCCCGAATTTCTTGTGCGGTGAAAGATAAATTCGGCAGAAAGATCCGGCCCGAGCGGTCGATTCCCTCTGCGATCAGGCGCCGGACCACCTGCGGTTGCTCGTGGATCTCCTTGAGCATGTAGTGGGGGTATCCATCTTTGGTTCTGGATTCATTCTCACTGCTCGTTCGCCTCCTCAGCGGCATCTCATCCCTCACAGTGGTTCCTCCATCCGGCGGTGAAAGTCGATGTCGATCGCCAGATTGGTCGCGGGTGCTCAGAAGCGCTGATTGCTCGCCCGGATTGCGCGCCTCGTATTCCGCTCCAGTCTACTAACGTTCAATGAACCGTTTCAATACAATTTGCGTTAAGGATGTCGGTTCGCACGTTCAGGATGCCTAGCACTTTAATGAGAATTCGCCAAGGATGGGCGCCGGTCGCCCTGCAAGCAATCGCGGCAAGACGACGCACGTTTGGCGAACCACCGGGGCCGTTAACTCTGCATTAACGGCCCCGAACGGTTAGTCTAGGAAGTAGGGGTTGAATCGGCCTCAGAAGCGATACTTCAGCCCTAGCTGGAGGTTACGGGCGCCCTGAGAACTGGTGATCTCACCGAAGTTCGGGGCTCCCTGCGTGTGTTGCCCACCAAACTCGTCGCCGAAGCCGAAGATGGGCGTATTGGTTACGTTGACAGCGTCAATTCGGAATTCAACTGTCTGCCGTTCGGTTATGGAGAAGCTCTTAGCCAAACTCATGTCAACTGACTTGTATCCAGGACCACGGAATGCGCCTACCGGACATTTGCCGAACGTCCCTGGCCCTGGTTGCGACACCGCAGCCGGATTCAAGAATTCAAACCGTCCCGGATTCGCCGGGTCGGGCCGGAAAGGAACGTGTTGTGGAACTCCTGGAACGCAATTGGCGCGCGTTGAGAAGCCTCCGGTTCCCGATTGATCCAAGCCTGCGAATATGGTTTGTGCAAACCCGGTATGGAAGTTGAACCCGGAGCTCACGCGCCATCCGCCGGCTACCGCGTCAACAACCTTGGACGCGTTGCCGCCAAAAAGTCGGCTGTGACCGAAAGGAAGGTCGTAGACCACATAGCCGTTGAACAGAGACGCCACATCTTGCGGGCAGCGCCCGTAGTCGTTCCTCTGATGATAAGGATCCTGCGGGAAAGCCCATCCCGCAATGGTCTGTGCCTGGAAGTTGACGTTGTCTCCGAACTGGCCGAAGAAGCCAGGCGTATCGCTGAGACATTTCGACCAGGTGTAGTTGACTTGGGTTTGAAGACCATTCTTCAGCCGCTGCTGGAAGACGGCCTGCAAGGCGTGATAGTTGGAAATGCCGTTCGATAGCGTGTACCTTGCCTGACCAACTTCGCCCAGGAGCGTCGGGTTCAGGAAAGGGCTCGGAGAAACAGTGCCATTGGCATTGAGCTGCTTCTGCTGCAGCATGATGATGTTGGAGAGATGCTGGTTCGTCTGGCCAACATAGCCGAGTTGGACGGTGGTTGCGTTTCCAAATTGATGCTGCGCGCTGAGGTTCCACATATAGTGGACCGCCGGGCGGAGGTTCACGTCGAAGGCGTGAATGTTGACGCCCTGGAAACACGCCGGCGAGAAGGCAACGGCGAGCGCCAGAGTGCAGCCGGTGGGGAACCCCGTGAATCCCTGATCCAGCGTGCTCCCCGGAAGGGCTGTACTGGCGAGGAATGAAACATTGTGGGCCGTCTCGAACGGCGGATTCTGGGTTAGGAGATTGTTGACGCCGTTGCTCTCCGTGAAGTTGGAGATTCCATAGGCAGCGTGAACCACTGTGTTCTTCACAAAGCTGGGTTGCCAGGCCACGCCGATTCGCGGCTGAAAATTCGCGATCCCGTTGTAGGTGTGATAAAGGGCTTTTCCCAGCCCGCTGCTGTTGACGGTCGGCGTGATGATCTGGCCGCCCAAGAGGGCGTAGTTCACCGCATTTCCGTCTTCTGCAACGCGGGCCGTGTTGACCTCCCAGCGCAGACCAAGATTCAACGTCAGGTTCGGCCTGAATCTCCAGTTGTCCTGAAAATACGGTGCGTACAGGCTGTTGTTGACGTGCCGATTGCCGACGCCTTGGCCGATCCCCAACGAGTTGGGAAGACCGAGCATGAAGTCCGCCGGGCCCGACCCGACCGCCGTGCCGTTGCCGGTGTATTGCCCGTTGAAGCTGAATTGACCTGCCAGACCTTCATTTCCGGGATAAAGGAAATTGTCGCGATATCTGTTGAACTGAAAACCGCCGCGGAATTCATGGTTTCCCATAGTCTTGGTGAGGGAATCGCCGATTTGAATCACGGTGTCGGCGAAAACAGCCGCCTGGGAAAGGTTATTACCTATATCGTCAACACCGCTGAACCCGGTCAGGAGCGGTAGGAACGCGCTAGGCGAACCGGCGATGCCAAACGCCTGCGGTAAATTCTTTCCGGAAGGATTGGCGTAACCCTGATTGATCGGAAAATAGTTGACGCCAAGGCGAAGGTCATTCAGCATCGTTCCGCTGATCGCTCTTGTCCAATCCAGCACCGCACTCTTCAGCGGGTAGCTGAAGTTGGTGGTGCCGTTGGAAGCCAGCAGGTAGGTCGGAGTCGTCGGATTCTCGACGTCCTGCTGAGTATAGCGACCGAAGAAGTGATCTTTCTGGGAAAGAGCCCAATCGATCTTGATGTCTCCTTGATCCTGATTGGTCTTCGTGTTCTGTTGATAGACAAACTGGTTGTTGGGGGCGTTGGGGAGAGGATAAAGAGAAGAGTTGACGATCGCCAAGGCTGCCGGGCTCAAGGTGAGAGCCGCTGCAGTCAGATTGTTGCCGGGAATCGCCGTTCGTGCGCCCGGTGCAACTCCGCTGTGCGGTTTGAAGAGCTGAATTGGCTTTGGCCCGGTGAGCAGTTCAGCGAAGTTTCCGCTCCGCTCCGCCTGGCTCAGCACCGTCACCTTTTGAACGGACGGATTCGGCGTCCGCTGGCCTTGATAGTCCACAAAGAAGAACAGCTTGTCTTTGAAAATGGGTCCGCCAAAGGTACCGCCGAACTGGTTGTAACGCAACCTCGCCCGGGGAATAAGTTCGTGTCCTGCGGCATCTTTTCCCGCCAAGTTGCTGCTCCATTGGTTGGCGTTGAAGGCATCGTTGCGGAGGAACTCGAAAACGCTTCCGTGGTAGCGGTTGGTGCCGGATTTGATGGTTGCATTCACGATTCCGCCCAGGAAGTTACCGAATTCGGCGGAAGGATTTTGCGTAATAAGGTTGAACTCCTGGATGGCATCGACATTGGGCGAATAGGCGACGTCGTTGTTGTCATTCTGGTTGTTGTCGATGCCGTCGAGCACATAGTTGTTGGTCTGCTCGCGGTTGCCGTTGATGTACGGCCGTCCTACCTGGAACGTCGACTGTCCCGAAGTAAACGCAGCAGGATTGGTGCTCACCGCGCCCGGAGTCAGCAACGTCAGTTGACCATAATTTCTTGTGATGAGCGGAATATTCTCCGTGACAAGAGAATCGATGTGCGTGCCGATTTCCGTCGAATCCGTTTGCAGAAGTGGCGCCGCTCCCGTTACCTCCACGGTTTCCGTAATGGCCCCGACCTTCATCTCAAAGTTGAGGCGGGCGATCTGGCTTAACACCAAGTCAAAGGCCGGATTCATCGCGGCGCGGAAGCCCTGTGCTTCCGCTTTGACTTCATACCGACCCACAGGAACCCGTTCGATGCGGAACGCTCCGCTCTCATTTGTTTTCGCAGTCCACACAGTACCTCGGTTAACGTCCTTGGCGGTGACTGTAGCCTGGTTGAGGGCCGCGCCGCTCGAATCAACCACGGTCCCCACGATCGTGCCGGTAACTTCCTGCGCGTGCGCGGTGGGGTTCACCATCGCCAGGCCAATGAGTAAGCAAACAAAAAGGGCGACTGCCATCAGTGCCTTGTTGCGTTGATTCTTCTCGACGCCTCCTGTACCGGAGGGCGAGTGGGGAGAAAATCTCGAATACAAACCGAACGACATCATGTGACCTCCATTGGGCAGCTGCGTCCTTCAGAACCTGCTGGATCTTTCTTCGTTCCTTGGCAAACTCGAATGACTGCTGTTTATTGAAACGATTCTGTAAATACGGCTGGGAATTTTCCCAGAGGCGAAAGGAGCTGTCAAGTGTTAAATTCTCATTTATGACGTTTATTAAACACGAGGGCTTTTTTGCGTGCGCGCACGTTAAGCAAGCAGGCAATTCGCCTCCCGATTTCTGTAGATGTAGCGCGGTTGATTTCTATTTTTTGGAGACTTGAACGGGCGTCTGCCTCGCAGAACCCCTTGAGGCTTCCGAAAGCTGCGCTTTTATAACATCGACCTCTCTGCAGTGTCATTCCGACCTGAGTCTTCGAAGGGAGGAATCGCCTCCGCGGGTCATGAGGCGACGATGGTACGCCCGCGAAGCCGCGGAGCAGATCCCTCGCCTTCGGCTCGGGATGACATTTTCTACGAGAATGCGCTGTAGCTAGCGTAGCCTCAGACGGCGAGAGAACACCTTGATTCTCGCTCAAGCATCGGCAAGCGGGCGGCGCCGAGTAAGCCTGCATTTTCCGCCAGGATGGTGCGCGCGATCATGGTGGACCGGTGCTGCGATTTTCTGGGTTCACCAGCGCGGAAGACGATCGAGCGATTCTTGAGTTCACGCATGAGCGCCGGACTGAACTCGTTCCATGCCTTGGCCACGCCGCCGCCGACAACGTACAAAGGCAGATTCAAAGCGTTGATCAAGTTGCCCAGAGCTATACCCAAAGCTCTGCCTACGGTCTCGAAGATGGCTTTTGCCGCGGGATCGCCGAGTTGAGCGCATTCATAGACCGCTTCCGCGCTGAACTCGGCGCCCAGCCGATTAGCGGCTTGTGCCAATCCGGACGACTGCCCTTCGGCAGCGGCTGCGGCTGCGACGGCATTTTCAAGGGCCATGCGCTTGATGGCCGTCGCCGAAGCGTACTGTTCCAGACAACCGCGACTGCCGCAGCCGCATGCGGCTCCATCGGCGATCACGGTCATGTGTCCAAGTTCACCCGCCATGCCGGTAACGCCGTGCCAAGGTCTTCCATTCACGACAAATCCACCGCCGACTCCTGTCCCCAGAGTCAGCATGCAGAGGTCGTCCACATCCCGGCCTGCGCCGATCCACTTCTCACCCAACGCGGCACAGTTAGCGTCGTTCTCCAGAAAGACTCTCACTCCAAGTTGCGATTCGAGCTCACCGCGGACGGGATAGTCGCCCCAACCGGGAAGATTCGCCGCTGCATCCACCGTGCCACTTTCCAAATCGATGATGCCTGGGACTCCGACACCGATCCCCAGCCAGCGGTGGCTGCTACTAAACTTCGGAGCCAGCCGGCGTACGGCCCGCGAAATTTCACCGACCACATGCTCACGGCCTCGCGCAAGATTCGTCGCCTGGCTTGCGACCTCCAACGGCTGCCCGTCGTCGTCGACAACCGCGACCCGCAGGTTGGTGCCCCCAAGGTCGACTCCAATCGCAAACGAACGCATTTTCTTTACTCCAAGCCGTCACAGGAGATTGAGGGAAGATTTGTAATCGGGTAATTTGTAATTGGTAATTGACAATCTGCGGTTCCGCCGGTTTTCATTTACCCGATTACTCAATTAGCAATCTCCCGCCACCGACCGACGCGGCCATTATACAAAAACGTTTCAATAAAACAAGCCATGAAAACACGCGTTTTTAATCAACAGCGCCGTTCCGACTTGGCAATGCTGGGAGGAAAGGGATATGCTTACGCCGTTGATATGATCCGGTGGCAAAGGGGGTTAACTTGAGGCGCCGGGAAACCCAGCGAACAGCAACGATTCGGGATGTCGCTCGAGCCAGCGGATTCTCCGCGAGCACGGTTTCGATCGTCCTTAATAATGCTCCATTAGCGCGATATATCCCATTACCCACCAAAGGCCGTATCCAAAAGGCCGCCAAGACGTTGGGTTATCGTCCCAACATTTTCGCCAAGTCGCTGCGCAGCAAGCGCAACCATACGGTCGGCATGATGGTGTTCGATGTCACCGACCCCTATTGCACGCCGATTCTGCGCGGCTTGGAAAACTCGCTGTACCAGGCCTCGTATCTTCCCA
>Ga0209648_10003859_pt1 | contig 12675 bp, 10 predicted proteins | sample GraSoi2013_115cm_FD_185830 | JGI IMG/M metagenome (GOLD analysis project Ga0209648, IMG submission 185830) | Grasslands soil microbial communities from the Angelo Coastal Reserve, California, USA - Sample 9_17_2013_115cm (SPAdes) (version 2) | ecosystem: Environmental > Terrestrial > Soil >...
AGAACCAAATCGTTCGGATGCTTGCGGATCTGTTCGCGGACCGCATCGATCTGCACCAGCGCGCGATCCACTGCTTCCGGCCCGGTCACTTTGCTGGGTATCCAAATGGAAAAGAAAATCGCTCCAAGCCCGCCCTCCTTCATCCGCGGGATATCAATGCTCCCGGCGGGGCTGCGTGTTCCAAGATCAAACTTGCCGTCGAGAAATCGCTGCGTCGTGTCGTCGTGCGTGTCCACGACGATGGACGAAAAGTGCAGCTTGCGCGCCCTTTCAGAGATGGAATCGGCGGAGACCGCGAGCCCCACCAGGCAAACCGAAGAAACACACACTACAACAAGCGACAGAGCGCGGACCATGCTTTCCCCCAGTGAAGCGATTGATGGTAACGGATATTGGTTTACAGCGCCACGTGATTAACCGACAAGCCAGGCAAGAAGCGCCTGTTTCCACGCCTCACGATTGATTTCAGCGATGGACTCAGTCAAAGGAATCCCTTTAGGGCAAGCGTGCACGCAGTTTTGCGCGTTGGCGCATTCCTGGATGCCGCCGGGTCCCATGATCGCCGCGAGCCGCTCGCTCTTATTCATCGCTCCCGTGGGGTGCATATTAAAAAGGCGCACCTGGCTGATAATGGCCGCGCCGACGAACTGATTATTCTCGTTCACCTGCGGGCAAACCTCGAGGCAGTTTCCGCAGGTAATGCAATTCGAAAGCGGATAGCCTTTTTCCTGAACTTCGGGCGATACGCGCGGTCCTTCGCCGAGATTGTAAGTGCCGTCGATGGGAATCCAGGCCTTTACGCGCTTGAGGCTGTCAAACATAAACTGCCGATCGACCGCGAGATCGCGCACCAGCGGAAACTTGGACATGGGCTCGATTCGAATCGGCTGCTCGAGTTGATCCACCAGCGCCGAACACGCCATCCGCGCTTTCCCGTTGATGAGCATCGCGCAGGACCCACAAATCTCCTCCAGGCAATTCGAATCGTAAGTGATCGGCGTGGTCTTCTTCCCGTCGCGTGTCACGGGATTCTCGGCGATGTCGCGCAGGCAAATGATGACGTTCATCGAAGGCCGCCACTTGAGAGAAAATTCCTCCCAGCGCGCTGCCTCTTTCGGCCCCGCTTGCCGTTTTATTCTAACGATGACCTGTTTTGCTTCCGCCATAATCCCTCGGCCAACACCTGCCTCAAACCCAAGCTACTGCTTTTTATTTCGCCGCGTCGTAACGGCGCGGACGTGGCTTAATCAAAGAAATGTCCACTGTCTCATACGTAAGCTGGATGTCGTTGTTCACCCACTTTGCGCGCGTGGTCTTCAGCCAATTGGCGTCGTCGCGGTTCGGAAAATCCGGTTTGTAATGTGCCCCGCGGGACTCATTGCGTGCCAGCGCCCCGAGCGTGATAACTCGCGCCAGGACAATCATGTTTTCCAGTTCGCGCGCAAAATTCAGCGTCTGGTTCGACCACTTCGATCTGTCGCTGAGATTGATCTTCGTGTAGCGCTCTTGCAACGCGCGAATCTTCGCGTCGGTCATCTCTAAATATTTGTTGATCCGCGTGACGGTCACGTGTTCCGTCATCACTTCCCCCAGTTCACGCCACATCGTGATGGGATTCTCCGAACCATCCTGGCTGATGAGCTTCTGATTTTTTCCTTCCTGGCGTTTCCTTTCGCCGTCAAAGACGCCGGACGGAGTGGACTCCGCCCCTTTCTCGAGATTCTTCGCGTACTTCACCGCCGCCGCGCCGGCAATTCCCCCGCCAAAAATGCAGGACACCAGCGAGTTCGCTCCCAGGCGATTCGCGCCGTGATATTGGTATTCGCATTCGCCCGCCGCATAAATGCCGGGAACGCTGCTGGCCTGATCTTCGCCATTCACCCAGATGCCGCCCATGGTGTAATGCATCGCCGGAAAAACTTTCATCGGCTCGACGCGCGGATCGACGCCCAGGAATTTTTCGTAAATTTCCAGAATCCCTTCGAGCTTGCGGTCCAGCGTCTCGCGCGGGATGTGCGTCACATCCAGGTACACCGCCGGCTGTCCGTCGATTCCCAGTTTTTCGTGATACACAATCCGGTGAATCGCGCGCGTGGCAATATCACGCGGAACCAGATTCCCATATTTCGGATACCATTCTTCCAGAAAATAAAAACGTTCTGCCTGAGGAATGCTTCTCGGCGCGCGCTTCTCCGCGGGATCGCGCGGCACCCACACGCGTCCGCCCTCGCCGCGAGCCGATTCGCTCATTAAGCGAAGTTTGTCTTCGCCAGGAATCGCCGTCGGATGCACTTGAATAAATTCGCCATTCGCGTAATCGACGCCCTGCTGAAAGAGCGCCGCTTGCGCCGATCCTGTACACACCACCGAATTCGTCGAGCGCCCGAAGATCGCGCCGTTGCCGCCCGTGGCAAAAATAACCGCGTCCGCCGGGAACGTCTTCACTTCCATTGTGCGCAAGTCCATCGCACAGATGCCGCGGCACACGCCGCCTTCATCGATCACCGCGGAGAGGAACGTCGAACCTTCAAACTTTTTTACTTTGCCTTCTGCTTCGTGCCGCCGGACCTGCTCGTCGAGCGCGTAGAGCAACTGCTGGCCGGTGGTTGCTCCGGCGAAAGCCGTGCGGTGATACAGCGTGCCTCCGAACCGCCGGTAGTCCAGCAATCCTTCCGGAGTGCGGTTGAACATCACGCCCATGCGGTCGAGAAGATCGATAATGCCCGGCGCCGCCTCGCACATCCTCTTGACCAGCGGCTGATTCGCCAGAAAATCTCCGCCATAAATCGTGTCGTCAAAATGCTTATCGACCGTGTCGCCTTCGCCTTTTTGGTTTTTGGCCGCGTTGATGCCGCCCTGCGCGCAAACGGAATGGGAACGCTTCACCGGCACGATCGAGAAGAGATCAACCGGGATGTCCGCTTCCGCAACGCGGATGGTGGCCATCAGGCCGGCCAAACCACCGCCTACGACTATGATTTTCGGCTGTCTCATTTGCTCGGCAGGTAGGCGGAGAACGGGTGCCAATCGAATCGGAAACTAATAATGATCAGGATTCCTACGACGCTAAACGCCACTCCAACCAGCGCTCCCAACCGTCCCGCCGCTTGCTGCGCCTTGACGGTAGCGGCTAGTCCCCACTTGCAAAGGAAATTCCAGATGCCCACGCCGAGATGGAACGAAGAGGCCAGCACGCCAGCGATAAAAAAAGCCAGGTACCACGGATTCTGCATATCCTCCGCCACGTTCGCATAGGTCGACCGGCCATGCGTGAGCCAGCGCTCCGTGTAAAGATGCCAGCCAATATACGCAAACGCGACCAGTCCCGTGTAGCGCTGCGCCACGTAGAGCCAATTCCCCACCCACGGATACGCCGAGACATTGGATTTGCCGCGCAGCCAGATGTAAATCCCGTAGCCGCCATGAAACAGCATTGGCAGAAAAATCGCTCCCCATTCCACGATCAGGCGAAACGGAATCGTCTGCAGCTCTTGCGAAGTGCTGTTGTATTTCTCCGCGCTCACCAATGCGGAACTGTTGGACCAGAAATGTTCCGCCAAAAATGCGCCAACAGGAAGGATGCCGGTAAAAGAATGCAGCTTTCTGAGCAGATAACTTGTGTCAGGTCGGGTTGCCGTCGAAGACATGCCCTCTCCGCCGCGTAAGTCCCATCCGGATCGCACTGCATGACTCGGGAGGAGCGTTGAGAATCCGCGGCGAAATCAGTATAGGCACAGGATTCTGGGTATGCAAGTTGGACTGTTCTTTCGGCGCGCACAAACGATTCGAAATTTTCTTGCCGCGGCGGCGGAAGCGCCTGAAAACAGGTTCCTTGGCGGATGGGATTCGCTAGGCCGCGCACTCTCGGCGGAGGTTACATCTCACGTTCACAAATTTTTTCGCTCTCCTGGCGTTCAGAGTCCGAAATGCGTTGACACTGCAATACCTTCTTGTTATTTTTCCACAGCGGCTAAATTTTTCGCTCCCACACTAAATCACGGAGGCACGGCAAACCGGCACCATGGCGTTCGTTGCTAAGAAAATCTTCCTCACCAAAGGCGTCGGTAAACATCGTGAAAGGCTTTCGAGTTTCGAGCTCGCCCTCCGAAACGCGGGCATTGCGGCATGTAACATCGTCCGCGTCTCCTCGATCTTCCCTCCCAACTGTAAATTGATTTCTCGCAGCGAAGGATTGAAGCACATCAAGCCAGGGCAAGTCGCGTTCACCGTCATCAGCGAAAATTCCACCAAGGAAGCGCACCGCCTCATCGCTGCAAGCATTGGCCTCGCGCTCCCCAGCGACAAATCCATGTATGGATATTTGTCCGAGCATCACTCTTTCGGTGAAACCGAAGAAGTTGCCGGCGAATACGCCGAAGAGCTCGCCGCGGAAATGCTCGCGACGACCTTAAACGTGGAATTCGACCCGGACTTGTCCTTCGACGAAAAAAAAGAGGTCTATCGCATCTCCAACAAAATCGTCCGCACCATGAACGTCACGCAATCCGCCGTCGGCGACAAGCGCGGCCTGTGGACCACCGTCCTCGGCGCCGCCATCCTCATCGGCGAAGACGACTAAGGCTCATTACTGGCTTTTTCCTGGGAGGCTTTCGATGAAAGTCATTCGCGGACTCTTCGCGCTTGCGGCGGTTTCTTTCCTGCTTGGAATTTCCGGGCATGCTGCTGCCAAGGATCGCGTTACGATTCTCTATGACGCGTTTTCCGACAACAAAGCTGTCACCAAAGACTGGGGCTTTTCGGCTCTCGTCGAACACGACGGCAAGCGCATACTGTTCGACGCGGGAAACAATGCCGCGACATTCGAGCACAACGTCAAAGCCCTTGGCGTGGACCTCTCCAAGCTCGATTTTGTTGTCGTTTCTCACCGCCATACGGACCACACCACGGGACTGAAATATCTTCTTTCCGTAAACCCGGACGTTCCCATTTATGCTCCGATGGAATCCTTCGGCATCTTCGGCGGCGCCGCTCCTCCTACATTGATTAGGCCGGTTTCATCCCTGCCAGAGCGCATGCGCTATTACGACGGGAAATATCCCGATAAGATCCCAACTGGCTATCCCTGGAATGCCGGGAACTTCGTCCTCGTTGACAAACTGACCGAGATTTCCCCCGGTGTCTTCCTGGTTTTCACCATCTCGAAGACTCCCGGCACTCTCGAACTGCGTGAGTTGTCGCTCGTTCTCCGCGGGCCCGGCGGCCTGTCCGTCATCGTCGGTTGTTCTCACCCTGGAATCGAAGAAATTTTGCAGGCCGCCACTGCCATCGATCCGCACGTGCATTTTCTTTGCGGCGGTCTTCATCTCGTCAGCACGCCTGAATCCGAGATCGACCGGCTGGTGGACAACCTGAAGAACAAATGGAAACTCGAAAAAGTCGCTCCCGGTCATTGCACTGGAGAACCGGCGTTTCTGCGTTTGCAAAAAGCCTTCGGCGACGACTACCTTTACGCGGGAGCTGGCACGCGACTCGAAATACCCTAGAAAAGTTTACGTGTCCAGGTCGTACGCCGTCTTCAGCCACTTCTTCATTTCATCATCGATCTCAGTTGTGGAGGTCAGCTCGATCCGGTGCGTAATTCTGTCCTTCTTTGCCAGACCGCCTGTATCGATGATGTGTTTTGGCAATTTGCCTTTGAAATGAGTGAGCGCCAGTCCTAGATCAATCCTCGAATTCGTCGTCGGCTTGATTTGTGCAAACACATGTTCGCGATACAGCGGCACAATGGTCCTGCATGGACACGCCTTCACGTCCTCGCCAAGTGATTTGGCAAGTTTTAACAGTTCATCGTAAATCGGCTGCAGCTTTTGTTTTGGACCCGCGTACTGCTCTTCCACGTACCGGATCGCCGCCTTCAAGTACGCCTCTGGCGTGTCTTCCCAGCCTTTTCCTTCCGCGCGTTCCGCAATCCACGATGCCCTGTTGGTGCCCAGCTTGTGTTTGCTTTTCAGCCATTCGCGTCTTGATCTCTCGTCTTTCGGTCCTTCCTTCTTCACCAGCGCAATCCATTCCTCCAGTGAACGCCCTGTTTTTTCTCTCAGCTCGCTTAGCCACTTCTGCACCATCGCCACGGCTGGATGCACTCCATACGACGAAGCATTTTTTGATGCTTTTGCGCTTGGCACTACACCCTCCGCCCGCCGGTTCTCCATCAGCGAATCCCGCAGCCCTTGCCTTACCTGCTATTTGAAATATCCGATGCGCTCCAGCACGGCTCTGACGATCAACGGCAGCGCCACCGTCGCGTCATCGAAGACTTCCGCGAACTTCCCGCCTTCTTCCGGCGGAACAAACTTGCCCCACGAAACCGCTTCCGTGTACGTGCTGCCGCTGAGGCCGCCCCAATGGACCGGTTCCGGGCAAATGCGCACGCCATAGTTGTAGCGCTTCAGCGGAAGTTTCTTGTAGCCGCGCCGCGCCAGCAGCTCCGCGTAAACGCCGAATTGTTGCGACCAATTGCGAGGAACGCCTCCGCCCACCGTCAAAATCCCCATGCGCTTCGTGGCCAGCATAATGTCCGCAAACTTCTCAAAATCCTCGAAAGGATCGAAGCGCAGCACTGGCCGCTTATCTCGCAGCCGCGCAATCTTGTGCAACGCAAAATCAATTCCCAGTTCCGAATCGCTGAATGCCGGAACGAACACCGGAACGTTATGTTCGTACGCGGATTTCAGAATTCCCCGCCCCGGCGCCTTCTCGTGCAGGTACTCACCGATACGCCGGTGAATCTTCCAACTGCACGCAATGTCCTCCGCGTCCCATTCGGCCAGGACGTGGTCCATCACCTCTTCGACGTGGTCGAGATTCACTTCCGGCTCAAGCGAATCGTAAACGCGGTTGTATCCGGCTTGAAAAAGTTCACTGTCTCCCATCATGGGGTTGTAACGGAAATGCGAATGGCCTGTCGCTTCCACTAATCCGTGCGCCATCAGCGCGCCCGTGGAGACGATGGCATTGACGACACCCGATTCGATCAAGTCGCAGAAAACAAGTCCCATCTTGCCGACGGTCAACGCGCCGGATAGCGTCATCACCACAAAGCACTCCTTATCGCGTGCCATCACTTCAAAAACGTCAGCGGCGTCGCCAATCTGCCTCGCTGTGAACGCCGTGTCCCCCATGGCGCGGACCAGTTCGTCGACGGTGCGGCATTTGGACAAATCCAGCGGGAAAATTGGCCGGAGCTTGTCCTTCACTGGATCATGGAGCACTCTCCCGGTCACAGTTTTCTTTTCCTGCTTCGCCATCGCGTCTCCTCGACGAAAATAAAAACGCACTTACGGATGAAGTGCTGCCGCGCGAACGAACCACGCACAATTGCAGCTGATTGATATTACAAACGCAGCGCAAAAGATACTACAAAACGCGCGCGAATATTTTCTTTCCGGCTCGTGCTAAACTAAATTTCATGGCTGGCAAATTTACTATCGGGCTCGTGCAGATGAAATGCACGGCGAATGCGGAAGAAAATCTGTCGCACGCCGTCGAGAAAATCCGCGAAGCCGCCGCTCGTGGCGCGCAAATCATTTCCCTGCACGAGCTGTTTCACGGCGAATACTTTTGCCGCAAGGAAGACGCCGAGCTTTTCAATCTCGCGGAGCCGGTTCCCGGTCCCACCACCGAAAAACTCGCGCGGATCGCCAAGGAGAAAAAAGTCGCGCTGGTCGTTTCGCTGTTCGAACGGCGCGCTCCCGGCGTTTATCACAATTCCTGCGCCGTGCTGGATGCTGACGGAACGTTTCTCGGCAAATACCGCAAGATGCACATTCCCGACGATCCTCTGTACTACGAAAAATTTTATTTCACGCCCGGAGATCTCGGCTTTCCGAATTTTGACACCAGGTACGCGCGCATCGGCGTGCAGATTTGCTGGGATCAATGGTATCCCGAAGGCTCGCGCCTCACGGCTCTCGGCGGCGCAAACGTGATTTTCTATCCCACCAGCATCGGCTGGCATCCGCATGAAAAAGCGCGATTCGGCGCGGCGCAACTCGACGCCTGGAAAACGATTCAGCGCAGCCACGCCATTGCAAACGGCGTCTACGCGGCCGTCGTCAATCGCGTGGGATTCGAAGGCCAACCGGAAAATGGCGACGCTGGTTTGGAATTCTGGGGCAATTCTTTCGTCGCCGATCCCTTCGGCCAAGTCGTTGCTGAAGCTTCAAACGACAAGGAAGAAATCCTCGTTGCCGAATGCGATCCCGCAAAGAGCGAAGATACGCGGCGCAACTGGCCGTTTCTACGCGACCGCCGCATCGACGCCTATCAACCCATCCTGAACCGCTGGCTCGGCGACAAATAGCGTGCTCGTCTCTGTCCTCTCCTCGCCTTCGGAGTGTTTTCTTTTCTCCGCCCTTTTTGTTCTTTTCCTCTCTGCTTTCTCCGCGTTCCCTGTGTCCTCTGTGATCTTTGTGTTAAATTCTTTCGTCCAATGAGAACGCCCCCGTCAAGCGAAACGCCGCACGCTCTCGGTTTCCGCATGCCCGCCGAATGGGAGCCGCACGAAGCCACCTGGCTCGGCTGGCCGCACGAAGTAACCGACTGGCCGGGAAAATTCGCTCCCATTCCCTGGGCCTTCGCCGAAATCGTCCGCCATTTGTCGGCGGTCGAACGCGTCTATCTCCTGGTCGAAAACCGCGCCGCCGAATCGCGCGTTCGAACCATCCTGAAAAAGTCCGGAGCAAATCTCGATGCCGTGGATTTTTTCCGCGTGCCAAGCGATCGCGGCTGGATGCGCGACTCCGGCCCCATCTGCGTTCGAAACGATGCCGGCGAAGTCGCTTACAACCATTTCGCTTTCAACGGCTGGGCCAAATATTCGAATCACAAGAAAGACGCCGCCGTCGTCGCCAAAGCCAACCAAAAGTTGAAACGCCGCGTCTGGCAACCTGTTCGCAAGGGCCGGCGCTTGGTCCTTGAAGGCGGCAGTATCGATGTGAACGGACGCGGCACGCTCGTCACTACGGAAGAGTGCCTGCTCAGCAAAGTGCAAGAAAGAAATCCCGGATTCACTAAAGAGGACTATGCCGAAGTTTTCCGCGAATATTTCGGCGCCACCCATGTTCTTTGGCTGAAAAAAGGAATTGTTGGTGACGACACCCACGGCCACGTGGACGACCTGACCCGCTTCGTCAATCCGTCCACGGTCGTAACGATTGTGGAAGAGGATCCGAAGGACGCGAACTACGGCGCGCTGCAAGAAAATCTCGAAGCGTTGAAAACGATGAAGGATCAGGATGGGCGGCAGCTGCGCGTCGAAACGCTTCCGATGCCGGCGCCAGTTTATTTTGAAGGTTATCGGCTTCCCGCGAGCTACGCGAATTTTTACATCGCCAACAAAATCGTGCTCGTGCCCACGTTCAACGATCCGAAGGATCGCGTCGCGCTAAATACTCTTGCCGGCTTGTTTCCAGATCGCGAGGTGGTGGGAATTCCCTGCCGCGACCTCGTGTTGGGTCTCGGCACGCTGCATTGCATGACCCAGCAGCAGCCCGCTTACGGTTAGCACCCACCGTCTTTATCGTTTTCTATCGATTGCCTTGTGGGCCGATTCAGCTACAATCGGGCTTCCTTCAGGAGGCTTCATGTTTGCCGCGAATATGTTTACACAGAAAATTTACAGCGTCTGGTTTGAAACACACGGCTTCCTCTCGTGGACTCTCCTTGGGCTGGTCGCCGGATGGCTTGCGGGAAAGATTGCACGTGGCCGCGGGTTCGGTTGCATCGCTGACATTGTGCTTGGATTGATTGGTTCCTATATCGGCGGCTGGGTCTTCGTGAAGCTCGGAATTTTTGGCGGGGGATTTTTGTACTCACTAGCAGCCGCAACGCTGGGGGCGGTGATTCTCGTCTCTATCGCGCATCTTTTCGCAGGTGATCATTGATTGCACAATTTCTTCGGGTACTTTTCACGTGTCACCAGGGACGAGTCACCAGTTACCTCCCTATGATACGATTCTCGTTTGCGTCTCGGAGTTGACGCCTCATTGAGCAAGACCTCGCAATCCCTCACCGCCATCCCCCTGGGTGGTCTCGGCGAATTTGGAATGAACATGATGGCACTGCGGCTCGGCGACGAGATCATCGTCATCGACGCAGGCATGATGTTCCCGGAATCGGAACTGCTGGGCGTCGACCTGGTCATTCCCGACATTACCTATTTGAAACAGAACCGCGCGCACGTTCGCGCGATTGTGCTGACGCACGGCCATGAAGATCACATTGGCGCGCTACGCTATATCCTTCGCGATTTGAATGTTCCGGTGTACGGGACGCGCTTCACGCTGGCGCTGGTAAAGAAGCGGCTGGATGAGGCGGGGCTGCTGGAGTCGACCACGCTTCGCGAAGTCATGCCCAGCCGACTGGTGGAGATCGGGCCGTTTGAAATTGAATTCATTTCCGTGACGCACAGCACGGTGGATTGCGTGGCGCTGGCGATACGCACGCCGCTCGGCGTGATCATTCATAGCGGCGATTTCAAAATCGATCAGACCCCCGTGGGTGGCGCGCCATTCGATCTGCACTCGTTCGCCAGGTATGGAAATGAAGGCGTGTTGGCGCTGTTCAGCGATTCGACGAACGTGGAGCGCCCCGGGTTTACACCGTCGGAGCGGGCTATCGTTCCACGCATCGAAGAGTTGTGCCGGTCCGCGCCGCGGCGCGTGATTTTGTCCTGCTTCGCTTCGTCCATTCATCGCATTCAACAAGTCATCGATATTGCCTCGCGGGTGAACCGCAAAGTGGCGTTCGTGGGACGCAGCATGGTCGACAACGTGGAAATTGCGCACTCCCTGGAACTCTTGCGCATTCCAGACGGCATGGTCGTGCGGCCGCAGGACATTCGCGGATTCGATCCGAAACGCATCATTATTTTGGCCAGCGGAAGCCAGGCGGAACCGATGTCGTCGCTCTCGCGGATCGCGGTGGACAATCACCGGTTCGTTTCCGTCGATGAAAACGACAGCGTGATTCTCTCCGCGCGCATCATTCCCGGAAATGAAAAATCCATTTTCCGAATGCTCGACCATATGTTCCGGCGGCGCGCGCTGGTCTATTACGACAATTCGGCGGGCACCATCCACGTTTCCGGCCATGCCAGCCAGGAAGAACAGAAACTCTTGCTGCAACTGGTGAAGCCGAAGTATTTCATTCCGGTGCACGGCGAATACCGTCACTTGTTCCGGCACGCCGCGCTGGCGCATCAGCTGGGAGCTGTTTCAAACGAGATTCTGCTCGTCGAGGACGGCCGGCCGGTGGAGTTCACGGAAGATGGCGCACGCCGGCGCGATCCGGTGACGGCCGGGCGCGTGTGCGTGGATTCCGGCTCGCTCGAAGAGATTGAAGAGGTCGTGATTCGCGATCGCAAGCATCTTTCCGAAGACGGCGTCGTCGTGCCGATCATCGCCATCGACAAACACACCGGCAAGATGGAATCACATCCGGAAATAGTGACGCGCGGATTGATGAGCGACAACGGCCAGGAACTGATCATCGGCGCGCGAGTGGTGATTATGAAGACCGTCGAGGAATCGAATGCCGAGGAAAAATCCGACTGGGGCGTCATCAAGGAAAAAATTCGCGTGGACCTCAAGCGTTACATTAACAAGCAGACTTCCAAGCGGCCGCTGATTCTTCCGGTGATTCTCGAAGTCTAACAGGCTGCGCTGCTGATGGCTGAACCCACTACAACTCCCGCGCCGAGCGTTGGCGGGGGCGCATTCATCTTCATCCTCATCATGGTGGCGTTTGATTTTCTGGCGTTTGGCATCATCGCGCCGGTTCTCCCGGACCTCATCCGGCAATTCGAGGGGGGCGATTTCGCCCGCGCTTCCAGCATCACCGGTTATTTCGGATTCGCCTGGGCCACCATGCAATTCCTATTTTCGCCGCTCTTGGGCGCGTGGTCGGACCGTTTCGGCCGGCGTCCGGTGATTCTCATTTCGTGCTTCGGATTGAGCATCGATTACGTTTTCATGGCGCTGGCCCCGTCGCTGCGCTGGCTTTTGGTCGGCCGCATCATCTCCGGGATCACTACTTCCAACGTTTCAACGGCGTTCGCTTATGTCACGGATGTGACCAAGCCGGCGGAGCGCGCGAGGCCATTCGGTCTGATTAGCGCCGCCTTTGGACTCGGCTTCGTCATTGGGCCTGCCGTTGGCGGCTGGCTGGGTAACATGAATCTCCGTTTTCCATTCTGGGCGGCGGCGGCACTGAGCCTCGGCAACGCGCTCTATGGTTATTTTGTGCTGCCCGAATCCTTGCCGCCGGAGCGACGCGCTAAATCCGCGTGGCACATGGCGAATCCACTGGGATCGCTCCGGTTGCTAAGCTCCAATGCGGAACTTGCGGGACTTGCGGTAGTGACGACGCTCTACTATCTAGCGCATAACTCGCTTCCATCGATGTGGGCGCTGTATACCGAGTATCGCTATGCGTGGAGCCGGCGGGACGTTGGCCTTTCGCTTGCCGTCGTCGGCGTCTTCGCCGCCCTGGTTTCCGGGGCGCTCGTTGGTCCGTTTGTGAAGCGATTTGGCGAGCGGCGCAGCCTGCTCTCCGGATTGTTGTTTGGCACTCTCGGCTTCGCGGGCTTTGCGCTTGCAGCGCGTGGATGGGTGATCCTCGCCGTGATTCCCTTCATTGCGTTGTGGGGCATTG
>Ga0209648_10003860_pt1 | contig 12674 bp, 15 predicted proteins | sample GraSoi2013_115cm_FD_185830 | JGI IMG/M metagenome (GOLD analysis project Ga0209648, IMG submission 185830) | Grasslands soil microbial communities from the Angelo Coastal Reserve, California, USA - Sample 9_17_2013_115cm (SPAdes) (version 2) | ecosystem: Environmental > Terrestrial > Soil >...
GGCACACCGCGCCGCTTGGCCTCGGCGAGGATGTCGGCGGTCGGCGCGGTGATCGTTTCTTCGGTCGGGAGCTTCGACTTGGGGTCGAACGTGTAATCGCCCTGTCGCCAGGAAAGAGGCCCGAAGACCGCCTCTTCACCCTGGCTCCCGTTACCGTAGGCGTGAAAGAGGTGGCCGAAGAGAAAGAACAGCGAGAACGCCTCGCCGCCATTTCGAACTTGAAGTGTGCCGGTGGCGCGTTGTGCTTGCATCGACTGCAAGAGAGATAGCAGAGGGGTTGAGTCGAGCGATCCCTTGTAGTCAACAAGTCTCGGCGCCTGCTCGATGGAACTCACAAGAAGCCTCCCACCGCCCCGAGATTTGCCTCCAATGCTAGCACAGGCCAAATACGATAGCCGAAGTGTCAGCAACGCGGGGTGGCGGCGCTCTGGGAGGCCGCCCGCTAAGCTGTGAAGCCATGCCCGAATTGAGGACCTGCGACGATCCGTCCGCCTGGGACGCCTTCGTCTCTCAGGGCAAAGACGCCTCCCCGCTGCAAGCCTGGGCGTGGGGGAGCCTCAAGTCGCGATATGGCTGGCGGGTTGCGCGCTACTTCTGGGTCGACGGCGCCACGACGATCGGGGCGGCAGCCGTGCTCCGGCGGAGCTTTCCCGGCGGACTGGCCCTCAACTACGCGCCCCGCGGGCCCATTCTCGATGGCCGCCTCGACCAGTGGCCGACCTTCTGGCGGGCACTCCGCGAGCGCCTGGCGCAGGAGGGCGGCACGGTCTTAAAGGTCGACCCGGAGTGGACGACCGATGCCGAGCGGGCGGTGCTCATCGAGGCCGGCGCGCTGCCGAGCCGCCATCCGATCCAGCACCAGGCGACCATGCTGGTCGATATCAGCGGTGGCGATGAGGCGATGGCGCGGCTCAAGGAGTCGACCCGGCGCAACATCCGCGCGGGCATCAAGCAGGGCATCAGGGTCGACGCCTCGGATTCGTCGGCCGCGATGGACAGCTTCTATGCGCTCCTGGTGGAAACCGCCGCCCGCGAGCGGTTCACGATCCGAAGCCGCGCCTACTATCAGGACCTGCTGAGCCTGTTCCGCGAGCGCGGCCAGATTGGCGTCTACCTCGCCCGCCAGGAAGAGCGATTGCTGGCGGGGGCGGTGATGCTGTTCTTCGGCTCCAAGCTGGTCTACCTCTACGGGGGTACACGGACGGAGGCGAAGGACCTCAAGCCCGGCTATCTGCTGCACTGGCGGGCGATCGAAGACGCCCAGCGACGGGGCTGCACCACCTATGACATGTGGGGCGTGCCACTCGATCCACAGCCGGACCAGCGCGGTTACGGCTACTACGTCTTCAAGTCGCGGTTCAATGGGCGGATGGTGCGTTTCATCGGGCTCTACGACCTGCCGGTCAACCGCGCCGCCACCCTGACCATTCGCCTGGCCGAGCGGTTTGCGCGGGCCGGCCAGCCCGAGTTTGTCTGAGGCCACGCTCGCCGTCACATCCGGCGAGCGGCTCGGCGCGCGGGCCTGGGACGAGCTCGTGCTGGCACAGCCCGACGGCAACCTGCTCCAGAGCTGGACGTGGGGTGAGCTGCAGTCGCGTTTTGGCTGGCGCGTCGAGCGGCTCGCCTTTCACGACGGCCGCGCCGGTGTCTGCTCGCTGCAGCGGAGCGCGACCCTCTTCCCCGGTGGGATGGTCTACTACGTGCCCCGCGGTCCGGTCGTGGCCGAGCGGGAGCGCTTGCTGGCCCTGGATGAGCTGGAGCGGCGCGCGAGGAATGGACGGGGGCTCGTCCTACGAGTAGAGCCAAACGCGCAGGTCGGCGACGAGTGGCCCGCGTTCTTCGAGGGCCGCGGATTTCGCAAGGGTAGGTCCGTCCAGCCGGAGGCGACGCGACTGCTGCGCATCGACCTCGACCCGGAGTCGCTCAAGGCAGGCTTCAAACCGAAGACCCGTTACAACCTGAACCTCGCGGAAAAGAAGGGCGTGACGGTACGCGCCTCCCGCGACGTCGCAACCTTCGCGGGTCTGGCGGCCGACACCGGCAAGCGCCAGGGCATTCACCTTCCGGGCGCGGCCTATTACCAGGCGGCGCTCGAGCTCTTCGGTCCGTCCGATAGCGTGCGGCTCTACCTTGCCGACCACGAGGGTGAGACGCTCGGAGGGATCATGGTTTTCCGGTTCGGCCAAACCGCCTATTACCTCTTTGGTGGGTCGAGCGACAGCAAGCGGGAGCTCATGCCCAATTACTTGCTGCACTGGCAGGCGATGCTCGACTTCAAGGCCCTCGGCTGTAAGACCTATGACTGGTGGGGGATCCCCGAGGAGCCGGCGCCCGACCATCCGTGGTTCGGTCTCTACCGTTTCAAGACCGGCTTCGGCGGCGAGACGGTCCGGTACATCGGCCTGTACGAGCACGTCCTGCGTCCGGGTCCGCTCCGGCTGGAGCGACGGTTGCAGCAATTGAAGACGAAAGTACGCCCGCCTATACTGCGGTGACATGGCGAGGGAGCGAACGCTCTCCGAGCAGGCTTTCGAGCAGTTCCCCCAGGCCCTGATCATCGTCGACCGCGAAGCGACCGTGCTCTCCTTGAATCCGGTCGCCGAGCGCCTGACTGGTTGGGCACGGGGAGACGCGTTGGGTCGGCCGGCAGCCGACATCCTGGAGGTGCGCACCGAGACGGGGGTCAACCTCTGCGCGCCGAACGGTGCGCTGCGCCGCGCGCTTCGACTCGGCGCGCGCAGCAACACCCACTTTGCCTACCTGTTCCGGCTGCGCACCAGTGACGACCCGGTGCGCGTCTCGTACTCGGTCTCGCCCATCCGCCTCAAGAGCAAGACACCCGACGGCGCGGTGGTCGTCATCCACGATGTGACACCGGAGCTGGAGACGATCGAGGCCCGCGATGCCCTGATGCTCGCTGCCTCGCATGAGTTGAAGACGCCACTCACCACCCTGAAAGGGCTGAGCGAGCTCCTGCTCGATTTCGACCTGACGGAAGCGCAGCGCCGCGAGCTCTTGCAGGACCTGCACGGCCAGGCCGACCGGATGGAGCGACTGATCGGCGACATCCTGTCGGTGAGCCGGATCGACTCCGGTCGGATCTCCGTCGACTTCTCGCGTGTCGACGTCGCCTCCGTCGTGAAGCACGTTTGCGAAGAGGTGCGGCCGATGCTCAAGGGGCGCACGCTGAAATGCCGGGCTCCCGGAACCCTGCCGGCGGTCATGGGTGAGGCACGCAAGCTCCACCAGATCCTGGTGAACCTCGTGACCAATGCCATAAAATACTCCGAGCCCGGAACCGAGATCACCCTTAGCGCGCGCAGCGACCAATCCGCCGTGAGGTTCGAGGTCTCAGACCAGGGGGTCGGAATCCGCAAGGAGCATATGCCCCGCCTCTTCGAGAAGTTCTACCGCGCCGACGACCCGATGGTCCGCCGCACCTCCGGCACCGGGCTCGGTCTGTACATCGTGCGCAGCCTGGTGACCATGCTGGGCGGCCAGGTCCACGTGCGGAGCCGGCATGGGAAGGGCACGGTGTTCATCGTCACGCTCCCCCGAGCCGAGGCAGTTGCTCGCAGCCGGCCGCGGGCTGCGGTCGGCGTCAACTAATAACCGATGGCACCTGCGAAGAAGATCCTGATCGTCGACGATGAGGCCATGATCCGCAAAGCGATCCACCTCGCCCTCGAGAAGGAGGGCTACGAGGTGGTCGAGGCGGAGACCGGCGGTGAGGCGTTACGCCGGATCGAGCTGAGCAAGCCCGACCTCATCCTGCTCGACATCATGCTGCCCGACGTCTCCGGGTTCGACGTCTGCCGCGACATCCGCAAGGCGGGGCTCCGGGTGCCGATCATCATCCTCAGCGCCAAGACCGAAGAGATCGACGTCGTGGTCGGGTTAGAGATCGGCGCCGACGACTACATCACGAAGCCATTCCGGACCCGGGAGCTGCTCGCCCGAATCGCCGCTCACCTGCGCAAGGCGCGCCAGGAGGAAGAGGCCGTCAACCAGGGCCGGCTGGAGTTCAAGGACCTGATCATCGACCTCAATGAGCGCCGCGTCTTCCACGATTCGAGTGAGGTGATGCTGACGCACACCGAGTTCGACCTGCTGGCATTCCTCGCCTCGAACGCGGGCAAGGTGCTATCGCGGGAGAAGATCCTCAACCACGTGTGGGGCTACGAGTACCCGATCGAGACCAGGGTGATCGACGTCCACATCCGCAATCTGCGGCGGAAGATCGAGCAGGATCCCTCACACCCGTTCTTCATCCTCGCCGTCCCGGGCATCGGCTACCGCTTCACCAGCGCCGGCAAGCTCGGGTAGCGCCCACGGTCGGCTAGCGTTTCGACTCGTCGCGGCCGCGTAACGGGCGCGCCGCACTCCCATTGAAGGAATTCCAGCGGGCGCAGTTCGCGCCAGGTATCGAACCGCCGACAACCGCAAGCCAGCTCGCCCAGAAACCTTTGATCTCCCGGTAGCGTTATCTAGCCGGGAATGAAACGCCAACGGTTTGTCGTCATCGGCGCAATGGCGCTGATCCTGGCTGGATGCGGCCGCGCTGCATCCGGAACCGGACCCACCGCCAGGACTTCTGCGTCGCCGTCCGCACCGGCTGATACCGCCTCGCCGACTGCCCCCGCTGATGCGGCCTCCCCGACGGCGCCAGCTGATACTGCGTCGCCATCTCCGTCGCCCACGACCTGCGTCATCCCTCCGCTACCCGGGCTCTGTGTCGGGCGAGCGGCGACGTCGCAGGAGGAGGCGGCGATGATTGCGGTGGGGAAGCCGGCCGCTGAGAGAGCGCTCGGCGTACAGGACGCCTCAGCATGCACTGGGAACCAGTCGTGCTTCTTCCTCGGTACTCCTTCGCGAGCGATGGTCGCGACCAACGCGGGAACTTTCTACGGCGGGGTGGGCGGCGCGTCAGGCACGGGCCGCGGCGCAGGCTGCTTCGTGTTCCTCGACGAGGATGCTGCCGGATGGCACTTCGTGAACGTTCGCTGCGCCCAGGCCACCGGCCTCATTCCCGGGCCCCAGGACCTGGTCAAGGTTTCTGGCTGCGCCAATGTTCGGGATGCACCAGGCCTGAGCTCGCATGTCGTGGCCTGTCTGCCAAACGGTACGGTCGTCGACGTCGACAGCGCACCGGTCTACCTCGACGGGCACATCTGGTGGCACCTCAGCGGTCGCGGCTGGATGGCCCACGAATATCTGACCTGACCCGCGTCACGAGGCTGCGGCGCCAGCTGCCGGTCGCAGCTTGCGGTAAACCGAAAGCAGTCGATCGAGGTTGTCCGAGAGACTGTAGCGCTCCACTGCTCGGGCGCGTGCCCGCCGGCCCAGCTCTCGGCGAAAGTCGGGGAATTCGATCAGCGTTCGCAGCGCCAGCCGGAGTTGTCCGTCGAGATCCTTGGTGTCGACAACGATGCCCGCGCCGCGCAAGGCTTCACCATCCGAGCCCACGTCCGTGGCCACCGGCGCCACGCCGCAGGCCATCGCTTCGAGCAACGACAGCGATAACCCTTCAACCATCGAGGGCAGCACGAAGATGTCCATCGCGCGCAGCATCGCGATCCGCTCCGTTTCATCGAGCACCTGGCCGGTGAAGACGATCCGCGCATTTCCGTACCGTCGATCGAGGCGACGCTTCTCGCTCCCACTTCCGATGACCACCAGCTTGACGTCCTCCGCGGCATCGACATCCTGGAAGGCGCGCACCAGGATGTCGACGTTCTTCTCGGGATCGACGCGGCCGAGATAGCCCACCAGCGAGCCGGCTTCGAGCTTCTGCTTGAAATCCGACGTTCCCGGAGCGTACTTCTCGACATCGACGCCGTTGGGGATCACGGCAATGTTGTCGGACGGGACGCCGTAGTGCTCGAGCAGGCTCTTTTGTTGCTCGGAAAAGATGATCACCCGGTCGAAGCTGGCGAGCGACTGGGCATAGAGCCGGTAGACCGCCGTGCTGATTCCCTGCCAGAGCCCGAAGCGGGAGTCGTAGGGGACGTGAAAGGTGGCGACCGCTGGCAGGCCCAGCTCGTGGCACAGCTCGGGGAGTCCGAAATCGATCAACGTCGAGAAGCTCAGCGAGACGTGGACCAGGTCGACGTGCTCACGGCGAAGGAGATCGGTGATGCTGCGCTTTGTCCTGGGCGAGGAGATGATGTAGCGGTGGCTGCCCGTCAGGGATCGCAGCGTAAGCCCGTCGTCGGTCACCGCCGCCAGCGTGCCGTGATGGACAAAGAACACCTTGACGCCGCGCGCCCGCAGCCCGGCGACCGTCTCGCGCGAATAAGTGAGCAGTCCGTCGCCGGCGCGGCCGCTCTGGTGACCCAGCCAGGCGATCCGCAGTGGATCGTTCATCGGGTCTCGAGGTCCTCGAGGAGGTCGAGCAGGAAGGGGCGGTTGCGGAGTTCGGTGTGGGGGATGTGCAGGCCCGGCTCGTCGACCGTGCGCCCATCGAAACGAAGGATGTCGATGTCGATCTCTCGTGGGCCCCAACGCTCGCCGGAGGTGCGGCCGAGTTGTTGCTCGATGGCCTTGACAGCCTCCAGCAGCGGGCGCGGCTCGAGCGCCGTCTCCACCTCGAGCACCTGGTTCAAGAAGCGCGGCTGGTCTTTGACGCCGATCGGCTCCGTCTCTGCGACGCGGGAGGCCTGCACCAATTTGACGCCGGCCTGCGGCAATGCCTCGCGCGCGGCCTTCAGGTACCCGGCGCGATCGCCGAGGTTACTACCCAACGCCAGCCACACCCTTGTCACGTGCCCCGAATGGCGTCCGCCATCCGTGCCACCCGGACCATCGCCTTGACGTCGTGCACCCGGACGATGTCGGCTCCTCCGGCGATGCTCAGCGCGACGGCCGCCGCGGTGCCTTCCAGTCGATCTCCGGCCGGCAGGTCGAGCGTCTTGCCAATGAACGACTTCCGCGAGAGGCCGATCAGAATCGGAAACCCGAGCCGGCGCAGCTCGGGAAGACGCCGGATAATCTCGAGGTTCTCCTCGCGAGTTTTCCCGAATCCGATGCCGGCGTCCACGATGATGCGATCCTGAGGGATGCCGGCGGTTCGCGCCAACTCGACGCTCGCGAGCAGACCGGCGGCAATCTCTCCGATCAAATCCTGGTAGCCGCCGCCCGGCTTGTTGTGCATCAGCACCACCGGCAGGTCGGCCCGGGCAACCACCGAGGCCATCAGTCGATCGCGTTTGAATCCCCAGATATCGTTGACCATCGACGCGCCTGCCGCGATGGCGCGCTCCGCGACCTCGGCCTTGTAGGTGTCGATCGAGATCGGCACCTCAATGGCGGCCGCTACTCGCGCCACCACCGGAATCACGCGTGCCAGCTCATCCTCGGCACTGAGCCCGGGGCCGGACCACGTCTGTGGACGCGTCGACTCGCCGCCGATGTCGATCAGGTCGGCGCCATCCTGCTCCATCTGCCGAGCCCTGGCGACCGCAGCCTCGAGATCGGTCACGCCGTCGCCCGAGAAGGAATCGGGCGTGACGTTGACGATCCCCATCACGTAGGTGCGCGAACCCCAGTGGAATTCGCGGTCGCCGATGCGCGCCGATCGCATCGTGGCGGCCATCGGCCTGAGCGTAGCATCATGTCGTTTCGGTGACTGCCATCAAATTGAGCCGCCTCCTCGAGGGCGTCGACGTGCTCGAAGCGCCCCCGACCGACCCCGAGGTCACCGGCCTCTGCTACGACTCTCGCCGGCTGAAGGCGGGTGATTGTTTCGTCGCGATCCCAGGTACGCACACCGACGGGCACCGCTACGTCGAGACGGCCCTCCGAGACGGGGCGGTGGCCGCGGTGGTGCAGCGCCGGGCCGGCACCGCATGGCCGCAGGTGGTCGTACCCGATACTCGCCGGGCGCTCGCGCTGATGTCGAGCACGCTTTACGGCCATCCGAGCCGGGCGATGGTCGTCATCGGCGTGACCGGCACCGATGGCAAGACGACCACCACGACGATGATCCACCAGATGCTGTTGAGCGCCGGACGGCGGGTCGGCTCGATGAGCACGGTGGACATCCGCTTCGGCGATGCCGTCGACCCGAACGACTCGCGGCAGACCACGCTCGAATCGCTCGAGGTGCAGGAGCAGCTCGCCCGCATGCGCGACGGCGGGTTGAAATACGCTGTTATCGAAACCAGCTCGCACGGGCTCGCCCTGCAGCGGGTCGTGGGCGTGGACTATGACGTCGCCGTCTTCACCAACGTCGCCCACGAGCACCTCGATTTCCACAAGACGATCGAGGCCTACCGCGAGGCCAAAGCGCAGTTGATCGACTTGACGACCGGCAGCGCGCGGAAGGGCATCGACAAGACGGCGGTGCTCAATCGCGACGATCCCAGCTATGCCTACCTGGTCAACCGGCCGATTGCCCGGCGGATCACGTATGGCCTTCAGCTCGATGCGGATCTCAAGGCCGATCGGGTCCTGGCGACGCCCGAGGGTTTGCGGGTGGAGGCCTCGACTCCCCTTGGGCCTCTGTCATTGCGGTTGAAATTGAGCGGTCGCTGGAACGGCGCCAACGCCCTGGCGGCGGCCGCCGCGGGCGTCGCGGTCGGTCTCACACTCGACGAGATCCATCAGGGGCTCGAGAGGCAGGATGGAGCGGGTGGACCTCGGTCAGCCGTTCGCCGTGATCATCGATTACGCGCACACGCCTCAGAGTCTCGAGAAGGTCCTTCGGGAGCTGCGGCCCATCACGAGGGGCAAGCTGATCGCCGTCTTCGGCAGCGCCGGTGACCGCGATCGCGAGAAGCGGCCATGGATGGGCGAGATCGCGGCTCGCTTGAGCGACTATGCCGTCTTCACCAATGAGGATCCACGGGAAGAGAACGCCATGACCATCCTCAGCGAGATCGCAGCCGGGGCTGAGGAGGTCGGATGGACGGAGGGCGAGCACTACGCGCGGATCGAGGACCGCCGGCAGGGGATCGCCCATGCCGTACGCCGCGCTGGCCCGGGAGACACGGTCCTGTTGGCGGGCAAGGGTCACGAGCGAAGCATCCTCATCGGCCGCGGCAAAGAGCCATGGGACGAACGAGCCGCCGCCGAGGCTGCGATCCGCGGACTCCCCTCGTGAGAGGGCTGATTTCCCTGTGAGCCGTGCCGTGGAGGAGCTCAACCGCCGGATGCTCCGCGCCCGCGACGCGATGGACCGCGCCTACGCGGAGCCACTCGACGTCCCCCGTCTTGCCGGGATCGCGAACGTCTCGGAGGCGCACTTCATCCGAACCTTTCGTGCGACGTTTGGCGAGACACCACACCGGGTTGAGCGCGCCATGTTCCTCCTGCGCGCGACCGGCCGTAGCGTGACGGACATCTGCCTCGACGTCGGCTTCAACAGTCTGGGCACATTCAGTCGGAGTTTCCGCGACATTGTCGGCGAGGCGCCAAGCGCCTACCGCCAGCGCGGGCCGATCGTGGCGGTCCCGACCTGCTTCGCGATGGCCTGGACACGTCCGAGCAGTTTTGGAGAAGCCCGCGCGCGAAACATCGTCTAGCGTGGGACCCGACATCAATCCTGATACCACGGAGGTCAATCACATGTTCAACGCTCTTCTGATTTCATCGATCTACGTTCTGGACCAGAACAAGGCGCTCGACTTTTACGTCGGCAAGCTGGGTCTGGAGGTCAACACCGACCAGGACCTGGGGTTCATGCGCTGGCTGACAGTGAACGTGCCGGGCGATACCCGCCAGATCCTGCTGGAGACGCCGGGTGCGCCGGCGCTCGACGTTAAGACCGCCGAGCAGGTCCGGGAGCTCGTGTCGAAGGGCGCCACGGGCGGGCACCTCTTCTTTACGACGGCGGATTGCCGAAAGACCTACAACGAGCTTCGCGCGAAGGGCGTGGAGTTCACCGAGGAGCCGACCGAGCGTCCCTATGGCATCGACTGCGGGCTGCGTGATCCATTTGGCAATCACATCCGCTTCTCTCAGCCGATCGAGGCCCCGACAACCGCGGCGAGCGGAAGCAAAGCCAACCGATGAACTTTCGCGCCAGCACCGAACTCGCAGGCAAGACCGCTACCGGCATCGAGGTGCCGGCAGCGGTCGAAAACTTCAACGCCGCGCGGCGAGGACCAGCTTGCGGTCGGTAAACGACACAACCGTGCCGTTGTCGGCCACGATCTCGAGGTCGCGGACCGCCGATGCTGGAGCATCGAGGAAGCGGGCGCGCACTCGCTCCTTTGTCGCGGCATCTTCGCCGCCTCGCGAGAGCCAGGGCTCGAAGTCGTGGGTCTTGCGCACCACCTCCGTCTTCCCGATGCGAAGGCCGGCCTCTTCGCAAAACGCGATCCACTCTCGCTGGGTGTAGATCCGCCGATGGGTCGGATCGCGCAGCCTCTCGACCTCGCCCTGGTAGGCCGCGCTCTCCGAATCGTCGGGGGCGAGCGTGTCGACCAGGATGAAGACGCCGCCCGGTCGCAGGACTCGCACGACTTCGCGAATCGCGAGTGCTATGTCATCGAAGTGGTGCGCGGCCAGTCGGGTAGTAACGATGTCGAAGCTCGCGTCAGGGAAGGGCAGCCGCTCGGCGACGGCTTCGACGAACTCGGCGTTTCGAATACCCGCCTCGGTAAAGAGACGGCGCGCAGTGGCCAGCATGGTTTGGACCGGGTCGGTCAGGACAACGCTCAAAACGCGTGGTGCGAGCGCGAGCGCGGTGTGGCCGGCCCCGGTGCCGATGTCGAGCGCGCGTTCGGTTCCAGCGGGCGCGGCGAAGTCGACGACCAGTTGCAGCTCGCGCCCCGATTTGTGCTCGCCGGTGGCGTAGGCCTCGGCGGCCTTCTCCCAGCGTGTCCCGCTGCTCACGCGGTCAGCTTAGGGCGACGCTGTCGAGGACCTGCTTGACCACCGCGGAATTCGGATCGGCTGTAAAGAACGAGAACTGATAGTTCCGCACCTTGGTGTGGATGTACACGCTCGACATGAACGGCCAGCCCTGGTCGGCGCGTGCCCAGGCGGAGGTGACCTTGCACGTATCGAGTGCCACTCTCGAGACGTGCTCGGTAAGGGGGCTGTAGTTCCAGACCTGGATGGTGGTGTCGTGGTCCGCGACCGCCGCCATGTCGGCGCGCAGCTGACCGGGAAGTTGCACGGTGAGCGTATCCGACGAGGTCGTCTGCAGGATCAGGAATGGCAGGTCGTCACCGGTCTTGGTGATCGTCGTCAACGACTGGTCGGATGAGGGGGCGACCTGGTAGCCCTCCGCCAGCATCAGGCTCCAGCCGATCCCACTCGCCGAGTGGAGCGGGGTCGTCACGACGAAGTCCGTTCGCACCCATCCTGCCTTGCTGCTCAATGTCACGTGATACCAGGTGTTGCCTGTGGCGTCCGGGGCTCTTCTGTCGGCAGTCGCCTGCGTGCCCTGGGGAAGCGTCGCCAGGATCGCGCTCGAGGTACTGGCGGTCGACCGGAGGTTGACGCCGAGCGGGTCGTTCACCCAGATCGGGAAGGGCAGCGCCGGCACGGCGGGCGGTGTCACCGTCGGCGCCGACTTGGGCATCGGCAGGGATGACGGACACGATGTGGGCGACGGGTGCGGGTCGATCGTGGCCGAGGGGGATGGTTGAGGCCGGCTCGCCACGGCGTGGGTCTTGTAGAGAGACGTCAGCGGCCCAGCCAGCAGGAAGGCCGCAACGGCGCCGATTGCCATCAGGGGAATTAGGCGGAGAGCCGACCTCATGGTCATGCAACGCCGCCCTTGAGCGCTGAGTTACGCGAGCGGCTTGCGCCCGGGCAGCCCCGGGCGGCGCGGGAAGCGAGAGGGTGTGGGGGCGACCTTCGGTACCACCAGGAGCGCGTGGCCGGCGCCCGCACGCTCGACTCGCGGCGTCCCACCGCCCAGGAGGCGAGCGGCAGGCTCGAGCAGGTGCGGATCGAGGTCACTAACCTGGGCAACAAGGTCACCACCCGTTCTAACGAAGGGGAGGGCAAGCTCCAGCAGCACCTCGGGTCGGGCCGCCGCCCGCGAGATCGCCGGGTCGAATTGCTCCCGAAGGTCCGCCCGGTGGCCCAGCTCCTCCGCCCGCCCGCCGGCGACGACCACGTTCGACAGGCCCAGCGTCCCGGACACGTGCTCGAGGAAGGCGATCTTACGCGCATTCGCCTCGAGCAAGGTGAACTGCACCTGCGGCATCGCCACCGCGAGTGGTATGGCCGGCAACCCCCCGCCGCTGCCGATGTCGATCACGCTGGTGATCCCGGTCCAGGATGCCGTGACCATGGCTCCGGCATCCGCGATCAGCGCCTCGACTTGGTCGAACGTCCGGGCACCCGTGAGGTTGATGCTGCGGTTCCACTCGAGTAGGAGCTCCGCATACTGCTGAACTTTGGGGCGCACAACCTTACAATATTGACGTGCCAATCTACGAGTTCTCGTGCTTGAGCTGCCGGCACACGTTTGACGTCTTCGGCGGCTACGCCAGCCGCGACGAGCGCCAGGTCTGCCCCGAGTGTGAGAGCACCAACACGAAGGCCATGTTCTCGACCTTCGCGGTCGTCAGCGCGGGCGAGGCGTCGAGCGCATCGACCTCGGGCGGCTGCGCCTGCGGCGGCAGTTGCTCCTGCTCGAACTGACAACAACTTTGTAGACAGGGCCAGCCGGTTTCCTTCATCATTGGGGCCGTGGCGTCCAGCCCGGCCCC
>Ga0209648_10003861_pt1 | contig 12669 bp, 12 predicted proteins | sample GraSoi2013_115cm_FD_185830 | JGI IMG/M metagenome (GOLD analysis project Ga0209648, IMG submission 185830) | Grasslands soil microbial communities from the Angelo Coastal Reserve, California, USA - Sample 9_17_2013_115cm (SPAdes) (version 2) | ecosystem: Environmental > Terrestrial > Soil >...
GTCAACGTCGGTTACGGGCCAAAAGGAATCGACTTGCTGCGCGAGGGGCTCAGCGCCAGGCAAGTGCTCGATCGCTTGCTCGCGGAAGACACGTTTGAGGGTAAAGACGGCCGCCAGGTATCTGTCGTGGATGCGCACGGCAACATCGCCACGTTTACCGGCCCCAACGCGCCCCATTGGGCGGGAGACCGGCAGGGTAAAACGTGGTCGGCACAGGGCAACATCCTGGTCGGCCCGCAGGTTCCCGAAGCAATGGGTAAGGCCTTCGATGCCACGCAAGGGGAGTTGGCTGAGAAGCTCTATGCGGCCCTAAAGGCCGGGGACGACGCCGGAGGAGATGCGCGCGGGCACCAGTCCGCCTCGATGCTGGTCGTGCGGAAGCAGGGTGGCCGCAATCTGAACAACGACCGCTAGATCTACATAAACGTCGACGATGACCCGAAGCCTCTTGCCGAACTGAGGCGTCTTTTGAGCCTGAATCTCAGCTATCTCTATGGTGATGAAGCAGACCGGCTGCTTTCTGCGGGAAAGAAAGCCGAGGCGCTGATCGCGGGCGCAAGGCCGCGGGGTATGCCCCGCAACAGGCCGACGCCCACACCAGCCTCGGTTTTCTCGAATACATCAACAGCAACAAGGACGCCGCGCTGAAGGAGTTCCAGGCTGCCAGGAAGCTGGACCCCGACTTTAAGAAGCAGTTCGACGCCACAATCAGCTGGGAAAAGGAATTTAGGGCGATTTTGGACGATAAAGACTTCCTGGCCAAGCTTTTTCCGTCCCGGTAGGGCTATCGTTGAGACAGTTCGCATATTGGCTGACGCTTCCCGGGAAGCTTCCCGCCTCCCCTGGGCGGTCGTAGTGCGTGGTTCTAGGACTCCTAGCTCAATAAGGGAGTTGCTTTCTCTCTTAGCCCGAGCATAATACCTTCCACATCCGCACGCTGTTTTTCGGAATCGGCAATGGCCCCGAACAGGAAACTTGTCCTTGAGGATCGGCATGAAATCATTACGGCATAAGTGTTTATCAAAAGCTTTAGGTTACAGCCTGGTTGAGATGATGATGACGCTGGCCATCGGACTGATTTTAGTCAGCGTGGCCCTGCCGACGATGATCGGCGCCATCCAGGGATATCGGCTGAACAGTGTCGCGCAGCAAGTGGCGAACTTGGCGGAGCTGACGAGGTACACGGCGATACGCCGGAACAGCGTGATAAGTCTCAGGCAGGTAGTTCAGAACGGTAACACGATTCTTTTTGTCGATCTGGATGGCGACGGCAAGTTGGGCCCAACGGAGCCGCTGGTGATGCTCCCGAGCGACATGCAGTTAGCGAATGGGCAGTCCTTGACGCCCCCTGCGGCGAGCATCGGACAGCCGACGCAAGACTTCGCGGGGCAGATCATATTTGATTACCGCGGCACTGTGTATTACACGGGCGGCGGCCCGATGACGGCATATTTCCTGGCGCTCGGGTACACAAATCAAGCGCAGTATGGTTGCCGCGCGATCACAGTGTCGCCGATGGGACAGACCAAGACGTGGAAGGCGCCGGCCGGCGGTACATGGGCTGGAATGTAGATGCGAGGAAACTTGGCGCAACCGCGGCAAGCAGACGGACGTGCTAAAGCGCGCCGGCGGCAGCGTGGCTTCTCCATACTGGAAATGGTGCTCGCAAGCGCCATTCTGATGGTCGGAATTGTTTCCGTGTTACAACTCGTGCCGGCAAGCTTGCAGTCCAGCGTCGGAAATCGCATGGATACCATGGCCACTGCGGTGGCCCAGCGCGAATTGGATCAGATGCTGAGCCAGCCGCTCACCGTGAACAGCTTTGTGGACCAGTATACTCAGCAGACCATCAGTCTGGGCGGCGTCGGTTCGCCGGGTGCGTCGGTATTGATGTCAGGACAATCCGTGGTGGTCGATTTTTCACCGTCCGCAGTTCCTCCGACAGGATTTTCTATAGCGTATACCGATCAAAACGATCCCAACAGGCCGAGCTTTGAATTGCGCTGGGCGGTGTTTCCGCAGGTAAACAATAACGGAACCATCGTGAGCAGGCGCATCATAATCGGCTGCCGCAGGGTTCAGAGCGTTCAGAGCGTCGGGAACTCACAATTTTTGCTGCCAGTCACCTTGGATAGTTCGGTGTGGAAGTAAGGCCCGATGCGATCGACATGAAGAAGCGAAACATCAGCGCTAGCGGTTTCTCACTGGTGGAGTTGCTGGTGGGAACGGTGTTGTTCACCATCATCACCGGTGCGGTGTTTTCGCTACTGATGAGCGCGCAATTGCGCTACAGCGGCGAAAGCAATGTGACAGAGGCCTTCCAACAAGCCAACGTAGCCATTGATCAAATTGTGCGCGACGTGCATTCCGCCGGATATCCGCCGAAGACCTCACTGCCGTTGAACACCTCTTCGGACTTTTATGCCTTGCCCTTCGCTTGGTCGCCAAACTACGCGGGTATCCCGTGCACAGCGGGACCCGGAGGAAGCTGTACAATTCCTGGAGATTCCGATCTGATAGTCGAAGCCGACACCGGGAGTGGTGTCAAGTGGATCAGGTATTCGCTGCAAAACGGTACGCTAATGCGTGGCGTTGCAACTAAGTCAGGTACGGACCCGGTGGGCTCGACGAATGCTAATCTCGCGCCTTATCTGGACAACGTGATAAACCCTACGTCGGTGCCGGTTTTTTCGTACCGTTTTGACTCGGCTTTACCGCAGCCGACTTCACCGCCGCCGCCGCCGGTGTCGCTCATACGCGAAGTAAATATCACGCTCATGGTGCGTTCCGCACTGCCCGATCCGCAGACTCACCAATTTCGTACGATCATGCTGACCGGCCAAGCGACGCGCTTTAACCCGAATCAATAAGTGAAGATGCCTGACAACATGAGAAGACGCACACAAAAGCGCAGGGTCCATTCGGAGCGCGGCGTAGCCATCGTTATCGCCATTTTCACGCTGATGCTCATCAGCGTAGTGGCCACGGCAATGATCCTGATGTCAGGGACGGATTCGGCCATCAAGTCAAATTACAAATCCGCGATGCACGCGTTCTATGACGCGAAAGCGGGTCTGGAGGAAGGTCGCGGCCGGCTCTTCTGGCCGAACCCGAACATTCCTAATCCGGTTGCGAGCTGTGTGTTCCCCACGCCTGGAGCGGTGATGCCGGTAACCCGGGTTTGCTACATCGTGAATCCGTCGGATGTGAACCCGCTGGACCTGAGCGCCAGTAATCCCTACGCGGATTTTGAGTATAAACAAGAGTGGGGAATTGCGGTAACCGACGCCAGTTTGCAAGTGCAGCAGCCGTTCATCACTTCGACCTCGGTGATCCCCAACGCAGGCGTTGGCGGCACAGACATTGCCGGACCACTCTACAAATGGGTGCGCATTACACCTCGGACGCAAACCTCAGCGAAGCTTGCCGGCGATGTCACCGATACAAATCCGCTTTTTTACAATGGCGTGCAACAGTTAGCGTCGTCGGGCGGCAACCCCGTGCCAAATGCTGTGCAAGTTCTCACGATTACCGCGCTTGCGGTCACTCCGTACGGCAGCCGGCGGATGGTTCAGTACACCGTGGCGGTTTCTCCTCTCGCGACGGCCTTACCGACGTTTCCTTCGGCCCTGACGTTGGATGGCAATGGCGTTAGTTTCACGGGGCCGAACGCTGGAAACGGAAATGGGAATGGAAATGGGGGAGGCCCCGGCAGCTTTCAGATTAATGGGAAAGATAGCAGTGCAGGGCCATCCGGTAGCTCTGGCGTTCCGGCTATCGGATATACGAATTCCGATGACGGGCCCAGCATCTCAACAGCCGCGGTCCCCTCTGGCAACTATTTGAGTCCGGGAGGGACTCCAAACGTGGCTTTTCTACCTCCGTCGACGCCTCAGACGCCGAACGGCCTTCCGCCGGTTCTTCAGACCCCCAGCGGCCTCGACAGCCTCGTTCAAAACATCACGCAAGCTGCGGATTTGGTGATCACTCCGTCCTCCGGCACTGCAGACCAGACCAGTTTGCCTTCCGGCATGTCCGCGGCGAATCCCATGGTCGTCGTCGTGAATGGCAACTTTAATCTGCACGGAAATGGCACGGGATACGGGCTTCTGCTGGTGACCGGAACATTGGATTACGATCCGGACGCTTCATGGAACGGCGTCATTCTCGTGATCGGAAAAGGAATATTTGTTTCTACCAAAAGCGGCATAGGAACAATTACCGGAGCGGTTTTTGTGGCGCAAACGCACGACGCGTCTGGTAATTTATTGTCCGACCCGAGCTTAATGCGCAGCTCTTTCACGCAAAAGGGGGGCAAGGGGATTCAGTACAGCAGCAGTTGGGTGGCGGCTACCCAAGCGCTGTTGCCCTACCAGGTCCTCTCCTTTAGAGAAATTCCCCAAGCGACTCCTTGAACATTTCGTGTCGATTCTTGTCTGCCCTCGAACTTCCCGTCAACAGTCTCTTCTTCCTGGTGCCGCTTGTCGCACAAAGTTGCGCTCCCGCTTCAGGACTTTTCGCATATCCTTTCCGGTGAGGTGTGATTCGCATGGGCAAAATCCCGCGACGTAGCAGCTATGCCAGCTTCGGCACGCTTCTGTTGCTATTCATCCCGAGCGTGCTGAGCGCTCGGAAAAGCGCGGCGCTTCCGGAGAAAGATTCAAGCGACGAGTGGCCGTATTACGGCCACGATGCTGGCGGCATGCGCTATTCGCCTCTGGCGCAAATCAACCGCGACAACGTGGCGCAACTGAAAGTTGCCTGGACGTTTCACACTGGCGATATTTCCGATGGCCACGGCGACCGGAAACGCAGCGGCTTTGAATCCACGCCTCTGATGGTGGATGGAACGCTCTATCTGACCACGCCGTTCAATCGCGTGATCGCGCTCAACCCGGAAACCGGAGAGCAGCGCTGGGCCTTCGATCCGAAAATCGAATTGGACGGCGACTACGGCGACGGGCTGGTCAATCGGGGCGTGAGCACGTGGGTCGATTCTGCGCGGAGCCAGCAGCAGCCCTGCCGCCGCAGAATTTTTGAGTCCACTCAAGACGCCCGCTTGCTGGCCCTCGATGCGGCCACCGGTTCACCTTGCGCCGACTTTGGCAACTCCGGCCAGGTCAGCTTGCGCGATGTGCCGCGCTATGACGCCGGCTGGTATCACTTGACCTCGCCGCCCGCCGTGATCGATGACCTGGTAATTGTCGGCTCCGCGATTGACGACAATCACCGCGTAGATATGGCGCGCGGCGTGGTGCGCGCCTATGACGCGCGGACCGGCGCTTTGCGATCGAGATGGGATCCCCTGCCGCCGAATCCGCCCGCCAGTGGCGCGAACGGCAAGGCCAAAGCGTTTCGCAGCGGCGCCGGCAACGCTTGGTCGATCATGGCGGTGGATGCGGAGCGCGACTTGGTGTTTGTTCCCACCGGAAGCGCCAGCCCTGACTACTACGGTGGCTTGCGCGTCGGAGACGACAAGTGGGCCAACTCCGTGGTTGCGCTGCGAGCCAAAACCGGCGAACTTGTCTGGGGATTTCAGCTTGTGCATCACGACCTGTGGGATTTTGACAGTGCGTCGCCGCCCTTGCTGACGACGCTGCGCCACGATGGTCAAGACGTGCCGGTCGTAATTCAGGGCAACAAGTCCGGCCTGCTCTACGTGCTGAATCGCGACACCGGCAAACCGGTGTTTCCTGTCGAAGAGCGCGCCGTGCCGCAAAGCGACGTGCCTGGCGAAGTGACTTCACCGACGCAGCCGTTTCCCATCGCTCCGCCGCCGCTCGCCGCGCACACGCTTTCCGCCGAACAGGCTTGGGGGCCAACACCGGACGATCGCGAGGCTTGTCGCAAGGCAATCGCGCCGTTGCGCAACGAAGGAATCTTCACGCCGCCCAGTTTAAAGGGAACGCTGATGGTGCCCGGAAATATCGGCGGCATGACCTGGAGTGGCTACGCCTTCGACCCGCAACACAGTTTGCTGGTCACGAACACAAACAACATCGTCGCCGTCTCGCGGCTGATTCCGCGCGCCAAATACGACCAGCGCGGCTCGCACACCGAAGACGGCGACTACGGCGATCAGACCGGCGCGCCTTACGGTTTGTTTCGTCGGTTCCTGCTCTCACCAGCTGGGTTGCCGTGCAGCGCGCCGCCCTGGGGCCAACTCACCGCGATCGATATGGCCGAAGGCAAAATCCGCTGGCAAGTGCCCCTCGGCTCTATGCAGGATTTTGCAGGCGCGCACAAGCAGCAGATTCCGCCCGGAGCGATCAGTCTCGGTGGGCCCATCGTTACTGCTGGAGGCCTCGTATTCATCGCCGGCACCACCGATTCCTACATCCGCGCCTTCGACGTCGAGACCGGTAAAGAGTTGTGGAAGGCGCAACTCCCGGCCGGCGCACACGCCACGCCTATGACCTATCGGCTGAACTCCAATGGAAAGCAATACCTGGTGATTGCCGCGGGAGGCCACCCGAAGATTACAGAAGAAAAGCTCGGCGACGCGCTGGTGGCGTTCACGCTGCCGTGATTGCTGGCCGCATCAGTCCATGTCGCATCAATCCATGTGATGGTGCATGGCGAAAATTTTGTCGAGTGAGTCCTCGTAGGGATAGACGTGCACCATCCAGCCGAAGATCGACGGGCGGAAGCGGCCGCCGGCGGCATCGCAAGCGTCTTGCGTAGTGATCGAGCCTTTCAGGCCAAACTTGGTCCAGTCGGCGTTGCGTAGTTGCGCGCGTGGAGGCATGCAAAGATTCGTATGCAGGTGCCACATCGCGATACTCAACGGTACGCGTGCATTCAGTTGATCCTCACTCGCGCCCTTGGGCATCGTGTACATCGCGCCCACCAATTCATAACTTGTTGAAGTCTGCTTATACAGCAGCGACGTCGGCCGCGCCGGATCAAACGTCAAAGCTTCAAGAAATCCGTTCCGGTAATTCGTGAAGTGATATTCCCGCTGCGGAACATTCGGGAGGAAAATCCTGAAGCCGTCATTCAACGCCGCGTGATAATCGTGATACTTCTCGATGCCTGCGCGAAGCTGCGCCACAATTTCATTCGCGCGTTGCACGTCTTCCGGAGTCTGCGCGCGCATCGTGGTCATCGTCATGTGTTGGCTGTGCGCGTCGTGATGCGCTTGCGTCATGTCGTGGACGGCAGCCTTCTCGCTCGCGTGCTCGTCGCTCATGTCCATGCCCGGCATGCTGCTGTGATCGACATCCGGCGCCTGCGTGGTGGATTCTTGGCTGGGCGCCGCCTCCGCCGGAGGGCGATGCGCCGGCAAAGCTGCCAGCAAAATAGTGAACACAAAGAGCGCGCCCAGAAGCATTCCTGCTTTCGTCGCAATTTGAAGGGCCGTGCCACGTACTGACATCAAAGTTTCTCCTGCACTAGATAATACGAAACAGCACGCCGGAAGATTTCAGGGTCTCGCGTGTTGTTGCGCCGCCAAAACTGTACAAACGGGCAGGCTTTCTTTCTCCTCCAAACTCCGTGCCCTCTGGGATCTCTGTGGTGAAATTCCTGCGTCGCAAGCCCCATGCTAAAATTGCCGGGTGAAAAAGCGCACCGTTCACCCAGCAAAGAACCTCACCGGCGGCGTTGAGCCTCCCGGCGACAAATCGATCTCCCACCGTTACGCCATGATTTCCGCGCTCGCCGAGGGCACCAGCGAGCTTCGCCATTTTGCCGCCGCCGCCGATTGCCACAGCACACTCGACTGCATGAAAGCGCTGGGCGCCGAGGTCAAGATCGACAAAGAAACTGCGCGCGTCACCGGTCGCGGCTTGCGCGGGCTGAAAGGCGCGCGCCGCGCTCTCGACGCCGGAAATTCCGGCACCACTATGCGCTTGTTAGCAGGCATTCTTGCCGGGCAGGAATTCGCATCGCAGTTGACTGGTGACGCTTCGCTGCAAAGGCGCCCCATGAAGCGCGTGGTCGGCCCGCTCCGTCAGATGGGCGCCGATATCCGGGCGCGCGACGACAATTTTGCGCCGCTGGAAATCCGCGGCGGACGCCTGCGCGCCATCGATTTCAAGATGCCCATGGCCAGCGCCCAGGTAAAATCCGCGGTGCTGCTGGCGGGATTATTTGCGGAGGGCGAGACCATCGTCACCGAGCCCGCGCGCACGCGCGATCATACCGAGCTAGCTCTCGAAGAATTTGGCGCGCCCATCGAAAAGAGCGGCAGAACCATCCGCGTCCAGGGACTCGTCTCAGGAAATGGCGGCGCCAAATTGCAGGCGCGCTCTCTGGACATCCCGGGAGATTTGTCCTCCGCGGTTTTCTTCATCGCCGCTGCTTCGCTCTTTCCCGACTCGAATCTGCTGATTCACAACATTGGTCTGAATCCCACGCGCACCGCGATTCTCGACGTGTTTGCGTCCATGGGTGCTTCGCTGCAAATGCTGTCAGTGCGCTCCGCTCACGGAGAGATCGTCGGCGACCTGTCGATAAAAGGCACATCCCTCAAAGGCGGCGTGATCGAAGGCGAGCAGATTCCATTGGTGATCGACGAGTTGCCCATGCTCGCCGCGCTCGGCCCGTACACGGAGCAGGGAATTGAGATCCGCGATGCGGCTGAGTTGCGTGTGAAGGAGAGCGATCGCATCGCCGCGCTCGCCGAAAATCTGCGCCGCATGGGCGCAACGGTGGAAGAACGCCCCGACGGCCTGCGCGTCGAAGGCCGCCAGGCAGGAAGGTTGCGTGGCGCGGAAATCGAGCCGCACGCCGACCACCGTATCGCCATGGCCTTCGCGGTAGCAGCGTTAGCCGCAGACGGCCCAACGGTGATCCGCGACGCCGATTGCGCCGGCGTCTCCTATCCCACGTTTTACGAAGACCTCGAGCGCGTCACCGAGCGATAGAACCGACCTCCTTTCTTCTTCAGGAGGTGCAGGGCTGGAAATCGCCCGCACATCAGGTCCGCATCAGATTAGACTCGCCTTTAAACTAAGCAAATAGACCATTCATCGCGGCTCGGAGCACATTCTGTGGGTCCTGGAATTTTGCTGTCGGCCAACGTTCTCGAAACTGACTCGATGTGGCTCCCGCTCCTCGCTCTTCTGGGAGTGTTGACCGGTATTTTCCTTTTCTTCCGCGGTTTCCGCATGCTGCAGTACAAGCGGCTGATCCTCAACACACCGTTCTCCAAAATTCGCAGTGCCTCCATGGGACTAGTGGAGGTCAGCGGAATGCCCACCGGACCCAAGACCATCTCCGCCGCCATCACCGGCGCGCCGTGCTACTACTATCGCGCGCGGGCGTGGCAATGGCTGGATTCCGGCAAAGGCGGAAGCTGGCAGCAGGCAGTGGATGAAAGCTTGAGCGTCCCTTTCTTCCTCGAAGACAACACCGGGAGAGTCCTGGTGAATCCGCAGGGCGCGACGCTCGATGTGCATCGCAGCTTCTACGACGACATCCGCACCTCGTTCTTTGGCAAAGACAGCGCGGTTCCCGTGGGCATCCAGAGATTCGTGGCAAGTCGTGGGCTTACCGCTGGAGACAAGGTGCGACTCGAAGAGCACATCATCATGCCGGACTACCCGCTCTTCGTGTTCGGCACGCTCGGCGAAAATTCCACCCCGGCTTCTTGGAATGCGCAGCCGCACGCGAGCGGCAACGAAGTCTCCGTTGGCTTGAGCTTTGGCGGTTCTCCGGGCTTGAAATTCAGCTATGGAACAAGTGTTTCCGGTGTTGCGGCCAAAGCCATGGCAGGCTTGCTTCAGCGTGCTTCCAATACCAAGGGGACCTTCACGATCACAACTCGCTCGGACGGCGGGCCTGTCGAGCTTCCAGCCGGTATCTTGGAAACTCTGAAGCAAGCGGGCATGTCTCTTCCCGTTCTAGCGCAGTCCCAATCGGAGAAAATGACGGTTTCCAGCAGAACGAGCGAAGGTGGGACCCTCGTTGCGAATCGGTTGCAAACTACGATTGCTTCGACTCAGGAGCCTGCAGCAGCCCAGACGCAAAACGGTCCGCAGCCAGATATATCGCCTGACGCGTTCGACTTGCACCCCCGGGTGGCGATTAACCAAGGCGAGCGCGGCGATCCTTTCACAATTTCTTCGCAGAGCCAGCGCGAAGTAGTGCAATCGCTTGGTTGGAAATCCATGGGATGCATCTGGGGAGGCCCGGTTTTCGCGTTGATCTGCCTCTATTTTCTTTTTGTCTTTTGGGGATGGATGTAGAAGCGCGTACAGGAGCGGGCATGGGTTTCATCCCACTGATGGTTTTGTTATTCGTCGCGGCCGGACTGTCCGTCTATCTTGGCACGCTATACAACGGTTTAATCGCGCTCCGCAATGACATCGACAAGGCCTGGGCCAACATCGATGTTCTTCTGAAGCAGCGGCACGATGAACTCCCCAGGCTGGTGGCCGTGTGTCAGGGCTACATGCAATACGAACGAAACACGCTCCAGCGGCTGACGGAAGCTAGAGCAAAGTATGCTTCTGCATTCACCACGGATCAGAAAGCGCTGGCCAGCGGCTCGATTACCGCGTCCGTCCAGCAACTCTTTGCAGCCGCCGAAAACTACCCGTCCCTCAAAGCGAACGCTACCTTCCTCGATCTCCAGAAACGTATCACCGAACTAGAGAATCAAATTGCCGACCGCCGCGAGTTTTACAACGACGCCATCAATCTGTTCAACACCCGCATCCGGCAAATCCCTGACAGTCTTGTTGCGAAGACTTTGGGACTCCAGCCGCGCTTCATGTTCCAAGTGTCCGCCACAGAAAAGGCGCCCGTTCCCGTGGCCATAACGAATTGATGGAATTGGCTGGACTGGAATCGGCTGACCGAACTTAGCGAGTCGGCCCGTAGTAGCGATAATGACCTGTCACCCTCCAATTGAAGAGGACATCTTCCATCTGCGGCCCGCGTCCGATGTTATGAACTACTAGGTAGCGCCCCGTTTGTACTGATTTGTGATTCACCACAATGCCGATGTGGGGTACGTTCCCTCCAAGGTCCCAGGTCACAAGCTCACCGGGAGAATAGTCTTCGCTGCGCGCGCTCATCGAAAGTAGCTCGCCTTTACGCGTAAAGAAAGCCATCAAGTTGGGAACTCGACGATGATCAATATTGGTGTCAGTATGCGCGAGGAGCCATCGGCGCTGATTTGGATAAGCCGAAAAATTGTGCAACATATCCTCGTGAACCTCTTTCTGCAGATCAATCCCGACTACCCGGTATGCGCGAATGATTTCATCGGTGCAAACGCCGGTATCGGAAGAAACGTCCCCGTTTGGGTACGGAATGCGGATGTAAGCAGGGTCATATCGGACGGTATGGTGCGTGCGTTCAATGGCGGCGTCGACGAGTTTCTGGAGAAACTGCTGATGTGCTGAAGAAATTGCCGGCGGGTTTTGTGCCAGTGCGGGTGGAAGAATCAGCAAAGCTAGAAAGCAGACAATCAGAACTGGGTATCGCATCGTCGAGGATTCCGGAAGCAAGCTTAACAGGCCTTCGTCGAATGCGGCAGAGCTCAACTGGTCTTATGTATGGAAATCGAGCCGTAGCTGGTTTTGAGAGTGATCTTCGGGCCGCGACCGTGCCCGTACTTGCCTTCCAGATGCGAGTCGCCTGAATTGGTCGAAGTATGTTTCAGCGAATCGGACTCGAATTCAGAATCGATATCTCCCGAATGGCAATCCGCCAAAATCTCAAAACTTGAAGACTCGGGCAAAGTCAACGTAATCGCAGCGGAAGCATTCGTGATTTCGATGTCGTCTTTCGGCGGGGAAGAGAAGCGCACCTGGACAGTGCCGTTGCGATCCTCAATGCTGACTTTGCCGCCTGCATTTTCAATGTTGATCTCTTCATCGCGGGTTCGCACGATCAGGTTGCCTGGCGCATCGACCACGTCCAGATTTCCCGATCCCGCTTCCATGTGCCCGGAGAGCTGCGTCAGCGTCAAATCCGTGCGGTGCGAAACGAACCGCACGCCCTTGGTAACTTTGTCCGCTCGAACGGGCCCGACAAAGTCTCCGTTGATGGTGAAGCTGCCACTGGCGTCTACCACCTCGACGCTTCCGCCGTGCCCCGAAACTTTTACATCGCCCTTGGTGTCCGAAATTTTGGCGTCGCCGAACGATCTCCGCGGACACCTTCTCGCCCAGCCGCTTCGCCGCTTCCTCGGTCCAACTGTTTACGTTGACTTTGCCGGCCACGCGAATTTCCGGCTCGTCGGAGGCGCGCACGGTGATATCTCCCCGCCCGCCGCGTACGGTCACCCGAGCATTCACCGGGACCGGTTTAGGCGCCACATCGATGCTGCTCGCAAATGTTTCGGGAAGATCGATATCCATTCCCGGCATGTGCTTCCGGCCCTCGTCGATCGCTACCGCAACGCCGACCAGTGCCAGCAGGCCCAACACGAGAAAAACTTCACCGCTGGTGATCCGCGATGCGCCCGGCTGTGACAACCGCGCGCCCGCGGTCCGCTCATAAATCTTGATGGCGCCCCAAAAAACTAAAATCAGCGGCCACCAGCGCAGAAGTACTCCCGTCAGCTCGAAGCCGCGATAATTGTGCAGCAGCAGCAGCAAACCGATGAAGATCAGGACCAGTCCGCTGAAAACGCTGCTGCCGCGAGGGCGAAGTCTGGCCATGAGCGGCTATTGTCCCTGGCCCGGCAGGGAATTCTGCGCAGGGCCCGGC
>Ga0209648_10003863_pt1 | contig 12669 bp, 13 predicted proteins | sample GraSoi2013_115cm_FD_185830 | JGI IMG/M metagenome (GOLD analysis project Ga0209648, IMG submission 185830) | Grasslands soil microbial communities from the Angelo Coastal Reserve, California, USA - Sample 9_17_2013_115cm (SPAdes) (version 2) | ecosystem: Environmental > Terrestrial > Soil >...
CGCCAGCTGTACGATATACTTCTTCATGGGGGGCTCCTCCTTGTTGAGCAATGGTTTGGTTTTTCTTGCTCTTCAAGGATACCCCTTTTTCCCTCCACTCATCATTTCATCATGGACAGAACACTAGATAACTGGCATTATGTATACTCCGAGCTCGATTCCTTTGTTCTTCCTGAGAGAAACGAGCCGGATTATACATAATCTACAGTTTTGTGCAGCCGGCTACTGGACAGACGGAGTGGTTGCTCTTACCGACGGTGCGGGCGGATGTGTTCACGATTGCATTGGCGCAGTTCGCCCAGGCCGTCGGCGCAGGCCCTACGAAGCGGATCCTGCTGGTCCTGGATCAAGCCGGCTGGCATACCAGCAAAGAACTCGTGGTGCCCGAAGGCATCCATTTGCTCTTCTTGCCGCCCTATTCGCCCGAACTGCAGCCCTGTGAGCGCTTATGGCCCCTCTCCAATGAGGGTGTCGCCAATCAGTCATTCCGCACACTCGATGAGCTCGAGGCCGCACAGATCCAGCGCTGTGTCGTACTGCAGAACCAGCCAGAGATCATCCGCTCGCACACGCATTTTCATTGGTGGCCTCCTTCCCACTCAAAACATCAGTGACCTACCGGATTTGATATGATGGGTGGTTCACAGCAGGGGGCTCCAAAACGGGTCGTGCTGGCGGTCACCCATCAACGGGAAACAACAGCACCAGCAACAGAACGGGCACCTCTACAAATGCTGTAGCTCACACCCCTGATTCTACTCTCAAATTATTTCCTACCCTCCTCAAGTCGGGATGTGTCTCTGCAACGGCAACACGCGACAGTCGAGCAATATCTCGCCTGGTCTTTCAGTCCCCTCAAGCCAGGGGGAGCCTCTGCAACTCTTGTAATCCCGCAGGCTATGAAGAAAGCGGAAAACTTTCAGTCCCCTCAAGCCAGGGTGAGCCTCTGCAACGCGTTAGGCGGTCCAGCGAGCGCCTTTGCACTGGACGCTTTCAGAGGCTCACCCCCAGGGGGAGCCTCTGCAACTTCCTGGTGCTGCTGTGCGCGTTTCCGTACCTTTCCTTTCAGTCCCCTCAAGCCAGGGGAGCCTCTGCAACTGCTTCGCAGCTCAGGCGAATCAGACGTTGGCCCAACTTTCAGTCCCCTCAAGCCAGGGTGAGCCTCTGCAACAAGAGCTTGATGATCGCTTCGTGCGCCTCTATGCATTCTTTCAGTCCCCTCAAGCCAGGGTGAGCCTCTGCAACTCCTGTCATGCCCAGGTAGTGGCGAGCATGTTTCCACTTTCAGTCCCCTCAAGCCAAGGTGAGCCTCTGCGAAGAATCATATCACATCTATCCTCAAAAAGCTCTCGGTGGATGACCGCACGTCTGCGGTCGTGCATGCACTGCGCCGTGGCTGGATTACTTTCGAATCGGATAGGACCGTAACTTGAGGTAATGAGGGAAGCAATTGTTTCAAGCCACTCACCATCATAAGGACTGCCCACATGCCGAGCAGGTGAACGAGCAAGCGTAACGCTGGCCAGCTGCGATGGTGTTACCAAACATGCGCCAGTGGTTCAGAGAACTGTTACCAAACATCTCCCTCCACCGTAGATCTGTTGGGTAACAGCATGGCTTGCATCGTCAAGGTGTTTGGTAACAGCGATTTATATGTTTGGTAACAGGAAGTAGATGCATTTTGCAGCGGCGAGCGAGGTATCGCGTCTATTGGATTGAGCGCTGGGGCCGCTATCGGATAGAGGGTATCCAGGGCCGGATTACGAGCTGGCCTGGTATTGCTCTGGACACCGGGGAATGGTTTGCCTGGCTGCAGCGGATTCCATCATTCGCGTTTCAAGCCAGGGATGGCAGCCATTTCACCGCTCGTAAGGAAACCAGGGCACGCGGCGGCGACTACTGGATCGCCTACCGGCATGTGGGGGGCAAGCTCAGAAAGAAGTACATCGGACCTCTGGCGCAGGTCACTAGCGCGCGCCTCGAGCAGATTGCGAGCGAACTGGAGACGAGCGCCCGCCCTGAAGCGTAAAAATCCCTGCAAAAATGCCGCAAAATGTGAAAAAGCGGATGCATGCGTTGCATCGGGGAATATTGATGCTGAAGCCGCTCCACACCTGGCAAATTGGGGTAGGTTCTACTAGAGGTAAGGTGTGTATAGATCATCCTGGAAACACCCCCTACGTTTTGCGCACCAGATCCCCCAGATCGTCTCACCATACCCACTTCTGAGCGGCAAACTTTACACTTCTCCGATGCTAATTTTGCATCGGGGCAGATTGCCCATAAACCCGCTTCAATCCTCAGATGTTGGGATTGGTCCTTCTAGAAGGAAGGTATGTATATATCCCCCTTGGTGAACATCTCTCGACGAGCTTCGGTGAACGGCCCCACTACTGCCGTGATGCATGCACTATGTTATGGCTGGATTAAACTCGATATTTCACGTATACTATAGAGAAAGAGAGAGGATCGTTCTTCGCTGAAAAAAGGGGTAGCCCATGACCTACCGGAAGCTACTGCTGATCCTTGCAGCGGGGGCACTTCTGCTTACGCTGCTCTTGCTCAAATTTATACCCTGGGAAGCCCTTGTGACACTTTTGTTCCTTTTGGGCATCATGGTATCTCCCATTATCAGCCAGCTCTTACAGATTGCTAAAGCGCGCTTAACGCCAACACCGCACTATCAACCCTCCCCGGAACAGCCACCACTGAAGTCCACATATCAACAGGGCTACCAGGAACAAACGCCCGCCAATTCCGTGAGCTGGCCTTACCGCACACAGGGGAATGATCAGCCGAAGCAGGATCCGCCCGGCGCCTGGGATCAGCCACAGATGGCAACTCCCGAACAAGCTCCTCCGCTAATGCAGTGACAGCCTATTCTGTCTGCTTATGAAAAGTATAACGTTCAGGGCATGAGCCCAGAGTTGCAAACACCATCGTTCTGCTGCTTTTGGGTACTCATCTACCGCCAGGATCAGGGGGAAAGGTGCCGAATTCAAGATCCATCAGAGAAGTCCCATCGCAGAGTACATAGCGGTAGCGAGCGTAGGCCAGATACTGCCGCATCTCCGCCAGAAAAGCTGCTTGCAATGGTTCAGGCACCTCATGCGCCAGGCTATAGAACTGCTTGATCAGAGGAGTTATAGGGGACTCTTCTGAGAGAGGAACCTGTATCCTGGCTTCCTCTTTAGAAGGCAGAGGTTGCAGAAGATCCAATGGCGGTGTATAACCGGCAGCAACCAGGAGCGCTCCTGTTTGGACGGCGGAGAGACGCAGCGCTTTGGCGAGCTTGTAGACGACTTGCTCGCCTGGGTGACGGTCGCCCGCAAGCAAACGCAGGAGATAATTGTTGCTTATCTGAGGGTGGACTAAGATCCTTGCGAAAATGTGCAGGAAGCCCGCGCTACGCTCAAACTGTGAGCTGAAGAAGATCATCAAGCTACCATTTTTAAACGTCCGTGCTCTAATGCACAAAATTGCCGGGATCTTAGTCCACCCTCGCTTAGTGTCCACGTAAAAGGCTCACTTCCATTGCTGTGCAGGTCATCGAGAAACGTTTCATGGCCCCGCGGGGCCTTCCAGGGTGTTTGGAGGTTGAGCAGTGGTCCAGGGGGGGAGCGGCAAGAGCGCCCCAAGCAGAAAGGCGCGGATGGAGGCCAGGTAGAGGTCAGGTTGGTCCAGATAGATCACATGGCCCGCATGCGGGAAATACAGCAAGGTCGAGTTGGGCAAGGTCGTCTTGTATTGCCAAGTGACCGCCCATTTTTTATAGTTACAGGCTCCGGTCAGAATCAGTGTCGGGGTGTGGTCAGAGGCGAGCAGCGTGCGCGGATTGACGTTCCCATGCCTGTGCTGGGCATCGGTGGTGGTAAAGATGTTGTCGTAGAAGCCATAGCCTTGTACCTGCCCTTTGGGCAAGTGAGCAGGGTCACAGACGGTTCCCTGGGAGATGCCCTGGACGAACGTATTAAAGAACGCATCCGCTTCCCGATCAGACATCAGGGTATGCGCGGCTCGCGGATTGATCAGTCCGAGCAGATACCAGGTGATGAAACGAGGCGTATATAAGGTCTGGTGATACTGCTGCTGTGCTGCTGCCGAAAGCCGCGAGTCGATCTGGCCTTCATCAGACCACTCGGCTTCATTGATGGGGGCAGGTGACGTGAAGATCGCTTTGGCCACGTGTTGGGGGTAGGTGGCCATATAATTCGCCACTAAGGTGCCTCCCCAGGATGCTCCCATCAAGATCACCTGCTGCGCCCCAATCTTCTCTCGGATCGCCTCCAGATCGGCAACATGGCGCGCCAGGGTATACTGCCCTGGATCAGCTAAGCGCGCCGAGAGGCCGCTCCCGATTTGATCGTAGAAGTAGACATCGTAGCCCTCTCTCGCAAGCTGCCCAAAGAACTGCGTCTGCGAGGTGTCGGCGACATCTTCTTCGCCTGGACCACCGCCCACCATGAGGATCGGCGTCGCTTTGGCTCTCCCCTGCGCAGGCACTTTCAGGTAGGCAAGATGTGATCCTGTGTTCAGGGTCCAGTAGCCGGCACCGCGGGGAATCGGTGGAGCTTCCCGGGCAGCAGCAGTGCTCCCCAGCGGGGGTAAGATGGTCACGGCCGTGACCAGAGCCAGCAAGAGCATCGTCGCTACCCCAACACCGAGGGCGATTCTGCCCGGTCTTGCGCGTGTCATCATCCTGGCTGCTATCCAGGCTCCCCCGGAGGTGATCAAAAAGCCCACCGAGATCGCGACCACAAACAGCGCACTGCTGCTATCCAGGAGAAAGGCGACGCCAAAGAACGCCGCGACCGTGCCTACTACCCCGAAAATGACGGCCAACGCCATCATCAGCCAACTCATGGCGGCATGGATGATCTGACGAAACGATGAACCTTTTCTCAAAGGGGAGGAATGTGCCATAGATGGACTCCTTGAAACAATCTCCTTGCTCTTGTCTTCCTGCCTTACACATCGGCGACTTCCCGTCGCTAGCATGTCCGAACTGCCATGCATTGCCACAGACAGAGCATACACTCTCCCCCCGGGAGGAGAGTCAAGAGGCAGATGGCGCGGCGCCACTGTCAACGGCGTGGGTCTGACGCCAACAACCGCGCCAGTGCGTATGCCGCGGGCTGGGCCGGTGCGCCGGCACATACGGCCTGGAACTCCAGGATGCGTTGACGCAGTGCCTGCAGGGCGGTGATGCGGGCCTCGACACGGGCGACGGCCTGCGCCAGTTGTGCTTCCAGCAGGACGCCGCTCAGCTCGCCGGGACGCTCAAGATAGCACGTGACGAGTGCTTGGATCTCTTTCAGGGTCAGCCCGAGGGATCGCAGGCCCTGGATCCCCTGCACACACCACAGCGCCTCTTCGCCAAACAGACGGTAGTTGCTCTCGCTCCGGCCCCGGGTGTAGAGGAACCCGAGGTCCTCGTAGTCGCGCAGGACTTTGATCGGCACGCCGGTGCGCCGGGAGAGTTGCCCGATGGTCATCGCATTCGACCGTAACATGTTTCCCCCTTTCATCCTGATGCGCTGCTCGACGGGAGAGGCATCTTGCTCTGTCATCTTTCCATCCCTTCGCTACTTGATGATCACAAGAGCTCCAAGAACGATCCGGATAACCTGTGCAGGTCAATCACTTGCAGGACCACTCCGGCCACTGACTTGAGTGTAACAGAAACGCGCTGGTATTCCCTGTGTCCCAGGTCATGGTTGCTCTCTTCCCTGATCATGACTATCGTACTAGGTGGCGTGTTCAGCTTGAGGGTGGACTAAGATCCTTGCGAAAATGTGCAGGAAGCCCGCGCTACGCTCAAACTGTGAACTGAAGAAGATCATCAAGCTGACATTTTTAAACGTCCGTGCTCAAATGCACAAAATTGCTAGGATCTTAGTCCACCCTCTATCTGAGCAGCCAAAGCGACGCGAGTTTGCTTCATTCCTGATTCTTCAACATACTGGCCGAGTAGCTGTGTAAATGGTTTTACCATTACTCTACTCCGAGATAGCGCATGATCGTTTGCGCATACACCTCTGTCACGCTGCGCAGGCTGGCAACATCCACCCACTCGTCAGCACTGTGCACGCCTCCGCACGCCACGCCATACCCACATACCGCTGGAATACCCCGGCAGATAAACATCCACCCGTCGCACGCTGGCCCACCGCCCTCGCGGCGGAGTTGCTGCCCGGTGACAGCTTCCACACCAGCGGCCAGGCACAGGACGATCTCCTCCTGCTGCGGGATCTCAGCCGAGGGGACGTAGGCCACGGTCTCGAACTGGTAGGAGATGTCGGCATGCGGTTCGAGGCAACGGGTCAGCGCATGACGAATGGTTTCTTCGGGACTCCCCGGCAACAGGCGCACATCACCATAGGCTTCGCACGTATCAGGGACCATATTGACCGCACTCCCCCCCCGGATTAAGGTTGGGAAGGTCAGCACCGGCTTTCTGCCAGGGAATGTCTCTGACGGAGTGTAGGGCAGCGCACAATCCGCCAGCGCGACCGCCAGGCGCGCCATATCGACCGCCGCATTGCGCCCCCGCGTCCCGTCCTCCCACTCCTTGAGCCCGGTGTGGATTCCCTCGCCATTGGTCTGGAGGCGAAAGCGGTAGACACCGCGGTGGCCGGTCGCGATCTTGCGGTTTCCTGGCTCGCCAACAATCGCCGCATCCCCATAGAGCAGCCCTTGCTCCAGCAGGTAGCGGGTGCCGAATGCAGAACACGCGCCACTCTCTTCATCCACCACGAAGGCGAGCTTCAAGTTCCCTTTCAATTTCACTCCTGCTCTGCGCAACGCGCTGGTAGCAAAAATGAACGCCGCGATTTGTGCCTTGGCATCTGCCGCACCAACACCGTAGAGCCGCCCCCCATCGATCTCTGCCCCGAACGGATCTCGCGAGTATTCATGACTTGGCTCAACGGTATCCATATGTGTCGTGAGGATGAGGGTTTTTCCGGCAGGATCTACGCCAGGAAGTGTGCTCAGCACGTTGGGACGCTGCTGCGATACACCATGCAGGGCGGCTGGCAAATCGAGTTGTTGCAATTGTTCGACAATGACTGCCGCGACCTGCTGTTCCACAGCTACGTCAGGAGGAGACAGTTCCGGCGTGAAACGATTGGTGCTTCGGCAGCGGATCAGGCGCTGCAAAAAATCGACCTCCTGGTCGAATTGCTCATCGATGAGGGTAGTGGCGACCACGTGCTGGTAGTCCATATTCCTCTCTCCTCCAGCCTCTATACTACGGAAGCCGTATGCGCTTCGTGTTGTCCACCACGATAGGCCGCGATCGCGGCAGCAATGTGTTCGTGATCCTCCCAGTTGCCCCACTCCTGCCCGCGCTCTGCCAGGAGAGCAAAGGTCTCACGCATGGTCTTCCCTACTGAACCTGGCGGCCTGTTTTGTAGAGGTGTGCCAGGCAGGGGCATAAACGTATGTGCGTGGATGCACACCTTTGGGCTCACACGCGTGAGACGGTCCATCAAGGCCAGGCTCAAGGCCTGATCCTCTTCTGTTTCATCTGGCAGGCCTGCAATGAAGTCAACGTAGATTTTCTTGAGCTTCTTATAGTATTTCGCCAGGTAGGTGACGGCCCGCTCGACCGCTGCGACATCGTGCTCTCGATGCATGACCTGGAGCATGCGCTCACTCCCACTCTGCGCCCCGATCGTGAAATGGACAGCGTCAGAATAGTGATCCAGGAGCAGCACCAGCTCTGGCGTGATATACTCGGGGCGAGCTTCACTGGGGAATTCCCCGAACTTGAGCCTCGCTTTTCCTGCCGCCTCCCTCATCGCGATGAGCGCCTGCTCCAGACGCACATAGTCGGGATGAATGCCGTCATCAGACAGATACGCGAGGAGGTCGGGTGTGATGAAGCGGATATCCTTGAAGCCTGCATGTACGAGCTGCTCGATGTGTACAAGTACATTCTCTAATGGGCGATGCCGCATCCGTGCCCCATCCAGAAATGTGATTTGGCAAAAGCTGCAGGCATGCGGACAACCTCGACTAACTTCAATCGCACCCAAACGGCGATGTTGCACACCAATGCTAGGATAGCGAGCGCTTAGTTCGATAGCTGGTGCTCGCCCGGTGCGCAGGGCCTTTTGTTTCCCATCGCCATTCGTTCCTGGGATGGCTAATCCTCGGAGGTCTTGAACGTCGCGACGGTCCTGCGTCAGGCGGTAGAGGAACTCGGTAAACGAGTATTCCCCCTCGCCGATGAACACGACATCAAACCCCAACGCGAGCGTCCCCGCTGCATCACCCGATGGATGAGGTCCCCCGGCCACAAACAGCAGCCGGTCGCGCCAGCTCACCAATTCCCCCTGGAGTTGCTTGAGGAGTTTGTCTGTGGAAATCAACGCTGACGTCATGAAACTAAAGGCCACCACGACCGTTCCAGATGGTCCAACCTGCTGGAGCATGCGCACGATCTCGTCCTGGCAAGCACGTGGATGCGGGAAGGTGAGCCGCACGTGCTGTAACCGCTCATCTTGCTCGATGGCCCCGGTTAACGCGTTGATGCTGTAGCGATTGACATCGCTGGCCAGGAAGACAACGGCAACCTCTTCACCGCCTGTACAGGTCGTGCCGGTAGAACTATTTATCTGCATGAATTATTCTCCAAAAGGGGTGGCGGTCTTGCGCCTGGTCGTGTGGACCAGCCCTGCTGTCTCGGCATACCAGACAAACCACAACTCCGCAAGTTGCAAGGCTACTGGATGAAGACGGTGGCGGATTGCCTGATCACGATCCTGGTGCAGGTGGCGCAGGAGTGTCATGAGAAATTCGCGATCAATATGAAACAGCTGCATCGCATAGTCTGAGACCGTGCGCCTGATGTGAATGTCACTGTCCTTCGCAAGGGTGATGATGATTGTCCGTGCCAGAGTACGTATTGGAAGCGACGCCTCGTTCAGGCAGCGGAGAAAAGACGGCATCGCACGGGCAACTGATCGGCGTACGTTGCGGGAAGAGGCCTGCTCAAGGACCCACTTGTAGACTTGCAAGCACTCCATTGAGTTGAGCGGCAAGAGGCGCTCGAGGTAGCGTGCGGCTACCAGCTGCATGAGCTTTTCGGGGGACTGCAAGCCCTCCCGTACGGAAAGCAGCATCGCATCAGGGGCACAGAGCAGATCGTAAAGCGCAAGTGAGTACTTGAGACACTCCAGTTCAGTTCCCTCCCACTTCACAAGGAGCTCCCGCTGGATCTTAATGATCTCTGCTTGCTCAGGAGGCAGCAGCAGGGCAAGGGATGTCGTGCCCGCCGTATCGTCTACCTCGCGCTTGTGTTGTTGCTTCATTCGCGTCAGAATGTCTCCGCAGGCCTCGATCGTCGCCAGCGGTACCCAGATTTCGTCCCCCTTCTGGGGCTCGAGAAGTTTAAGTATCCTGGGCAGTGTTGATGGATCAGCCTCGTAGAGGAAGACAAGTGTCTCCACGACGCGACGCCTGATGTCTACCTTGTACTTCTGATCCTCGTCAAGGCGCAACATTTCCAGGATCTGGCACGCTCCCTGAGCGTCAAACCTGCAGATACCTGGTAGGGCCTCGGCGATGCGTCGGCGAATCTCCCAGGGGACGCCCTGGCGCAGCACCTCGCGGATCTGCTCGACGAGACGCGGCTGATGGGATGCAGCCGAAAATTCCCCGGCCAGGATGCTGCCCGTCAGCTGGTCGATGCTGTTGAGCATATCTTCCACCTGTGTTGGGATCTGCGGAGGAGCTTCTGCATCCTGTGCACTCTGCGGTTCCCGCTCCTCGTTCCGCAACTCTCCCACGATGATAGCAATGGCATCCATGGAACTGATATCAATCCCGTGCGCATGCATTGGCTCGTTGAAGTTGGAGGCATAAGTACTGTCGGTGAAGCGCAAGTCAGTCAGGCAGACTCCGCCACAGAGGAGGTACTTGTAGCGTGCATATCCAAATAAACGTTCCATTTCATCAAGAAATGGGCCTTGCAGTGCCTCCGGAATCTCCAGCGCGAGACGGTAACAGCGCTGTGCAAGGTGAGCAGCCTGGCTATCCTCCGGTGTGCTGGTCACTTCTGCCTGCGGTATGGGAACAGCAGGCGGATGCAAGAGAGCGAGAGCGGGAGCGTATCCGGCTGCGGCGAGAAACTCCCCTGTTTGCTCCGGGGAAAGACGCAGCGCCTTGGCCAGGGATAGAGCAACCTGTTCGCTTGGGTGGCGCGTCTCATTGAGCAAGCGGTTCAGGTAGACATAGGTAATCCCGGCTGCGAATGCAATTGCATTCAACTTCATACCGGATTCCGCGACATGCTGGCTCAAAAGCAGCGTAAAGGGCTTCTTGAGCAGTTCTTTTTTCACTGACATATGAGCCTCCGCGCTTGGTTATAAAAACATAAACAACCAATTTTAGCTTTTTGCCAGATATTTCCTGTAGAGAGTACCATAGAAAGTTGAAAGAGTCAATGAAAATCTATACTAATTCATACTGAATCTCATTGACAATCAAGGTGGGGGTTAGCTATGCTTTTGGTGAAGTGCTACACGGGATATACGGTATTCACCGGAGGTGAACAGAACTAATTGGTTAACGCAGTCCAGTTTCCCGGCGCTTCAAGAAGTCTTCGTAGTCAGTCCTGCGAATACGGTAAGAGCGCTTTAATTGCACTGCCTTGAGCAAGCCGTCTCGAATATACTGTCGGATTGTTTCGGGATGTACGCCCAGTTCATCGGCAATCTGTTCGACCGTTAACCATTCTGTCTTTTCTTTATCTGTCATTATGAATAATTCCTCACATTTCCTACGAAAGTAGGTATTGTTGATAGTATACTTGCTTACCTACGTTAAGTCAATGAAAAGGAAGAATAATTTTAATAAAGCTTGACTTTATGAGTTAATCTGTGTGAACTGTGATAAGTAAGTCAGAGTGACAGTAAATTGTAAAAGTTACACTAATTCGTATATCCTGGCTCAAGTGAGAGTCGTTGGGCCAGGCTTGGAAATCGTCCTCGTAGTGCGGATTACGTGTGGGTCGGGAGAGCGTGCCTTTGCCGCCAAGCTCGTACACGCCCTCCCACTTCACCATTGATCGTTGTTACACGACCTCTGGCCGTCTCCATTCTATCGCGCCCACCGCCAGGGGTCAATCGAACAGATGTTTTGGAGATTGACCTGAGGCATTGCCCCTCATCCTTTCTCCTTGCTCAGCAACAGTTTTTTAGCGAAAGGAGGTTGTATGGCTCATACGCAACCATGTGGTGATCTGGAAGCACTGTGTGCCACCTGCCCCTCTGTCGAGGAAGTCACCGGCGTACTCCAGGCGATAGGATTTGAGTTGATCTTCCACATGGATGCTATCGCATCCGGTTGTGCCGAGGTGCCCCCTCTTCCTGCCCAATATCACTATCGTGATCGACGCGGCAGCGAAGTGATTTTTCTGGCTGGATCTGACGCGGATCCTGATGGAGCGCAGCTCCCCGAGCATGCATCGCGCTTCTGGATTCATCCCGGCGCTGATGCAGGAGCGACGCGGTGGGTGGCCCAAGTGCTGGCCGTCAAGTGGTCTTTTGCCTGGCAATCTGTGTCGCAAGCCCGCCAGGATGTTGCCTAGCCAGCAAACCAACCTGGACCGTTCACTCTCGTGTACGAAAAGCGCTGGACCTGCAGGGAAGGTTACCCTCCCTCGTCTGCGCGACATGTAGCCACAAAGGAGGCTATCTTGAGTCAACAGCAGAACAGAAAACCGTTCAACTACCTGAACAAGAAGAACAAGGGCGGCGGAGGCCCGCCACCACAGCAGAACAAGGGCGGTGGAGGCCCGCCACCACGGCAGAACAAGCAGTTTACCCGACTGAAGCCAGATAGCAGTATTCACGTCCCACCTATCGCCATGTATATACTTGGCGGATTAGGCGTTGTCTTTGGGTTGGGTGCGAACTGCTGGCAGTGGTTCACGACCTTTAGCGCCATGATGGACATTATGACCCCCAATGGAACGAGGGTCAGTAATGCTAGCCAGCCGCTTAAATACGTGGTTGCGGCCATCATTGCAACGGCCATGCAGTTTGGCATCCTGCTCTTACTCTTCAAGATCGATACCAGGTGGAAGAAGAACACCTACGGCACGAACCTCAGCCCGATTGACAAAATGAAGGGCTATGGAGCGGCAGCCATTGAGGTCGTTCAACACGTGGACGTGGTGACCGTCTACGGGTTACTTTCATTCGGCCTGGACTCGTTGGGGGACTATACGTTTATCGCCGGCATCCTCCAGGGGCTTGATTTCCCGTCCACGCTGTTTGTGACCTTCATCTACGCTACAAGCCTCTATGCGCTTTCCACCGTCGCATTTGTCAGGTCAGTTGAATATATTGGCTCGGGTCTTGCCGCAACGGCCAAATACCTCAAACAAGTCAACAAGGGATCATAAGGAGGCAGGTATGCACGTCCAGGACGATCAGGAAGTCATTGAAGAGTGGGACGGGAGTGAACCCATATCCCACCTCCGGGGGAACAGGTTCATCGCCATTCTTGGCTGGTTTTTGCTCTGTGCAGCCCTGATGTGGCCCGTCAATCAGCTGCACATGGGGTTTGTCGGGCTGGTGATTGCGATGGCCACGGCCATCCTCATCCTCCTTTGGGTACGCTGGCTTTTTAGAGTCATTCAACGCAAAATGGCGG
>Ga0209648_10003864_pt1 | contig 12667 bp, 5 predicted proteins | sample GraSoi2013_115cm_FD_185830 | JGI IMG/M metagenome (GOLD analysis project Ga0209648, IMG submission 185830) | Grasslands soil microbial communities from the Angelo Coastal Reserve, California, USA - Sample 9_17_2013_115cm (SPAdes) (version 2) | ecosystem: Environmental > Terrestrial > Soil >...
CCTTCAGCGACGCGCTCGCGCCACCTTCCATGACCAAGGCGGTCAGTTTCCCGCTCTTCACCGCCAGCCCGAGACCCAACTCCACCGTCGTCTTCGACGGCGCCGCCTTCACCAGCCCGGAGCGCACCGCCTGCACGATCCCCTCCAGCGTGCCCGAGACGCTCTCGAAATCGAGGGCATCCCGCCAGCCCACCTTCTCCGCGACCTGCCCACCGTCAACGATGCGCTCGTCCTCATCGAGATCAGTAGCCTGCACCAGTGCCACCGCGTTATTCGGAAGCACCACCTCGACAACCCTGACCGCCAACCCCGACCCCTTCCAGCGAAATAGTTCACTTCACGGTGCGAACGTACGCCACCAGACGAGACTACGAGCCACAGCTGTTCCGCGAGGAGCTGGCGCAGCAGCGCGATCCCTTCGGCGTTGTTGCGTAGCACCTGCTGGCGTGCCATATGGTGAACCGCTGGCAAGCCGCTGACGTCCCAGCCCGTGACCTCGCCGTGGATCGCCTGTGAGCCGTGGTCCCATGTCGATCGCGAGCCATCTGTTGACCGCCGCGTCGCTGCCGACTTGGGGTTGTCGGCGAAGGCCCGCTGCACCTCGGCTAGCGCCTGTGCTTGCCTCCACCGCCTGGCGTGCAGGCTGTCGTAGATCGGGACCGTCGTCCCCCGCGCGATGCCGCTTTCCAGCACGGCGTTCCCGTGCCGCGGTGCCGGCCTGGCAGGCGGTGAGGATCTCGCGCATCTGCGGGGACCGGCGGATGGCAGCGTAGCGGGGCACCTGTATGAGCCTGCCGCAGGGTGCGCGCTGCGGCAGAATAAGCCCCATGCCTTCCGTTCAGTCACCGCGTGAGATCGATGATTTGCTTGCTGGGCAGTTGGTTGGCCGATCGATCCGGCAGTTGCAGGTGCTCGGAGTCAACTCGCTCAAGACTGTCTCGCCTTCTGCGGACGAGCTTGTTGGTGAGCATGTGCGCAGCGCTCGTTGCGAGGAGCGCGTCATCGCCATCTCAACCACCGCTTGCGAGATCCGCGTTGATCTGCAGCGCATCGGGCGCGTGACCTGGCTGGAGAATGCCGATGCTTGGCAGCTTTCGAGCGGGGTGCCTCTTCCTACGGTCCGTCTGCTGCTAGATGACGGTAGTGGTCTGGACTTCACCGAGTCGGCGAAGACGAAGAGGGTTGCCGTGTCCCTGCTGCCCGGATCGGTTTAGTGGAGCGTGGACCTTGTCCGTGTGATGGCCGGGACGAAGTGGCTGGCCGCTCAGCGTGAGCGTGGCCTCCGGGGCCGGGACGGGCTGGCTGCATGAGGGGAGGCAGCGGCGAGAAGCTGGCAGAGCGGGAGAGCCGGGCGAGCGTCAAGCGCCCGCCCGGCTCCGGGCGGCATCTGCGTCACTGTGAGGCCCGGGGGAGCCATCCGGAATGACACCTGGCACGTGTCGCCGCGTCCCGGTGGCTGCGTGTCAACGCCCGGAACTGCGGCAATAGCGCACCGGGCTTACGGAAAGCCCGTGCCTTACCTGGTCGGCCTGAGCCCGCCAGTGCGCAGATGGCTCCGGAAAGCTAGCCCGAGGCTTCCTCGCGTGTCCCGCACGGTTTTCCGTGTGGGCGGATACTTCCTTGTGAGGACTGCTTCCAGCGGCCATGCGCCGCCATGACAGGGAGGTCAGAATGGTAGGAGATGCGCTGCTCTCGGAACTGGAGCGGCAGGAAAAGTACCTGGCGCAACTCCCGGAGAACTATGAGTTCCCGTTGTTCAACGCACGCCAGGCGGTCGAGTCGCAGCGGCGGAGCGGCTATAAGGACACGGCAGCGGCCAGCCGGGAGATCGTGGACAATGCCATCGAGGCGGGCGCGACCCACGTTGACGTGGTCTTCGACACCGCGAAAGCGAAGAACAACAAGCGCTCGGTTACTGCAGTCGCGTTCATCGATGATGGCGCGGGCATGAGGCCCATGATGGCCCGGTACGCGCTGTCGTGGGGCGGCGGCACCCACTTCGAGGACCCGGAGTTCATCGGCCGGTTCGGCTTCGGGCTGCCCAACGCTTCCATCAACCAGACGCGGCGCGTGGAGGTCTACACCCGGACGTCTGCGGCCGAGCCGTTCACCCGGGTATGCCTGGACATCACCTCGCCCAGCGCATTCGGCGTCCTGGCCGTGGCGCCGCCGGGGCAAGCCGAACTGCCCGGGTTCGTCCGGCAGCACATTGACAGGAACGGGCTGGCGCTAGAGCACGGGACCGTCGTGGTGTGGGTGGAGCCGGACCGGCTGACCTACCGCAGCCCCGCCTTCCTCAAGGAGCACCTAGTCGAAGACTTTGGTGTCACGTACCGGTACCTTCTCCAGCGGGACGGGCACGACGTCACGGATCGGCACTTCAGCCTGATCGTGGAGGGAACCAAGGTCGGCGCCGTCGACCCGCTGTTCCTGCTCCCGGGCGCGAGGCTCTATGTCAGCCCGGAAGAGGGCGGTTCCCAACTCACCGACGACAGGACGCTGCCCGTCAAGTTCGCGACTGACCCAGAGACCGGCGAAAATCGACTGACGATGGTCGAGGGCCAGTCCGACCTCGCCGGCGGTGATCCCGAGGCAGTCATCAGCACGATCCAGGTCCGCATCGCCCGGTTCCCCGTAGGGTTCGCCGAGTTCCTGAAGGGCAAGGGCGAAAAGCAAGACCGGCACCGGCGGTTCGACATCCGCAAGACGCGCCGCGGAATGTCGTTCGTGCGATCCGGGCGCGAGCTTCAGACCGTGGACGCGTTCCCGCGCTCGCCGCACGACGTCTCCAGCGGCCTTGGCGACTGGCCGCTGCTCCAGGCCTATGCCTACCACTGGGGCGTGGAGGTCAGGTTCCGGCCTGACCTGGACGATGCCTTCGGCATCACCAATGACAAGCAAGGCGTTCGCCCGATCGAAGACTTCTGGCGGGTCCTCGCGCAGAGCGGGTTCGACCAAGCGCTGAAGCGTGAGAACCAGACTCAGCAGAAGGCCCGCGAGAAGAAGAAGGCTGAGGATGTTACTCCTGAGCCAGGCGGAGGACCCACGCAGGCAGAGCAGGCGGCCGGGGCTGCGGACGTGGCCCTGGGCAAGCGCCCGCGCATCCCTGAGCGGCATATCCCCGATGCTCGCGACACCGCTGAGGAGGAGGCTGCGCAGCGCGCTGAGCGGGAGGGGACGAGCGTTGATGAGGCACGTGATGCGCTTGAGAAGGAGACGCGGCGCCGCAGGCATGTGGTCACCTACCACGACCAGGAGCATGGCCCGTTCTACGAACCCGCATGGCGGGGTTCCCAGATAGAAGTGCGGGTCAACTGCAAGCACCCCTTCTACGAGTTCTTCTACGCCGACCTCCTCGGTCTTCCCGGGGGACGGCGGGCGAAGGAGGCGCTCGACCTGGTCCTTCTGACCCTCGGAAGGACTGAGCTGACGGTCGAGGACGAGGACATGGAATTGTGGCTCTCGACCCAGCGGAAGCACCTGTGGAGTCCCTTCCTTGACACGGCCCTCCGCAGCCTCGCCCAGAGACTCGACAGCGGTGAAGAGGAAGAGGGCATCGACGAGGACATCCTGGGCGCGGAAGACATGCCAGCCGGGCGCTAGGCCATCTGACCAGGCAAGGGCAAGGCCCGCCGCACTGGGGCCTTGCCCTTGTCGTGCTTATTCGCGACGCGCACCTTGGCCGACTGCTCACCTCTGTTTCCGGCGACAGCGCGGCCGCGGCCTGGCAGTGGCAACAGCAGTGCTCGCGTCGGGGGGCCGTAGGGGTGCGGTCCTCAATGCAGTCGGCCGTTCCCTGCAGGAGGGAGACCGCCTGCGGGACGACCGGCGGTGAGTGAGCGGCGGAGCGCTGATCGCTAGATGCCGAGAGTCTCGATCGCCTCGCCCTGTGAAGCTCAGCTGAGGCGAGAGGGCGCGGTTCTCTTGAACACTTCGGTTGCCGCATTCATCGACGCGACGATCACGCTGGAGTCCGGATCGGCGTCAACGCGAAGCCCGAGGATCCGGATATGGCGCCCGGGGTGGAGTTCGGGTCCGGTCCCGGGTGCCTGGACGAGCAGCTTTACGTGACCGGGCCCGTCGATGTGGAGCCACCAACTGCGCGGGCCGTTCGCGGTGCCGACCACGCCCTGGCAGTCGAACCAGGTCTCATCGGGAAGGCCGGACGGATCGGGTGCGACGGAGGACCAGTAGTCGTCGCACAAGTGCCGCACGTCGCAGTGCGTGCAGTTTTCCGCAGACGGAATAGCGCGGGGCACGGCCGCCGTGAGCTCAGCGTCGGCCTCGGCTATGGTGGCGGCGATCTGCTTTTCATGATCGCGCAGCGCTGGCTCGTCCGGCACGGGGATCGCGACGTCGCGGCCCGGGTAGGCGGCGGTGAGGCTGGCGACTGGGAGCCGCCCGGGGTTCGCGTTACGGTCGAGATCCCATAGCAGCGCGTACAGCCGGAGTTGCTCCGCATGGCCCGGCTTCTCGGATCCGGTCTTGTAGTCGGTGATGTGAGCCCCGGCGGAGGTGACGCGCAGCAGATCCAGCCGCCCCGTCAGCCGGAGTTCCGGCACCGTGAGCGCGATCTCGGCATGCGCCCCCAGGGAGACGGCCACGCGCCCGCGGGGCATGGCTGCACCCGGTGCACCGTCAGGCGCTGGCGTTCCGGCCTCGTTCGCATTCCCAGCGGGGACGATGACCGTATTGCTGATGTACGCCTGGACCTGGACCCGGGCGTCGGCAACCCGGCCTCGCAGGCCGCGCTGTATCCGCTGCCGCAGGTCATCGCTCACCCGGGGGTTGCCCGGCAGGCCGGCCAGCCTGGCATCGGCCGCGCGCTCGATCACTGCCGTGTACCCGCCCAGTCGCCGCAGCACGTTAACCGCCCCGGGGGACTGGACGGACTGGCAGTCGGCGGCCACGAGCGCCTCGACGATCGTGTCGAGCGCATCGTGGACGACGTCGCCGAATAGCGCGGCGATGGCCGGGACGCGGGGATAGCCGCGGCCGTCCCACAGGTCCGGGTAGGTGGCGCGTGCGAGCGAGTACCGGCGCGGGCATGCCCCGGCCTCCCGCAGGGATGAGAAGCTCCACAGCGGGGGAGGCCCGGGCAGGATCGCGGCGGACGACGCGATCCCGGTGTCGTAGCGGGGCTGCTCGCTGGTCACGACACCTCCCTGATGACCCGCTGGCTCGCCGATGGCAGGCTGTGCGTGATCTCGGTGTCGTCGATGAGCAGGACCCGGACGCTCGTGCTGAACTCCTTCGCCTCCTGTAGCTTCGCGTCGGGGGCTACGTCACGAGTCAGCGGGCCGTGCACGCCGATGATCCACTGCTGGCCGTCACGCGTCGCGAGGATCGGCGCACTCACAGGTCCTACGCCCGGGACGTCGACCACGACGTCCCGGTTGAAGGTGACGCCGGTGATACGCAGGCTGGTCAGGTCCTGGTACAGCCTGTCCGCTGAGCGTGACAGGCGGCCCGGGTCCATCGCGGGCAGCGCACCATGCAGCAGGTAGTGCAGCAGGCTGGCGCCGACGTGCCGGTCGAGCAGCCCGTGCTCGAACCGGTTCCGGAAGCTGCGCAGGCACTGATAACAGGACGCGTCGCAGTCGGCGGGGCAGTTCTCCAGGCGGTCCAGGGTGTGCTTGAAGATGTCCAGGCCGTATTCGTGGATCCGCTTGGTGAAGCCGGCCCCGCCGGCGAGGGTGTCGTAGAGGTAGATCTCCGACTCCAGCCCCAGCGGGCCCAGGGGAGTCAGAGCAGGCCGGTACTCTGCCTGCAACTCGGTGGCCTCGATGTCGAGCAGGTGCGCCGACGCGATGGTCATCGCTTCGGCGACGGAACGCAGGGCGATCTGCGTCGCCAGGTACTGGGGCTGCAGTGTGGCCGGAGGCTCGACCTGGAGGCGGACGAGCAGGACGTCGGAGATGAAGTCCGTGCCGAGCACCAGGCCCCGGGTGGAGGCTGATCCGGGGCAGGTCTGCTCTTTCTCGTCTGGGTACGGCTTGGGATGCGGGCCTGCCAGGTTGCTTGTGCCGCCGGCCGCTGGCTCGATCACCCCGCACCTAACGCAGTAGCTGTATCCCTCGCCGCGTGGGCCGGTGTTGGTGACGAGCAGGGTCTCGCGCCGGTAGGTCTCCTCCAGGTGGCCGGTGACGCGCTCCCACGCGGACTCCTCCGTCGGTCCTTCGGCCATCAGCTTGGCCCTGGTTGCGTAGCTGCGCGCCGGGGCGTCGTCGGGGCTGGTGCCGGGGTCCTTCAAGACCTGGTGGGCGAAGCCCGGCGGCCGGAGCCAGTTCATGGCCGGGCCGAACTTCTGCTCGGCGCCGCATGCCCGGCAGTCGCGTCTTTCCCCACGGCTGGCCTCGCTGTACGAGTAGTGCCTGGCGTAGTGGCAGACCTTGCACTCGAAGTACAACTGCCTGCCTCGCCACGCCTCGGAGCGCTCCTTCTGGACCGGCGCGTACAGCGCGCCGGAGGTCCATTCCTTGTTGTCAATCCAGACGACCTTGCCGGGGGCGTACTGGGTCAGCGCGACGGGGAGCCCCTGGCTCGGCTCGTACTCGAACTCGGCCCGGAACGGGGTCGACCTGTCCCGGTCGAAGACGTAGAAGGACACCACGTCGGTCGGGAACGCGTACCGGGGCAGGACTCCCTTGTACAGCAGCCGGTCCAGCAGGTTAGTCTGGCTTCTTCGCGCGCTCGGCTCTGACGCACCGTCCTCGGCGGGTCCCTCCGCCTCGACTTCGTCCGGCTCGGGGGACGAGTCGCCATCTGACGGCTCGGGCAGGGCCCCGTCGGGATCGAGGTCGAGCGCCTTGTCGATTTCCCTCAGCGTCTGGGTGACGATGCCGTCGAGGAGCGCATCGCGGGCCGCTGGGGGAAGTTGTTCGGGCAGCCATGCGGCGATCTCGCCGCGCAGCCCGTCTGCGTTGGCCTTCAGCCACTCCTCCAGGTCGGGGCGGCTTAGCGTGGACGTCGGCTTGGTGAACGCCTCCACGGTCCCGAGGACCTCGAAAAGCTGCGGCTGGCTGTCGGGGTCGATCTCGGGCAGGCGATCCTGGTGGTAGCACTGCAGCAGGTAGGCGGTGACGTGGCGGCGGGCGATCTCGTCGTTGTCCAGCGTCAGCCTCGGGTCAATGACCGCGCCACGGATCATCTCGCCCGGGTTGCGGAAGTAGTGGTCGTCGTGTGTGTCAGCGCTGCCGAACGCGATCACGGTGGCGACCGCGTGGCCGCGCCGCCCGGCCCGCCCGGCTCGCTGCTGGTAGTTGGCGCGCGATGGCGGCATGTTCCGCAGGGCCACCCCGGACAGGCTGCCGATGTCGATGCCGACCTCCATCGTGGTCGTGCAGGACAGCACGTCGATCGCGGCCCGGGGCGGCTCCCCTTGACGTGACCCGAGGTCCACATCCTGGAAGAGGAGCTCGTGCTCCTCAGCCTTCGAGAACGCCTCGCTGGATTGGGCGGCGCTGAGCTGGGCGGTATGCTCGGCCGCGATGATGCTCATCGGCGTCTCCGGCGGGCTCGCCAGGGCGCGTTCCGAGCTGGCCCGGTAGTAGCCCTTGCGTGCCCGGAACACCGGGTCCGCGGCCGGGTCCAGGGTCTGGACCTCCGGGGCGCCGCAGTTCACGCACTTGCTCGTTCCGGGGAAGGGCCGCTGGGTGTACCGGCACCGCTCGCAGTAGCCCCACAGGCCGCCGGTCTCCAGCGCCACCCTCCCAGCGAGCATCCGGTATGTACCACCCCGGTTCTCGCAGAACGCGTTCAGCAGGACCGGCACCCACTGTGTGTCGAACTGCTTCCTCACCGCGCCGGGCGGCAGCCAGCTCTGGATGGGCCTGAACTTGCCGGAATGCGGCTTTACGCCGCCTTTCACTCGCCACCACTCGCCGTCGGTCATCGACGGGAACCAGATGCCGCGAGTTGGCGTGGACCACTGCGCGACCCACAGCCGGATCAGCGCGAGCTTCTCCTCATCAGTGGCTGCCACACCCTCTAGGGGCGGCAGGCCGGCGAGCAGCTTGGTGCGCTGAGATTCCCGTTCCCGCAGTGAGGCCAGGCCGAGCGAGGCCAGGCCGTAGTACTTGTCCGTCAGCGTCGCGTGGATCGCCCGCAGCAGCGACTGCGGCGGCTGGGCCGTCAGCATGAGCAGTTCGGTGAGGGCCTCAAGGTCGCCGCTGAGCGCCCCGTCGTCGACGGCCCGGCTGACATCGTCGAGGACCTGCATTGACTCGGTCGGGCGGAGTTCCGGGCGCAGCCGTACGGACAGCCGCTTCGAGCCAACCATGACGGCGAGGAACAGCCGCTCTAGGCTAAGCTGCTTCGCCACCGGCGGCTGGGCCGCGAGGTCGCTCCATCCCCGCAGGATCAGGGGACGGATCACGTCGCGCATCGCGTAGCTCTGCAGGTTGGGCGCGAGCCGCGCGGCGACCTGCCGGGAGTCGGAGAAGGCCAGCACCTTCCGGCCGCGCAGCGGCGCGAAGTCGCTATCGGGCTGCGGTCCCGGCGGCTGGACCTCCAGCTGACGGGTGATCAGCGACAGGAAAGGCTGGTCGCCTTTGGTCTGGTGATCCTGCACAGACGAACGCCCGTATCCAGCCAACTGGCCGCATACCCCGCAGGGCTTGAACTCGCCGTCGGCGGAGGCCTCGTCCTCATCGTCATCGTCGGTCGCCTTGACGGCCTCCCCGGCGCGGTGCTGGGGGATGTACACGCCCCGGATGCGGTCGCCGAGTTCCCTGGGGTTGAGCCGCCCGGTGACCAGGTCGAGGTCAGCCGGCTCGGCGCCGCTGGCCGAGGGCTCCTCCAGGAGGAGGTCGAGCGCGGAAAGCTCGTCAATAGAGCCGCCCGCCGACAGGAACGGCACGCCGGGCTCGTGCCACAGGAACCCGGGGTTGGCAAGGTCGTTAGTGTAGGCGCGGGCGTATGCGGAGCCGCAGTGGCGGCAGGTGAACAACTCGAAAACCCGGGCACCGCAGCCGCAGGCGGCCTGCGGCTGCGCGTACAGCTTGCCGACGGGACCAGGCATCGGGTACGCCTTGCGGTCCACTTCGGTGCAGTCCGGGTCGAGGCACGCCCATAGCCCGGGAAGGCCCCGGAAGAACGCGTGAACCCGGCACGGCAGCAGCCCCGCCTCGTCCGGGGAGCGGCGCGCAGCGCTGCCAAGCGCGACCAGCGCCGACGCGGCCTTGTCGGCGAGCGTGGCGTCGGCGTCGGGGAACAGGAAGGCGCCAAGCTCGCTGACGGGCCGGGCCTGACGCATGGTCTCGTTGACCAGGAGTCCCATCGGGGGATAGCTGCCAAGGGCGGCAACCAGCAGTTCGCCGGTGGACGCGCCTGGCTCGGGTGTGACGCCCCGGAATTCCAGGAGGCCGCGCACGGCGTCGGTGCGCGCGTTATCGTTCTGGCCGTCGTAGAACTTGCCCAGGGGCACGGCGGCTAGGGCCTCGGCGTCAGGGATGCCGCCGGTGCCCGCGGGGGACCGCTCGGCGAGCATTCCCTGCACGGTCCGGAAGTCAGCGACATCCTTTCCGGACAACTGCGCCGCGAACTCGCGGGCGTACTCGGGGCTGGCGAAGCTGGCACTGGTGGCGATGACCTGCAGCCGGTCGGGGGTGATGCCGAGCCGTGACCGCAGCCTTCGCAGCAGCAGCGCTACCTCCGCGCCGGCCGCACCCCGGTAGAGGTGGGCCTCGTCGATGATGAGGAGGAATTTCTCGCCGGGGTTTACCTCCAGCCATGACTGGGTCATGTCGAAGACGGGCCGCTCCAGCGGCCGCATCAGCATGTACTCGAGCATCGAGTAGTTCGTGATCAGCACGTCGGGCGGTGCCTGCAGTACTTCATGGCGGGTCAGCAGTTCCGGGTCCCCCGGGAGCGTGACTGCCCGGAGGAAATCTCCGGCCGCGTTCTGCCATCGGGCGTTCTTCGCCCCATACCAGCCCTTCAGGTCGGGCTTGGCCGGCCATTTGCCCCGGGCCTTCAGCTGGTCGATCAGCTTGACCGCGCTGTCGTGGTCGGGCGACGACTGGCTGGCTGCCTGATCGAGCTGATCGATGTAGAAGTCCTCGATCGGCTTCAGCCGCTGCTGGTCCTTCTTCCGGCTGCGGACCCCCGGGTAGAGGGTCCGGCTGGTGTAGCGGGCGAACCGGGGCGGGCGCCCCGCCCATGTCTGGAACCGGGACGTGACGCGCGGGTCGTCCAGGAGCAGGCGCAGGCGTCCCAGCTGGTCGTTCACCAGTGCGTTCATCGGGTAAAGGAACAGCGCTCGAACCGCAGGAGCCTCGAATGATCCAGCCGCGCGGGCGGCTTCGCCGGCAAGCTTGGCCAGCACCGGCAGGAGGAAGGCCTCAGTCTTGCCCGAGCCGGTGCCGGTCGTGATTGCCAGGCTCATCCCGTCGCGGGTGGTCCACTCCAGCGCCTGCGCCTGATGGGTATACGGCGGGTCGAACAGGGCACGCTCCAGCCCTTCGCCGGGAGTGGCGAGATCCTTGAAGAGTTCCTGGACCGGCTCGCCGAGGTCGAGGTCGGCGAAGCGTCGGCCCGGCTGGTACCGGGGAGTGCTCTCAATGAACGGTGCCCGGAAGAGGACACCCTCCTGCTCCAGGAGCGCCTGGCGCTGCGCGATCAGCGTCGGGTGGCCGACGTGATAGGTCGCCTCGATGTAGTCACGGAGGGCGGCCTGGATCTTCTCGGTCGTCTCGGAGATGGTTGGCACCTCAGTCATCATTCCGCCCCCCGTTGCTGCGCTGGCGCATCCAGAGCATGTCCTCAAGCAAACTGGCAAGGCCAGGCATCGCGCCCTCGGCCATACGGTAGGAGCACAGTGCCCCGGCGCTCCGCGGAATGGCCATTCCAGTGAGTTGCAGGTACCTTTCCGCCCACCGTGGGAGCGGCGAGAAGAAGTCGACCGTCCGCCCCGCGCGGGCGCCGGCACCGGTGGTACCGCCAATGCGGAACACCTGGGGTCTGCCTGCTGCGGCGTCGAGCGCAGCCTGGAGGCGCCAGGCCTCGTCGTGGGCCGGTGCCTCGGAATCCTCGGCGGGCAGGTCGAGGAGCCGGATGGGCGCGCCGTCGGCGATCAGGGCCGCGCACCACAGGTCGGCTCCGTAGGCCTGGGGCCGCCGCACGACGAACAGCCCGGAGTCAGCAGGCTTAAGGGGCCTCCAGCGTCCGCGGTAGTAGGTGACCTTCGCTGCGGGGTCGATGACTGTCAGCCCATCGACCACCCCGGCGGGGCCTGCAGCGGAGATCCGTTCCCGTGTCTGCCTGATCAGTTCGCCTGCGGGCATCTCTGCTGGCGGGCGTGTCCATTGCCTGGGGCGGATCATGTGCAGGCCAAGTTCGGACAGCTGCGCCGCTCCCCGATCCGGTGGGAGGTCGATCGTCCGTGTGTGGCCCTCACACTGGATCGCTCCTGCGAGTTCTGAGCTGATGAGCGGCGCGGCGAACGGGCGGATGCCGAGCAGCAGGTACTGTCCTGGCTGCCGCTGGACGTATGAGGGCGGCCCGAGGTACAGGAGGCGTCCCGGGGTGTCTCCGAGTTGCCGCAGTTCCAGCAGGTCACCGCCGGACACGAGGAGGTCGAGCAGGTCAGCGAGGTCTTCCCGGGCCAGCCCTGTGCCCCCATGGAGGGGACTCAGGGCTTCGAGGACGGCGTCGATGAGCTGACGGGGGGAGGCGGGGCACAGGAACGACGCTGCCCGCCGCAGTGATGCCGCCAGCCCCTCGGCCGAGCACAAGTCGGCGACCTCGTCGACGTCCAGCGTCCGGACCGCCAGTTCGCGGCACTCCGCGGGCGACACGATTGATACCTTCACCTGGGTCCTCCTGCCGAGACGGCCCCGTGGAAGGCGCGCGCGCCCAGGATGGCGAAGCGCGCCGCGCGCAGGAGCACCGGGGAAGCGATGACCTTCGTGAGCAAGTCCTCGCACTCCGACGGGGTCCAGCCGACCAGGATCTGCCCGGGCTGGTCGGCCAGCGTCAGCACGAAGCGCGCGATGTCGTGGTTCCTCGTAGGCGTGCTGCCCTGCGTGATGTCGGCGATGGCGTCAGTGAAGCCCGCTAGGAGGGCTTCTGGGGTGGACCAGTCCCATAGGCTGTGCGCGATCTGGTCGGCCAGCTTCCTGTGGCTGCTGATTTCGCCGACGCAGGCTTCCATGTCATCGACGAGCGCCGCCTGGTCACTGGCGTGCTCTATCTTGCGCTCGACGCCAGCCCAGTACGACAGGCCGATCAGGGAGGCGATCTCCCTCGTTATCGTGTCCAGCACCATGTCGCACTGGCGGCTGGCGAACGGGTCGGCTGGCTGCTCGGCCGTCGCCCACGCGAGGTGAGCTGCTGCGAGGCGCATCACCTCGTGCGGGGTCCGGCTGTAGCCCCTTACCGCGGGACTCACGTTCCTGAGCCTCATGACCTCGTTCGGCTGGGTCGGCAGCAGCGAGGTTGCGGCCGACGCGTCGGCGGTGGCCCGGAGCAAGCCACCCTGTGGGGGAACGACGACATCTCCCAACGGCGAGCACGGGATCGGGACGAGAGGCTCGCTGACCGTGAACATCTCGATCTTTGCCTGCCTGCCGTCGGTCCGGTCGATCAGGCGGGCCACGTGGCTTCCGTCGTGGCGGCGCGCAAGATGCCACCGCAGCGGCTGGAAGCCCCGGTCGCAGGTAAGAGT